>Ga0209921_1000540_pt1 | contig 11438 bp, 9 predicted proteins | sample SalPonF2_C_D2_MG_FD_185730 | JGI IMG/M metagenome (GOLD analysis project Ga0209921, IMG submission 185730) | Salt pond soil microbial communities from South San Francisco under conditions of wetland restoration - Salt Pond MetaG SF2_C_D2_MG... ...
TCCTGATCGATGACGACGCCAGCTTGCTGAAGCTGCTGTCGATGCGTTTGCGCACGCAAAACTACGAGGTGGCAACGGCGGACAGCGGCAAGGCAGGATTGGTACAGGTCCAGACTTTCCACCCCAATGTGGTGATCGTGGACTTGCGGATGGACGACATCGACGGCATGAGCGTGTTCCGCCAGATTCACGCGGACAATCCCAGTTTGCCCGTTATCGTGCTGACGGCTCACGGATCCATCCCGCACGCCATTGAAGCAACCCGGGAAGGCGCCTTCGGATATCTCACCAAACCGTTCGACAGCCGCCTGCTATTGCGTGAGATTGCGCATGCGCTTCGGGTCGGCGGCTCTGGGGAAGAAGGAGTCGACACCGGGCGGCGTCACGGGTTGATAACGCGTAGTGCTCACATGGAGGAGATCCTGAGTCAGGCGCAACGCGTGGCCCGCAGCGACGTCAGCGTTCTCATCGAGAGCGAGAGCGGCACCGGCAAGGAGCTGCTGGCGCGTTTGCTCCATAATCAGAGTTCGCGGGCCCAGCACCCGTTTATGGCCCTGAATTGCAGTGCTGTCCCCGAGTCGCTGCTGGAATCCGAGCTTTTCGGCCACAGCAAGGGGGCATTCACCGGCGCCACGCGGGATCATCCGGGCTTGTTTCAGGCAGCGAGCGGCGGCACCTTGTTTCTCGATGAAATCGGAGATATGCCGCTGGGCTTTCAGGCCAAGCTGCTGCGGGTACTCCAGGAAAAAGAGGTTCGACCCGTGGGGGCGTCGCGTTCGGTGCCCATCAATGTGCGCATGATCGCCGCCACGCATCAGGACCTGCGCCAAGCGGTGGAGCAGGGGCGCTTCCGCGAAGATCTCTACTATCGCCTCAATGTCGTCGAACTGGGACTGCCGCCACTGCGGGAGCGCCCGGAGGACATTCCACTGTTGGCCGATCACTTTCTGCAGCAGCTAGCCCAGCAAGGCGGCGAGGCGCCCAAGCGGTTCGCCCCGGACGCAATGGACCAGCTGATTAGCGCGCCGTGGCCCGGCAACGTGCGCCAGCTGCGCAACGTGGTGGAGCAATGTTCCGTGCTCTCGCATACGGCGCTGATCCCGGTGTCCCTGGTCAGTCGCGCGTTGCGCGAGCAGCCCGGCGAGGTGGAGTCGCTGGCGGAAGCGCGCGAGCGCTTCGAACGCGACTATCTCATGCAAGTGCTGCAAATCACCGAGGGCAACGTCACCCAAGCGGCGCAGATGGCCAAGCGCAACCGCACGGAGTTCTACAAGCTACTGCGCCGTCACCATCTGGAGCCCGAGCAGTTCCGGCGCACGTCCGACGGCTAGCGGCCCGGGAAAACCGACGCAGTCCTGGGTTGTCGACCACCCACTGGTCAACGACAGTGAGTACTAAACTCACCCGCGCCTCCCCGTCGGAAATCTCGTTTGGATTCCATATATTACACGTGTGGGATTGTTGTGCACGAAGTCTAAAGTTGCGCGCGGCTGAGTGCCTTCTCCATAGTGCCGAGCGCGGTTAACACAAAGCGCTGAAGTCGGTGACCACTCCGATATAACGGCCATAAACGATCATTCAGCCTTAACCCTGGAACGGCTGCTGACGGAGCCCTCGGAGCCATTCGGAGGGCCGTTGCACGCGTGGCGAGGCGCAGGGGGTTGAGGGCCAATGGAATGGATGTTTGACCAGATACAGGATACGTATATCCGTGAAAATTGGGCGACACATACATGGATTCAGGTCCGGCGCATTCAGTAGAACCGGATCCCGAGTCGGCGTCAGGATGAGGGCGCCGTAAAATCTCGCGTTGTCGGTCGAGCAGAGGCATTCCGATTTCTGATATATGGGGAGCGCTGGGAGCTTGTGGAAGGGAACCCGTGGATGGCGCAATACAGCGGGTCGGTAGGCGAAGACGTATGCGCAAGGGGCAGGCTGGCTGGCGCGCTACCGTTATACGCCCTCCGGCACGGTGCACCGCGCGTGCAGCGGCCACACAACGCTTCCGGGCGACCGCGGTCGACATTGAAGCGGCCGCGTTATCGTTGACCCCTGCGCTGGTCTAGGTCATAAGGATGCATACTGCCTCAGTCAAAGTCAGGGCGACTACCTTTAAGGAGACCAGCTAACGGCCTCGCCCTACGGATACAGCGAAGCGAAGACGGGGCGTTTAGCTGGCGCCCGGTGCCTTGCCCATGACAGTGAGAAGCGCTTTGATCGTTACAGGTGGTGCAATGCGTAGCATCTTCTCCGCCGGCTTGCTCGATGGTTTTTTGGCGCAGGGATTCAACCCGTTTGACGCGTATGTTGGCGTGTCCGCCGGCGCGTATAATCTCGCGGTCTATTTGGCGGGCAGATGCGGGTTAGAAGTGGACCCCGGAATTTGGACAGGGCGATAAGTGTCCTTGCGGTTAAGCGGCCCTCCGTTGGCCGAGTGATTCATAGTACACGGCATCGGGTATTCTGCGCTCTAGCGAGTAGTGTCGCCGCTCGGCGTTGAAGAAGTTCATATACCAGGCGATGCCAGCTCTGGCCTGCGAGAGGCTCTCGTAGGCCTTGAGATAGACCTCCTCGTACTTGAGGCTGCGCCACAGCCGTTCGACGAAAACGTTGTCGACCCAGCGGCCCTTGCCGTCCATGCTGATGCGGATCTCGTGCGCTTTGAGCGCCGAGGTGAAGGCCTCGCTGGTGAACTGCGCGCCTTGATCGGTGTTGAAAATCTCCGGCCTGCCGTAGTCAGCGATGGCCTGCTGCAGCGCCTCGACACAGAAGCCCAAGTCCATGGTGTTGGACAGCCGCCAGGCCAGCACCTTGCGCGAGTACCAGTCGATGATGGCCACCAGATAGGCAAACCCCTTCGCCATGGGCACATAGGTCACGTCCGCCGCCCAGACCTGGTTGGCGCGATCAATCGATAGGCCACGCAGCAGATACGGGTACAGCCGGTGCGCGTGATGGCGTCGGCTGAGATTGCACTTGGGATAGATCGCCACCAGCCCCATGCGCCGCATCAGCCGCTGCACGCGCTTACGGTTGACGGCATGCCCCTGATCCTCCAACCAGTCGCGGATGCGCCGTGAGCCGTAGTACGGGTGCTTGAGGTGGCACTGATCGATCAGGCGCATCAGGGCCAACTCCTCGTCACTGACGCCCTTGGGCGTGTAGTACACGCTGGAGCGGGCGAGGCCCAGCAGCTGGCATTGGCGCACCACAGGCAGTAGATCCTCCTGATCTACCATTTGTCGCCTCTGGGCCCGTGAATCCTTTCCAACCCGCGCTCTAAAAAATCATTCTCCATCGTGAGTTGGCCCACCTTGGCCTGCAGGGCCGCGATCAGCTCGGCCTCGCTCTTGGCCTTGCGCTGGCCACCACGGCCAAAGACCTCACCGGCGCTATCGATCAACTGGCGCTTCCAGCTCTGGATCTGATTGGGGTGGACGTCGTATTGCTGAGCCAACTCGCCCAGCGTGTGCTCCTCTCTCAACGCTGCCAACGCCACCTTGGCCTTGAATTCAGCGGAATGATTGCGCCTCTTTCTGCTCATCGTCTTCTCTCCCAGGGATCTTCTCCCATTCTGAAGGAAGACACTTATCTCCTTCCAATTACTGTCCAGCCACCGGGGTCCACCTCAGTTGAGCCTGCGAATCTTCACTGAGGTCGCGATCAGCCGTGAGTTTATAAGCTATTGGCGCTTTCTGCGTGGCGGTCATTTGATAGATTTGGATTGGCTTACGCAGGCTGTTAATGCGAAGTATCCCTTGGATCCTTATCAAGTTTTGAGACACAGGCGACCATTCTACGTAGCCGTCACGGGCGTGCATTCAGGCGAGGCTGTCTACATCCAGGCGACAGCGCAGAATTTGGAGCAAGTGCTCAAGGCTTCCATGGCATTGCCCTGGGTCTACCGCGATTTCCCGCTTGTGGACGGCACTGCGATGACCGACGGCGGTGTGGCGGACGGCATCCCCGTGGCCGAGGCAATACGACTGGGCGCAACCCGTATCATGGTCGTGCGTTCACGTTGGCAGGGCTATGTGAGAAAGGACACTGCTTGGCACAGACTCGCGCGTTGGCGGCTAAAGGACCATGGGCGACTAGTGCGCACCATGCGCCAGCGCGTCGCAAGATTTGATGCTGCCATTCAGCTCATGAGGGATCCGCCCCGCGGGGTCAGAATCCATCAGGTCTGCCCGCCACGGGAGTTTGCGAGTGGGCGTTTCAGCCAAAGCCCGAAGAACCTACACCATGGCTACAGATTGGGTCGAGCTGTAGCGGCAGATGCCATCCGACATTGGCACGATCATGCGTCCGACTGATTGGCGCAGAGCATTAGTGGAGCTTTTGCCGAGCCGACTAAGACAGTGTCTCCTGTGACGCCGGCGGATCTTGCGCAACACGTTGGCGCATGCGTTTCATTACGGCGCGGTGGGTTAGCACGTAGAGGTAATCGGTGAGCCGGGCCTTGCTGCGAAGCCGTGCATACTCCTCACGGTAGATGGATTCCACATCCTCTTTGGTCAAGGGTATATGCGACTCGTGTATCAGCTGCTCGACGCCGTTTTCGATGTCTTTTGCAACCGAATCCGCAGGCTGCGTCGTCATGAGGATCGTCCTCCCGTGTCCCTATCTGGATGGGAGCGCAATTAAAGCCACGCTTAATCGCTGGCCGCACGGGCGCGCCAGCGCCTGACTCGCTCAATCAGCTCCGTGGGCCGTTCACTGACGATGCCGGGCGAACCGGCATAGATCGCTCCCGCGCTTGCGTCCAGACAAATCGGATCCCCTTCCGAGATCACTGTTTGTCCCACACGCGCCTGCCCCGCCACCTCATCTACGATCAAATCACGACAGCCCACTAGGCAAACCTTGCCCATCTGCCGCGCCACCACCGCCGCGTGCGCCGTGCGGCTCCCCGCCGCGGTTAGGATGCCACTGGCGGTAGTGATCGCGTTGATATCGTCCGTTGCCATCTCCCTGCGAATCAAAATGGGTGGGGCGCCAAGGTCCGCAAAGCGTTTCGCGGCATCTTGGGAGAGGGCGGCCGGCCCGCATGCAACGCCCACCCCCGCCGGTGTGGCGTAGCCGACCGGGGCATCGCTAGACTCAATCCGACGGATGATCAGCTCGTCAAGCTCGATCGCGGCGACGCGGGCAACTGCTTCCTCAAGGGTGATCAAGCCACTCTCGAGCTGATCGGCCGCGATGCGCAAGGCCGCGAGCGGGGTCCGCTTAGCGCTGCGCGTCTGGAGCATGAACAATTCGCCGTTTTCGACGGTGAACTCATATTCCTGCGCGTCACGGAACGCCGTTTCAAGCGTGTCGCCAATCTTGCCGAGTTTTTGCATGAGCCAAGCCGGGATTTGCGCCTCGACATCGACCCGGCGACGACCGGAGACGATGTCCTCTCCCTGCGCATGTGCCAGCCAATCCACGTACGGGCGGTTCTCCCCCGTCGCCGGATCGCGGGTAAACCCCACGCCAGCGCCGGAATTACCACTGGCATTGCCAAATACCATTCGTTGAACCGTCACCGCGGTGCCAATGTCATCCGGTATCGCATTGAGGCTGCGATACGCGAGCGCTTTCTCCGACGTCCATGAGGAGAACACAGCCGCGGTCGCAGCCCTTAGCTGCTCCATGGGATCCCGAGGGAAATCCGCGCCCGCGTGTTCCTGATAGAGCGCAAGAAAAGTCTGTGCGAGTTCTCGCAGGGCGCGGAAATCCAGCTCTCGCGAGGTCTGCGCTCCGCTGCGCCGCAACGCAGTGTTGAGTGCGTGTTCGAATGGTACAACGGAAACGCCCGCGACAATCTCGGCGAACGCCATAATCAGTCGTGAGTAGGAATCCCATACTAGCCGGTGATCGCCAGTCACTCGCAGCAGTCCCGTCAGCGAGTCCTCGTTCAGTCCAACGTTTAGCACCGTATCCATCATGCCGGGCATGGAGACTGGTGCCCCCGAGCGCACCGACACCAGGAGCGGACGGCGGGAGCTGCCGAAGCCAAGCCCGGTCTGATGTTCGAGCAATCGGATACGATCTTCCAAAACGCCGGCCAAGCGATCCGCAGTGGTGGCTTTGCACCGCATGGCCTGGCACCACGCGGTACCGAGCACAAATCCTGTGGGCACGGACAGCCCCAAAGCGGCCATGCGCATCAGATTGTGCGCCTTAAATCCGCATGCCTGCTTGTCCTGCACGCCGTCGCAAGCGTTGAGATCGAAAACCGGCAGCGCCTCGGCCATTCCCGCGCCACTTTCAGTCATGTTCCAGCTTCTCCATGACATGGTCGCGCAGGCGCAGCGCGACATGCATAAGTCCATCGGCGGCCTGCTCAAGATTGCGGGCCGCCTCAACGACACCGAACACGTGGGCAAACGGTTGCGAGCCCAGGGAGAGCGAACGTTTCACGTCGCGCTCGGCCAGATCGCTAGCCTGCTCCAGAGTGCGCACCGCATGCACGGCTTGCAAGAAATCTTCAATGTCCTCGTGTGGCGCGCTCCGGCGTACGTAGCCCGATGCCGCGAGCGCTTTCACCAGTTCCCGGCTTGCCTCGGAGACGGGCTCCACGAGCTTGAGCAGCGCGACGATCGAGGCGCTGGGCGCCTCGGGTGAGAGGGTAAGATGAAAGGTTGCCTCCTCCAAGCCATCTGCAACGTCATCAGCCGCACCCATGAGCGCGACCAGGAAATGCGCGCCGTCGCCCCGAGATGCACGCGCCCTGTTGAGTTCCTGATCGGCTGCCGTTTCCCACGTCTTGGCCTTGTCGGCCAGCCGCGGCAGCGCTTCGCGGTGGCCGCTGTGCATCGCGACCAGAGCACTGCGCAGCGTATCAGCCAGCTCCACGATCAGGCCCGCCTGCTCAAGGGCGGTATTTAGCAGGGCATCCTCGCTGGAGCCCACGCGGGAGGCGAGTTCGCTGCGGATTTCATCCGCGACCAGTGACACTGGGCGCCCATGGCGCAACCCCTCGAACGCAGTGGTGAGATTAGAGCGCAGAAACTCAACCGCACCGCTCTCGCCCAGCAATGAGTCCAGCCGTTCGCCGGGCTTGAACTGCCCGCGATAGGCGAAGCTCATTGCATCGAACACCAAGTGCTCGCCACCGGCTTTAAGCCACGCCATATGGCCAGTGTTGCGCTCAGCCGCCCAGCCCAGCAGCTCGATGGCTGCCCGCTGGGATACGAACAGGCGCAGGCGCTTGCGCGCCCGGTTCCAATCGATCAGAAATACCAGTCGCGACCCGAGATATTCCAGATAATCGCGCAAACCTGCGTCGCTTTGGGCGTTGAATGTGCCCAGACAGAGGTGGTACACGCCTTCTTCCATAGACACGTCGTTGCGCGAACGCGTGTCGCTCCAGTTGACCTCGTAGGCATCAAACAAACTTTGGAAGAACAGCAAGCGCCGCAAGTGCACGTCGGTGTATGTGACCGTAGCCGTGCGTTCGCGCACGTGCACCACCAGCACATGCGCGTCGGTGGCTCCGATATCGTTTTGTAGCACCAACTTATCGTCCACCCGCGTTGCCGTCGCCGCGAGACCGGGGTGATCGAACTTGAGCGGTGCGGTGCGGTTGACGCCGGCCATGAAAGCGCCCACGAGGGCGCGGTCGGCATCGCGTATTCCATAGGTCTGGCACCCGCCGATGTTCTCGCCGGCGATGCTCGACTGCAGCGCGTTCAGCGCACGGTGCATGTCCATGACCAGCAGATGCAAGCTGTCGCCTTGCTCGCGATCGCCGGAGGTAAGCGCGCGGACCGCTTCGCCGCAAACCACGTCCTCGCGCGTTTCGGGCGGGCGCAGAGCGTCAAGGCGTTGCGCGAACGCCGTCGCCCCATCGACTTTGGCGGCTTTCAGAGGTTCCAGCATCTCGCCCGCATCGTTGCCGATATCGTGGAGCAAGCGGGAAGCTTCGGGGATGGCGTAATGGTTCGAGTCGAGCTTTTGCGCGCCACTCACGACCTGGTCGAGAGCACTGTCGAGCAGCCCCGCGGCCAGCCGTTCCGTGCGCAGGTTCGACGTCGGCTCGTTGGGGTGTTGGGCATGCGCTTGAGCTGTCTGCAACAGCGTAAATCGATACTTGATGCGATCGTTGGCGGCTAACGCCATATTGACCAGACTTGGCAGCAACAGCGTTCGCTCGCCGAGCGAGTCAAGGATGAGTGCCTTTTCCGTCATGATGCCACGCTCATACAAACCCTTTATGGCTGATCTGCGCGGGCGCAGGGTAGTCGCGATCACCGATCGGTCGCATCAAACGCCGCCCGGTGAATGCAGCGGGGCGCGCCATCCGATCCGTGCAAGTCTCCCTAAAGTACACTGGTCGTGCGCACTGTTTGATGACAAGAATCTTTTGATGACAAGAATCAATGTGGCAGCCAGTGACTAACATCGCCAACGTGAGGTGTTGCCAGGCGATTCGACGAGCTTCGCGCTGAGGTGGCATGGCATCGCCAACGCGGGGAGACCCGTTCCGGCGGGCTTGGCAAGATGGGCCCGGGCGGGGCTTGAGTCGCCCAGACGCGGGTGAAGGGCGTTTGTGCCGCTTCAGGTTGCCCAGCTACGCTTGACCATAGCTGACCAAAACTTCCGTTGTTTTTCTAACGCGGGCTTGTGAAGTGCAACCGAGGCCACCCTCTGATCGGGAACGTGGCCAAAGCACAACCGGGTTCCACCGCGGGCGGCCGGTGCGTCATTGAGCCCCCCTTCGCTCGTCTTCATCTGAGTGCGATCGGCTTGGCACGGCCCCGAACAGTGCGTTGCGTACGTGCTTAACATGCGCTTCAACCGCCTTTCCGGCAGCCGGCGCGTCGCGTTCGCTAATGGCGTCGAGGATCGCTTTGTGCTCCGCAATGACCTCTTTCTTGCGCGCGTTGGTGAGAGCAGCTTCTTCCATACGTCCCCATTCTGTTTGCTGACGGACCTGGGACATGAAGTAGAAGATTTTCAAAATTAGGCTGTTGCGCGTGATACGCATGATCGCTTCGTGAAAAGCCACGTCCCAGCGCTCAAACTCCTGCCAGGTATTCGCGCCCGCCGTTCTCTCCACGCACTTACGCAGGAAGGCGATATCGGCGTTGGCGGCCCGCAGCACTGCCAGCTCGGTAGCCGCTGGCTCCAAAAGCAGCCGCAGTTCGATCAGTTCCGCGGGGCTTGCGTCCGGCTCTCCGAGCGAAGCCGGATCCGCTTGCCCCAGCATGGGATCGACAAGGAATGTGCCACGACCGACGTGGCGTTTGACCTTACCCTGCGCTTCCCACTGGGTGAGCACACGCCGCACGTCGTAGCGGCCAAGCTGGAACGTTTGCGCCAACTCACGTTCCGGCGGCAACCGCGTTCCGCGGCCCCACTCCCCCGAGGCGACCTTGGCCTCCAAGTAGTGCGTCAGTTCCAAAATGCGTTGCTGAACAGTTGATTGCGAGTTCAAGACAGCCTCTGAACATCCCCGGTAATCGGCCGTAGCGCTCCCTACGCGCCGAGCCGTATACCACGCCAATAGGACACGCCGCGAATCGAGCCAGCCAGCAGTCGCCTTGACAAGCCGATGGAATATATCTATACCAAAATAAACCAATATGCAATCTAAAAATAAATTGGCCGACCAATTGCCATGGTGGAGACGATGACGGTCGATACTGCCCTCGAAGCGCGGATACTGGAGGCGGTGCAAACCCGGTTTGACGAGCAGCTGGCGTTTACACGCGCGCTGGTGGGTTTCCCCTCTGTGCGGGGTGAGGAAGCCGAATGTCAGGCGCATGTGGCATCGGAGCTTCGCGCGCGCGGCTATGACGTTGATCAATTCCCCCTGGATGTGGATGCCATAAAAGACAAGCCCGGCTTCGCCCCGGTAACGGTGAGCTACGAGAAAGCACAGAACGTGGTGGCGCGGCTGCCTTCGGCAAAGGATTCCAGGCGTTCGGTGATTCTCAACGGTCACGTGGATGTGGTGCCGCCGGGGCCCCTGTCCATGTGGCGGCGCCCCCCGTTCGAACCCTACATCGAAGACGGGTGGCTGTATGGCCGTGGGGCGGGTGATATGAAAGCCGGCGTCGGCGCGAACCTTTTTGCCCTGGAGGCGCTGCGCAGCATCGATGAGCGCCTGTGCGCCGGTGCGGTCTTCGAAGCCGTGGTCGAGGAGGAGGCTACCGGTAACGGCACGCTGGCCTGCGTGCAGCGGGGCTACCACGCCGATGTTGCGCTGATTACCGAGCCCATGTGGGATCGCTTGGTTGCCTGTCAAGTGGGGGTGTTGTGGTTCCGGGTGGAAATCCGGGGACGCCCGGCGCATGTGCGGGAGTCGGAGACCGGCAGCAACGCCATCCAGGCGGCTCTGGCCGTGCTGAATGCATTGCGCGAGTTGGAAGCGCAATGGAACGCTGCCTCCAGGCGGCACCCGGCTTATGCGGATCTCAAGCATCCCCTGGCCTTCAATGTCGGGCGCATCGAAGGCGGGGACTGGCCGTCCAGTGTGCCCGCGTGGTGCGCTTTCGAGGTACGTGCCGCATTGTTTCCCGACCAGGATCTGGAGGCGGCCAAACGCGAGATCGAGCACTGCATTGCCCAGGCGGCCAGGAAGATCCCACAACTGGAACACAACCCGCCCAGCGTGAGCTACACCGGGCTCCATGGCCCGGGATACTGCCTGGGGCGGCAAGGCGAGCGCGCCAAGGCGGTCCTTGGCAGAGCCCATCGACGGGCCTACGGCGCGGATCTGCAGAGCTTCGCCAGCACGACAGGCACGGATGCCCGCTATTTCGGTGTTTTTGACCAGACTCCGGCGTTGGTTTACGGGGTGACGGCGGACAATATTCACGGCTTCAACGAGCGCGTTTGCCTCGACTCATTACTCAAGAACACGCAGGCAATCGCACTCTTCATCGCCCATTGGTGCGCAGGAGACTAGGCCATGCATCGACTGAAACGCTCATCCACCCTGCTGATCGTTGTTTCGCTACTGTGTTATCCGCTGATCAGCGCCGGGACGCAAAGCATCAAGATACCCGCCAAAGGCAAGAGTCCCACCATCGACCATATCGAATCCAGCGGTGTGCTGGATGCCGGCGCCACCATTCTGGCGCCTTGGCTGCTTCAGAATCCCAAGACCGGCCAATATATCGGCCCGGCAGCCATTGTGGCGCAGGCGACGGCGAAGGCACTGCACGTGAGACTCCACTATGTGGATGCGACCTGGGATACGATCGTCGCCGGGCTGGTATCGCATAAATACCAGATTGCTGATGCCGCGTTGTTCGAGACAAAACAACGCAAAAACGTGATCGGCTTCGTCACGTACGACCATTCGGGCACGTGCTACGTGGTGCGCCCGGCCAGCCCGATCCACACGTTATCCGACCTGAACCATTCCAAATACGTGTATCTGGGGTACACGGGATACGCCACCGGCACTTTGTTTCATGAAAAATACCCGATGTTAGCGG
>Ga0209921_1000541_pt1 | contig 11436 bp, 5 predicted proteins | sample SalPonF2_C_D2_MG_FD_185730 | JGI IMG/M metagenome (GOLD analysis project Ga0209921, IMG submission 185730) | Salt pond soil microbial communities from South San Francisco under conditions of wetland restoration - Salt Pond MetaG SF2_C_D2_MG... ...
TTCTGGTTCTAGTAAATGGACACTTTTATCATTTTTTGGACGGTTAAATTATTCATATCGTGATAAATATTTACTTACAGCGTCCCTTCGTAGAGATGGTTCATCGAAGTTTGGTACAAATAATAAATATGGTCTATTTCCTTCAATAGCATTAGCTTGGAGATTAGGTCAGGAAAAATTTATAAAAAATTTAGGTGTGTTTAGTCATCTTAAAGCAAGAGCCAGTTATGGTGTCACAGGTAATTCTGGAATTGGAGTTTATCATTCATTATCCCGAATAAGTACATCTAATCAATACGAGTTTGGTGGTTCACAGGTTCCGGATGCTTATCCTTCCAATGTGGCTAATCCTAATTTAAGCTGGGAAAAAACGAAAGAGATCGATTTCGGTCTTAATGCCGGTTTCTTTCACGATCGTTTAAGTATTACCACCGATTATTATTACAAAAAAACAACGGCACTTTTATTGAATGTGCCTCTGCCTTCACAAACGGGTTATGGAAGTGTTTTGGAAAATATCGGCTCGATGCGCAATAAAGGTTTTGAATTTGCATTTAACAGCCAAAATCTAACTGGACCATTGCACTGGACGACCAATTTTAATATTTCATTTAACAGAAATATGATACTATCACTTGGTGGCGCTCCCTATCTGTACACAGGCTGGGTTGGTGATGGTAATGTTGTGCCTCACGGCCGACACGTTGTTCGGTTACAGCCTGGGCATCCTATAGGCGAGTTCTATGGTTCCATTTATGATGGTGTTTGGCATTCTCAAAGTGAGATAAACCAAGTGGGTACAATGCCAGCCGCAAAACCGGGTGATATCCGATTTAAAGATACCAATGGCGATGGTGTTTACAATACAAATGATGATCAATTCCTTGGTAATCCAAATCCAAAATTTTCATTCGGATTTACTAATAACTTCAACTACAAGCAATGGAGTCTAAACGTATTTATCTATGGAGAATACGGTAATAAAATTCTCAATTTAACGAAAGAACGTTTAATTGAGCAGGGAACTGGTCTTGGTATTCAACGACTAAATAGATGGACGCCGCAAAATCCCAATAGTAATATTCCCGGTGCTGCTTCCATCAATCCTATTCGGGCAAGCAGTAATATGATCGAAGATGGTTCCTTCTTAAAAGTTGGTAACTTAGGCTTGACTTATAATATACCGGTTCATCAATGGCATCTCAGCGCATTACATAGAGCAAGCATTGCATTTAATGTAAGCGATTTGCTGACCATTACTAAGTATAGCGGCTATGATCCTGAAGTCAATTCCTATGGTAGTAGTAATACTACAAAAGGATTAGATCGTTACGGATATCCCGCAGCCCGGACTTATAGACTTGATATCAAATTCGGGTTTTAAAATGCGCTATCAATTATTCATACATAAATTGGTAAATCAAGAAGACATAGGATGAACCATGAAAATTAGTAAGATTTTTATTATCACAATATTGACAGGGATTTTAGGTCTGTTATCGGGCTGTAAAAATCCCTTACAGGAACACATGTATAGTTCGGTGACTACTAGTAATTTTTATCAGACAGCATCACAAGCTCAATTGGCTCTCAACGGAGTTTATTCCGTAATGTGGGATGCTTATATTTATAAAGATGGTAAATTTGTTTATTTGGGAGATGTCCCAACGGCTACACTTCAAAATTATCCGGATAAGAATGAAGATGATATATTTGCATGGAGTCCATCAAATTCAATTTTTGAATCCTGGTGGTCTGGAAATTACCAAGGTATAAACAGAGCAAATACCTTATTAGATCATCTTCAAAAATCTTCTATTAATAGTAAAACCAAAAATAACATAGAAGGACAAGCAAAATTTCTGCGTGCTCTCTACTATTTTAATTTGGTTAAAGTTTTTGGAGGTGTTCCACTTTTGACACATGGAACTTCAAATTTGAAAAATGTGGATAAACCAAGAAATACTCAAAAAGAAGTTTATGCACAAATTGTCAAAGATCTAAAAGATGCTGCTCAGGAAATGAGCTCATATAGTGCCAGTGATCATTCAGCTGGAAAAGCTACCAACATTGCCGCAATGAGCTTGTTAGCTAAAGTTTATTTGCAGCAAAAAGACTGGAAGGATGCAGCAAGCGAAGCCAAAAAAGTTATGGACACCGGACAGTTTGGCTTGTTTCAAAACTATAGGGATGTATTTGATCCCGCCCACGTAAATGGGAAAGAACAAATATTTTCAATTCAGCATATAAATGGTGGCGATCCGACAAGTCAGAAAGGTGAACACTTGGTCTACGAATTTGGTCCGCCACCTACGTCATTGCCTGATGGTACTGGAATTGAATTTTTCCATATTCAAAAAGTTGTGTATTGGTCAGTTCAGAAAAATTTCTTCAATAGTACTCCAAATACTTACCGGAAATGGATGACCATGCGGGATAAAATGCCTTATTATTACATATCAGGTACGAATAAACTGGTTCAAGATACTGTTAAATTAAGCAGACCATTTGTAGTCAAATATAATTATCTGAACCAATCGACTGGTAACTTAGAAACTGGAGTAGATTATCCCATTCTTCGTTATTCTGACATACTTTTATCGTATGCAGAAGCCGAAAACGAGGCTAATGGCGGACCCACGCCTGGAGCTTATAAAGCGATTAATATGGTACGTGAACGTGCCCGAGGTGTTGGGACTTCTCATGCTCAACCTGCTAGTGTTTATCCCGACTTATCCGGATTAAGTCAACAACAATTCAGAGATTCTGTTTTAACAGAGGAAGCTCGTGAATTTGTTGGTGAAGGTAGAAGAAGATGGGAATTACTACGACATGATTTATTAATACCTTATGCTAAAGCAAGAGGTATTAAGGCAGATGCCCATGATAAATTGTACCCAATACCATCAGAAGAGATAAGTCGTAATCCAAAACTTAAACAAAATCCGGGTTATTAATTATATATTAATTTCGTAATTATCTATGTCAGATAGGGAACAACTTTAAGGAGGTTGTTCCCTGTCTCTCATTTAATGTCCATGTGTTAAAAAAAGAATAAAATGAAAAATAAACTCTTATCTATTCAAAAAAGAAGGTTTGCCTATTCCATGAGCCGATGGGCATTTTTTGTATTACTTTTATTCGTGAGTTATTCCTGTCAAAAGAAACAACAGTTGTCAGCTTCTCAATCCGGAATATCAATTTCTGTCAATCATAAGACAGGAGAATATTCGATTCAATCAGGTTCTCAGAAATGGCATTTTCAAGGGAGCGTAGGACACCAATTATCGAATGTAAAAACATCAAGCGGAAATGACGCTATAGGATCATATAAGGAAATTAGCTTTAATTGGAAAGCTGATAATAATTACAACGGTTCTATTCGACAGTATAATGATAAGCCTATTGTGGTATTTGCTTTAAAGACACCCCAAAAAGCAAATAAGATAAAAGCGGTATTTCCGTCATTTAAGACTTTTCCAAAGTCAATGTATCATTATAGCTTTGGAGATCAGGCTTTTGCTCCGCCAAAATTTAAGCTAACGCAAACTTCTACTCCATGGTTATTTTTTAATAAGAATGATAACGCGTTTGTTATTTCCCCAGCTTCTGATTTTATGGTTTCTAAAATGACGGGTGACGGAGAATCGGTTATCAACAGTGGGTTAAATCCTCAATTAAAAAATCTGCCGGCTAATTTTACCCATAAAACAATCATGGTCTTTGGCAATAGCATTCATAAAACCTGGAAAACCTGGGGAAATGCATTAATGAAAATGTATGGAAAAAAACGTCCGGGTAATGAGTCTGATCCAATTTTGAAATATTATGGATATTGGACTGATAACGGGGCGGACTATTATTACAATTTTGTAAAAAATAAAGGCTATGGCGGAACTTTACGTGCTGTTAGAAAGCAGTACAAAAAAGAAGGCATTCCTATCGGTTACATGCAATTGGATAGCTGGTGGTATGAAAAATCAATTTATGGTCCCGATGGTAAACCCAATGCCGGACATAAGAATAAAAATTTACCTAATAAAGGAAGCTGGAACAATTATGGAGGATTGTTGAGATACCGGGCTGACAAACATGTATTTCCGCATGGATTAAGACATTTTGGTAAAAGCTTAGGTCTGCCACTTGTTGTCCATAATCGTTGGATCGATCCCCATAGTCCCTACCATAAAAAGTATAAGATTACCGGATTTGCAGCAATCGATCCTAATTTCTGGAATCATATCGACAGTTTTATAAACTCAGCAGGTGTGTTTGATTATGAACAGGACTGGCTGGTGACTATCTATAATCACACCCCTAAAATGGCCAGTGATTTATCAGTTGGAAACGCGTTTACCGATGATATGGCTAATGCGGCGAAAAAGCATGGTATGGATATGCAGTATTGTATGGCCATGCCAAGATATTTCATGCAAGGTGTTAAATATAGTAACCTGACTACAATCAGAACAAGTGGTGACCGATTTGAACCTGCGAAATGGCAGCATTTCATTTATACTTCTCAGTTAGGATATGATTTAGGCATCTGGCCCTGGAGTGATGTGTTTATGAGTCATGAGACCGGTAATATGATTGCATCTGTCTTGTCTGCAGGGGCTGTCGGTACCGGTGATGCTTTAGGAAAAGAAGATAAAGCAAATATCATGAAGGCTTGTCGAACGGATGGAGTGCTCGTGAAACCAGACGCGTCTCTGCTGCCTATGGATAGTGATTATATCAATGATGCCCAGAATCAACAAAAGCCGATGCTCGCTTTTACGTATACCAAGCAAAATAATATTAAAACAGATTATGTTTTTGCTTTTGCTTCGCGGAATATGACCAACAAACAATACTCTTTTAAACCTTCCACATTAGGTTTTAAAGGTGAAGTTGTTGTTTATGATCCTATTACAGGATCATTACAAAAAATGAATGCTGATAATACCTTTAAAGGCACATTTTCAAATAATTCATATACGGAAGGTATTAAGAAAACAAGTCATACAAGTGGAAGTAATAGTTATAATTATACGTATTACATCGTTGCTCCAATAACCCCGGTTGGCGTTGGATTCCTGGGTGATGAAGGTAAAATCACCTCTACGGGAAGACAGCGGATTCCTAAATTATCATCAACACAAAATCAACTGCAGGTTCAGGTTGCTTTTGCAAATAATGAGACTTCTGTAAAATTACACGGTTATTATGATAAAAGTTTTAAAACAGATAAAGGGAACTTGAAACTGAACCCTAAAAATAAAACTTTTACATTATCTGTATCTGCACCGGAACATAATAAAAATGTTACGGTTAATTTTACTTCGAAATAACAATTTTAGAATCAAACTTTATAGCTCGTCAATGATTAAGCCATTGATGAGCTATTGGTTATTCGTTTGAGTTTAATTGTTAACAGGAAGTAACTTAAATACATGAAAATGTAAAACAAAAGTATAAGGACGTTTTGTGGAGAGGAAAGAATTTCTTAAAAAGACTATCGTGAGCCTGGCAAGCCTCTCCATGTGTTCTGATCTGGTTCCTAATGTTGCCATTGCCTCCGATGCATTAAATAAAAATAAGCGTAAGAGGAATAACGCCAATAACTTACTAAGTGCCTATTATCTGAGAGCGAATATGTATACTTGCGTACCATCACATATCAGAGAAGATATGAAATGGTTAGCAAGCGTTGGTACTGATAATGTCTGCCTCGCTGTACTGGAACAAGATTTCTTTGCGGCTAAAGATAATATCACACTGGTTACGGAAGAAGCGAACAAATGGGGAATATCGGTTTATGCAGTTCCCTCACGTTGGGCTGGATTAAATGCAGGTGCTCCCAAAGTTCCAAGTCTATTTAGTGTAAATAATCCTCAAACGTGGAAATTGAAAAAGGATGGAAAGCCTTACACATCCAATGTTAGCGGGGTAATGAGTAGCGTGTATTATCCTGAAACCATTCAATTTTTTAAGGATTCCATAGATCGCCTGTTTTCAACTTCCGGATGGAATTTCAAAGGGATAATATGGGATGAACCCAAAGGCTTAATGGATAACGATTACTCTGCGGAAGCTGTTAAACAAACAGGTTCAAATCCTGGTAAATATGCGAATTTGTATGCAATGCGAGATTTTTATTCTGACCTTAATCGATACATTAAAAATATATATCCGGATAAAGTAACGAATCTTTTTGTGTATGGATGGTATGATAACCCTGTTATATCTGAAATGGCAAAGGTGGAAGCGCTTGATTATTTCGGTGCTGATGGCAAGCCATGGGGCTATAATGACCTGGGTCAGAAGGATAAGAAAGTAATATTAGGGCATGGTCAAAAATTTATAGATGCAGCAAAGCAGAATAAGAAACGGTCTTTATTTTTGATTGAGAATTTTGCTTTCAACAAGAACGAAACTCAAATGATGAGAAAGCGATTTCCAGAATTATTACAAATGGATATCAATCATTTGATTTATTATTACTATGGTCGTAGCAATAAAAATCCTGATAATGTTATGGATGTCATCAGAAAATATGTCGGTAGATTTCATTCATAAAATATAATAAATAGCTGTTTAATTTATCTAAATGGCATTTTTAAAAAACTAATAATTGCTGATTTAATAATTTGAATATGGAAACATTAACGATACAACACCTAAATAAACTTGGAAAATTTTGGGGGGTAATAGGATTTATATTCTTGTTTGCCATCCAATGTAATGCCCAGTCCTATCCTTTTAAAGTTAAAAAGTCGATATATCACAAAGGCTGGATCGATTTGAATAAAAACGGGAAAATGGATCCCTATGAAAATCCGAATTTACCGGTAAAAAAACGTATCGATGACCTGCTCAGTAGAATGACCATCAATGAAAAAACAGCACAGTTAGTGACCTTATACGGTTATGGTGCTGTTTTAAAAGATCAACAGCCCACCCCTGCATGGCTCGATACAACATGGAAGGATGGTGTTGCCAATATTGACGAACAATTAAATGGAGGACATGGACATCCTGATCACAATTTATTATGGCCACCATCCCGCCATGCCGAAGCTTTAAATAATGTACAGCGCTTTTTCATTGAACAAACAAGGCTTGGTGTTCCGGTTGATTTTACAAACGAAGGAATCAGAGGACTTAAAGCTTACAAAGCAACAAGTTTCCCTGTAGAAATTGGTCAGGGTAGTACCTGGGATCCGGATTTAGTCAATAAAATTGGTAAGGTGGAAGGCGAAGAAGCTCGTGCGTTAGGCTATACCAATGTTTATTCTCCCGAAGCGGATGTTGCACGTGATCCACGCTGGGGCAGGGTTCCCTCAACATATGGAGAAGATCCCTATTTGAACAGTAAATTAAGTGTGGCTATGGTGAAAGGCTTGCAAAGTGAACATACCGTTTCCACACTCAAACACTTTGCGGTATATAGTGTTCCGAAAGGTGGCCGTGACGGAGCAGACAGAACGGATCCGCATGTTACGGAACGTGAACTTATGACACTCTTTAATCCGCCATTTAAAGCCTCATTTGAAGCAGGTGCCTTGGGAGTAATGAGCTCTTATAATGATTATGACGGTATTCCTGTAACCGGAAGCTATCATTTCTTAACGCAACTCTTACGTCAGAAATGGGGATTTAAAGGTTATGTCGTTACCGATAGTGGTGCCCTTCAGTTTCTATATTCAAAGCATCATGTTCAAAAAGATTTTCAGGGCGCTGCAAAACAGGCTTTGGAAGCGGGGGTTAATGTCAGAACAGATTTTCAAAAACCGATCGTTTATCTGAAGCCTCTTCGCGAGGATGTTCGCGATGGTGATATCCCCATGAGTGTACTTAATCAACGTGTTCGTGAAGTGCTGCGAGTCAAATACTGGTTAGGATTGTTTGATCAACCATACGTAAATACTTCTGAATCAAATAGTAAAGTTCGTAAACCTTCATCTATAGCTTTATCACTTAAAGCAGCTGAAGAATCATTGGTATTACTTAAAAATGACAATAATGTATTGCCACTGAATAAGAATAATATCCACTCTGTTTTGGTAACAGGTCCCGATGCTACGATGAAAAACAGTCTTATCAACGGCTATGGTCCCAGAGGAGTAAAAGTAACGACGGTACTTCAAGGGATAAAAAACGAAGTGGACAAGGGGACCAAAGTGACCTATGTAAAGGGGCCTAACGTTCGGGATAAGAATTTCCCGGAAAGTGATATCATGGAAACGTCACTAAGTCAAAATGAAAAAGATCAGATTCAAAAAGCGGTTGAAGCTGCTAAACATTCTAATGTGGCGATTGTTGTTGTTGGTGAAAATAACAGGACAGTAGGCGAAGGACGTTCTCGTGTTAGTTTGAAATTACCCGGACATCAGCTTGCTCTTGTAAAAGCTGTTTATAATACCGGTACACCGACCGTTGTGGTATTATTAAATGGTCAGCCATTGACCATAAACTGGACGAATGCTCATGTGCCTGCGATATTAGAAGGATGGTTTCCCGGTGCAAAAACGGGTGATGCCATTGCAAAAGCTTTATTTGGTGAATACAATCCAGGTGGAAAATTACCAATCACATTTCCTAAAACCGTCGGACAAGTACCTTTGAATTTCCCATATCTTCCTGCAAGTGAATCGTATATGCCAAATGATCCAAAGGCCCGGGCACGGGTAACCGGTCCGTTATATCCATTTGGTTACGGATTGAGCTACACTCATTTTAAATTCAGTGACCTGCAAGTTACTCCCTATCAACAAAAAACAGGTGGTAAAATTAAAGTCTCTTTCAATGTGGAAAATACTGGTTCAAGAAAAGGTGATGAAGTAGCTCAGCTCTACATTCATGAAAAATTAACACCTGTGATTATTCCTGTAAGCGAATTACGAGGCTTTAAACGTGTAACCATAGATCCGGGACAATCCAAAAGAGTAGAATTTGAATTAACACCTCATGATCTGCAAATTTTGAATAAGCATATGGAATGGGAAGTCTATCCCGGCGATTTCGAAGTTATGGTAGGTAATTCATCTACAGATATCAGACTTAAAGGTAATTTCAAGATTACAGGAAAAGTAGCTAATAAAGCTTATGGATTTTAATGATAAGTCAATAAAAAAGTCAAAAATCTGTTTTTTTAACGAAATGGAATAGGAAGTTTTAAAATGAATATTTCGAGAAGACTTGCTTTAAAGAAAATGGGGTTACTCGTTGGTTCTGGCAGTATATTGGGACTGTCGAAAAACGAAAATAACTCACATACAGAACAAAGAAAATCGACATCAGAATCTCAGTATAATGTTTTGGATTATGGTGCAAAGGGAAATGGAAAGACCAATGATGCTAATGCGATTAACAAGGCAATCAATGCTGCAGCTAACGCCGGAGGCGGGAAAGTTTATTTCCCCTCCGGCACGTATCTTACAGGCTCCATTAGAATAAAGAGTAATATAACCTTGTATCTTGAACAAGCCGCAGTTCTGGAAGCAATTGGTGATCCGAATGCCTATGATCCGGCGGAACCTTTTCATGGTAAACAATATCAGGATTATGGTCATAGTCATTGGCATAATAGTTTGATATGGGGTGAAAACTTGCATGATATCTCCATAATGGGACCCGGAATGATCTATGGTAAGGGACTATTACGTAGTACCACTAAAGATACGTCTAAAAAAGGTTTAGGGAATAAATCCATTTCGCTTAAGAAATGTCATAATGTTATTCTGAAAGATTTTATCATCAAACATGGCGGCTGGTTTGGGATTTTGGCGACGGGAGTCGATAATATGACCATTGATAATTTGAAAATCGATACGAATCGTGATGGCATGGATATCGATGCCTGTAAAAATGTTCGAGTTTCAAACTGTATTGTAAACTCCCCAAATGATGATGCCATCGTTCCCAAAAGTTCTTATGCCTTGGGTTATACCCGGTCCACAGAAGATCTTACGATCACCAATTGTACCGTATCGGGGTTTAAAGAAGGGACCGTACTTGATGCTACATTTCAACCATTAAGTCCTTCAGAGAATAAAAATCCGACAGGTCGTATAAAATGTGGCACCGAATCGAATGGCGGTTTTAAAAATATCACGATTTCAAATTGTACTTTTAATCACTGCCGAGGATTAGCTTTAGAAACGGTAGACGGCGCTTTATTAGAAGATGTATCAATCTCAAATATTACTATGCGCCATGTAGGCAATGCTCCTATATTTATGAGATTGGGAAGTCGTATGCGCGGACCCAAAAGTATTCCTATTGGTGAATTGCGGAGAGTAAATATCAGTAATGTGGTCGTCAGTCACGCTAATAATTTGACAGGGGTATTGATCAGTGGACTTCCTGGACATACCATCAATGATATTAAAATAAGCAATATCAGGATAGAATATGATGGAGGTGGAACCAAAGCCGAAGCTTCCATCACTCCACCAGAAAAAGAACATGGATATCCTGAGCCGGGAATGTTTGGCCGTATGCCTTCATATGGTTTTTATCTAAGACATGTAGATGGCATACAAATATCGGATGTCAATCTGACTTATATAAAAGATGAATACAGACCACCATTTGTCCTCAAGGATGTCAAAAATGCGGATTTCCGTTTTGTCAATGCTCAGCATGAAAACAATACTCATGTCTTCTCCCTCAAAAACGTTCAAAAATTACACGTTTTTATGACAGACTCGATTTCAGATAAAAAGATCAATAACGTTATGAATGGTAAAGTTTAATAAAAGATCGGCTCCAACTATATGTTGGGGTCCATCTAAATTTGTGTCAGGCAATAGATTTATTAAAGAGACTTTGCAAAACCCGGGAATTTGTTCAATATCAAAGCCTGATCTACTTCGAAACGATAGCATCCCGAATGCTTTCGGGATTCGAAGATTTTGAAGTCGTGAAAATGAAGATATTAGATAAAAGAACGGTTTTGCATAGCCTTTTCTATAGGTTATCAATGTCTTTTAAATAGAAAGGTGATAACGTTAACATATCAAATATAATGGTAATTCGACAATGATTAATCCGGATTATTCAATAAGAAATTTTGTCGTGATCAAGGCGAATTAAAAAATGTGCATGAAACGTACGCTGATACGTTGATCAAGCATTTTTAAATTCAACGCAGAGCATGGCCAAATTTCGCAGCTTTCTTTAGCGACTTCCAAATCGAGGATCGATTTATTTTTTATAAGTTACTTTATTTACAATATGATATGTATTACTTCAGATTGGTTACGTGAATAATTCGGATTAAAAGATGTTCAAAACATCTAACTTAAGTAAAATGATTTTATTGGTGTGTTATAACAAACAAGATCCAAACATCAATATCGAATTTTGACAATTAAATATCAGATGAATCAATGGACCGGAAAAATTTCTTAAAAAAAGCAGGAGCCTTGGGTATTTCGGGTTTTATGT
>Ga0209921_1000542_pt1 | contig 11388 bp, 9 predicted proteins | sample SalPonF2_C_D2_MG_FD_185730 | JGI IMG/M metagenome (GOLD analysis project Ga0209921, IMG submission 185730) | Salt pond soil microbial communities from South San Francisco under conditions of wetland restoration - Salt Pond MetaG SF2_C_D2_MG... ...
CAACCGCCGCCAGTGGGAACCCGAGCTGCCGCAACGCTTGCTGGAAGCCGCCGTTGCTCACGTTCCTATCCAAGCTCGGCTGTGTAAAGTTTAGAGGCATTTAACATGATGTCTTTTCACCCACTTGATCCTATAATGTGTCACCGTAACCCCATCACCACTCGGAGTATCATTAACGCCGCAATATGCAATCCGATGTGAATTAGGACTAGGTGTATTTACAGTAAAAGTAAGGACCCCTCGTTCATCGCCTTCTTGATTATTGAAATAAACGACTGAGCGCTAACCGGTTGAATCCCAAGCGCGTCCGCCTCACCAGACTGTAGCTTCGTCAATACTTGAGTAATCTGCTTCGATGTATTCGTTTTAGGCTGAAGTTCCCTGATCGAATAGACGAGAATATACGTCAGCTCCATGGGATAGGCGAATTCGAGGGGTGCTTGCTCTGCCTACACTCGGATCGTGTCAAGAAGCTCGTAGGCGCGTTGCTGCTTGGCGTCAGGGGTGGTCACGACATCGAAGGTCGGTGCCTCGGGCTGTGAAGCCGGCACCCGGCAGACGTTACGCACGACGGCGCTGAGGTGCTTGAGCAAGGTGCGGAAACTGTGCACCTCGCTGCCATCGTCGAGGGTACGACTGTGCACCTTGTGTAGCGTCGCCTCGGAGCGCGTGGCCGGTGTCACGGGCTCACGCACCGCCTGGCCCTGCCGGTCTTCCTCGCAGAACAGCAACGGGCGCCAGGCCTCGAGCATGTGCCACTGAACGTAATAGGCCAGCATGCACAGGAAGATGTGCGCGCGCACGCGCGTCTCGAGGTGATGGTGAATGGGACGGATGTGCAGGTCGATGGTTTTCAGCGAGCGGAAGGCGCGCTCGACCTGGCTGAGCCGTTTGTAGCTGCGCACCGCCTCCTCGGCGCTCATGCGCTGCGCGCTCAGGCTGGTGCGCACGACGTAGACCCCGTCCAACGCGGCCTCGGCCGCGACGCTTTCCTCGTCGATGTCGAAGCCGAAGTGCGCCTCGCCGATGTCGAGCGTGAAGTGCTTGGCAACCTTGTACTTGTTGACGACCTTTCCGACCCGTACCCCGATGGCGTCCTGGCCGCGCAGGCGCCCGCGCTCGACCATGCCACGGACCTTGTCGAGCTCCTTGGCGGTCGCCTCGAGCAGGCTCCGCCGCTTCTCGGTGCGGCGTTTGGCGAGATCGGGATTGCGGCAGGCCACCAGGCGCTCGCCCGGGAAGTCGGGGTGGGTCAGCTCGAAGAGGTTGCGTTCGTCGAACAAATCCATCTGCAACGCCTCGCTGTGCACGAGCTTGTCGATGGCCTCGGGGCGCAGGGCGCCGATCCAGTCGACCCCGTCGATCTCGCGCAGCGCATCGACTTGCTTCTGGGTGATCATCCCGCGGTCGCCGACCAGCACGAAGCGCTGCAGCGCGAACTGCTCGCGCAGCTGGGTGAGCGCGGGCAGCAGCGTGTTGGGATCGGCGGTGTTGCCCCGGAACACCGAGATCGACACCGGAATGCCACGCGCATTCGTCAGCAGGCCGTAATTGACCTGACGCTTGCCCTTCTTCGCATCGCGGTTGTGGCCGAAGGCGGCGAGCGCACAGCTCGACCCCTCGAAGTAGCTCGAGCTGAGGTCGTAGAGCGCCAGGGCATCGTGGTCGAGGTGGCGCGCGGCGAGCTTTGCCTCAATGCGCCCTTGGCGCTCGAGCAGCCAGTCGAGCGCCCGGTAGAGCTCGTCCTCATCGGCATCGGCGACGCCGAGCAGGGCGGGCAAGGTAGTGACGTGCCACCACCGGGTCGTGGCCAGCTTGCTGTGGGGCTCGAGCACACGCGCGGCCACCATCGCTACCACCACGGCGCGTTCACGCGAGGCGCGCGCGCCGATGAGCTCAGCGAAACCGAGGCGGCGCATGGCCTGCAGCACGGCCTGGACATGGCCATGGTGGGCGGAAGCGATGACCTCGAACGCCTCGTTGGCGGGCACGAGTGGCTCGCCCCGCAGCGAGCGGCGCAGCACCTCGATGGCGTTGGCGGGCAGGTGGGACAGATTGGCGAGCGTGCGGGACTTGACCTTGCCGCCCTCGCGGTAGCTCTCGCGCAACAGCACGGCCGGGGGCGAGTTGCGATTGGGCACGTAGGTAATATACATGCCTACGCATGTTAGACCATAAAATCCATCGTAGAAAGTTCACCTACATACACTACCCCGCAATACATGCCTACATTTCACACGTTCAGACTATCCTTAGAGCACGAAAACGCACCGGGCTTCAAACACTTGCGTGATGCCCATGGCCAAAATCGACGAGGAACTTCAGTTTAATAGCGCGCCGGCATTGTCCGGAGGGAACCTGTACCGATGCCCGGCAGCCCGTTGGGCCGCGAATGCGCCGGGAGCGGCGGCTATTTCGCCTTCTGGCGCAGCTTCGCCAGGACCTGGTCGGTGATATCGACTTTGCTCGTCGCGTAGGCCACGCCGCGGCTGAGCACGATGTCGTCGTGATTGCGTTTGGCCACCTCGCGAATGACGTTACTGAAGCGCTTGTCGAGTTTGGCGAACGCCTTGTGCTCGGCCTGGCGTACGTCGCGCTGGAACGCCTGTTCTTTCGTGTGCAGCTTGCGCTGGAGCGTCTGTAGCTGTTGGTCGGTTTTCTTTTTTTGCGCGCTGCTCATGATGGACTCGTTCTTATGGAACTTCTTCTGTTCTTTCTGAAGCTTCTGCTGCATGGACTGCAACGCCTGACGGCGACTGGAGAAGCGCTCCTTGAGGTTCTGGCGCATGGAGCGCGCCTCCGGCGCCTGGGCGATGATCTTGCGGGGATTGACCACGGCGACGCGGACTGCGGCATTGGCTGCCTGGACGGCGCCTAGAAGCAGAATGGGGGACAGGACCAGAAAATAGGCGAGTTTTTTCACACGAACCTCCGAGCGTGGAAAGGGGGAAACCGATATGGTAGCGCCCTGAGCGGGATCGGCCGGTATGCCGGGCGGTGAGTCCGCGCAGCCGGCCCACAGCCTAAGAGAGGGTGGTGGCGAACGCAAACCGCAGCGGTTCATGACTCCTGCAGGCTGACGGCGCCGGCACTGAGAAACTGCCGGAACGCTTCGGCGGGCAACGGCTGGCTGAAGAAGTAGCCTTGCGCGAAGCGGCAGCCGTTGCGGGGCAGGAAATCCACCTGCTCCGCGGACTCCACCCCTTCAGCGACGACCTCCAGGTCCAGTTGCGAGGCGAGCATGAGAATGGATTGCAACAGGGCCGTCTTCTTGCGGTCCCGGTCGATCGCCGCCGTGAAGCTGCGGTCCACCTTGAGCTTGTCCACCGGGAACTGTTCCAGGTAGCTCAGCGACGCGTAACCCGTGCCGAAGTCGTCCACGGCGATGCGAACGCCCAGCTCGCGCAGACGCCGCAGGCTGCTGACCATGGCACTGTCCGTGGCCACCACTTTGGTCTCCGTGATCTCAATCTCCAGGCGGTGCGGCGCCAGACCGCTCTGTTCCAGCGCCGTGTGAACCACATCGGCCACGTGGGCGCCGCTCGCCGCGCTGAGGTGGGCGCCGGAAAAATTGACCGCCACCGCGGGGCCGGGGCCGGCGTGGGCTCTCCACTGCGCTGCATGCTGCACGGCGGTCTTGAGCACCCACCGGTCCAGCGCCGCCACCAGGCCGCTCTGCTCGGCGACGGGCACGAACTCATCGGGCAGGCGCGGGCCCGTGGCCGGGTCGTTCCAGCGCACCAGCGCCTCGGCCGAGCTGACGGCGCCCGAATGCAGATCGATCACCGGCTGGAACCGTACGCACAGCTCATCCTTTTCGATGCAGCGCGCGAGCCGGCCGCTGAGCTCGAGCGCACGCAGGGCGGCGGCATTGGTCTCCGCGTTGAAGAACTGCGCGTGGCCGGCGCGGGCTTCCGCGGCCTGGTCGGCGGCTGCTTCCGCGCGCTGCATGAGCGCTTCCACGCTGCGTCCGTCGTTCGGGTAGAGGCTCACGCCCATCCAGGGCAGCGGCCGCAGGCGCGCGGCGCCCGCGGCGATGGGTTCGCGCAGCATCTGCTCCACACGGTTGAGCTGGACGGTCACCGAGCCCACCGATTCGGCCTGCTCGAACAGCAGCGCAAACTGCTGGTCCTGCAGCCGGGCCACCGTCACAGTGTCGCGCGGGGCGGCGGCGGCGAACTCGGTAAGCCGCGAAGCCACGGCGGCCGCAAGCTGGTCCGCGGCGTGTTCGCCGGGCACGCCGGCCAGGCGGCGCACGTGCTCCAGGCGGATGCTGCACACCGCCGACAGGCGGCCCCCCGGCGCTTGCGCCAGGGTGCGTGCCAGCTTGTCGCAAAAATGCCGGCGGTTGGGCAGCCCCGTCGGCTGATCGAAGTACACCAGCTCGCGGATGGTGTCGGTGGCATCACGGTAATGCGTCACGTCCTGCAGCACGTAGACGCTCAGCGGGGCGCCGGCGTGCGCATCGCGCATGTTGTTCACGCTCACGTTGAGCACGCGCCGCCTGCCGTCGCTGCCCGTGAACTCCACTTCCTGGCGCAGGGGCCGCAGGGACGGCGTATCGCCGCGCTCTGCGCGATGCTGCACCGATGGCAGGACCTCGGCGACCGGCCTGCCCAACAGCTCGCCTGCGTCGCGGGCCAGCAGCGATTGCGCGCGCTCGTTGGCGAGGGCCACGTGGCCCTGGTCGTCCAGGACCAGGACGCCGTCGGAGAGCGTGCGCAGCACGTGCTTGGCCGCGGCGCGCGAGGTGACGGACACCACGCGGTAGCGCCAGGCGGCGTAGCCGATGGTGGCGATGGTGAATGCCACCATGGCGTAGCCGAAAGGGTAGAGCCCCACCCCCCAGCAAGGCAGGAAGTCGATGGCGGCGGTGAACGCCACGCCGAAGGCGATGAGCAGGAGTTTGGCGCGCTGGCGCCGCCGGCTGCCGGGCGGCGAGCGCCGCCATGTGTGCCAGCAGCACGCGAACAGGAACAAGAGCACGGCGCACTGGTAGCCGGCGAGCAGCGTGCCCGCGGGCCGGTAATGGGCGTAATAGCCCCACCAGTAGTGGTAGGGCGTGGCCAGAATGCGTCCGCTCGCGAGCAGCAGCACAAAGAAGACGAAGGAGGCAGTCCACAGCAGCGGCGAGAGTTGTGCGGCGCTGCCGCGAAGATCCAGCAGGCGCCGCAGCAGCTCGTAGACGCTGGGCGCAATGAAGATGACCCCGATCTGGCCGATGACGATCTAACGCTGGGCCGCCTGCGGCGAGGCGGCCAGATAGCCCAGCGCGTACGCCGCTTGCCACATGGCGACCGCGAGCGAGGCCACGAGGGCCCAGAACCCTGCGGCGGAGTCCACTTCCCGGGCGCGCAGCAGCAAGCCCCACAGCAGCGTGGCCAACGCCACCGCCAGGTTGGGCAGGGCGAGCGCGAGCTGTTGGGTGAACGCGGTCATGCCGCCCCGCTGCGCGATTGGCGGAGCCGGCGCTGGCGCAGGCTCGGCCCGGTCAGGTTTGTGTACGCGTCAGGCGGTCGCGGTTGCCGATCGAAGGTCAGCCTGGGAAAACGGGTTATTAATATGATTATGGTTCACACCGCTGCATGGCAGGTGCTTGAAAGCATAGCAAATACCGCTGGCAGCCGGCGCCGGGCCCGTCCCTCGGTGGCCATCGCAGGGCGACGGACGGGGATCGCTCACGCGAGCGAGAAGCGCTGGTAGTGCTGCTCGGTGGGCAGTCCGCGCAACGCCCAGAGCTCGCGTCTGCCCGGATCCGCGATGACCGCGCCGCAGGTTGCCACGTGGTTGGGCGGGGCGCCGCGGTAGCAGATGGCCTCGGTGTCGCGCGTGATCGCGGCGAGGTCCGCCGTGGTGAAGGCCGGGGGCGCCGAGAGCAGGGCGCGCGCCCGCTGCAGGCGCGCCTCGCTGCTGGCCTGGGACTGGGGCAGGCGCTCGCGCTCGAGCGCCCGGTTCTGGGGCGCCAGGCAGTGGTTGGTGTGGGCGAGGGGCTGGTCGGCGAGCCGCGTGACCACGCAGTGCGTGGCGGTGGCCTCGACGTTGGCGCCCGCGCCGTGCGCATCCATCAGCAAATAATTGTGCGCGCCGGCGCGCGGCGCCTCGGTGATGCACGCCAGCGCGTCCTCGAAGCGCTCCTGCTGCAGGACCTTGCGGACCACGAAATTCCAGGTGACGCCGGGGCGCCCGTCCGCTGCGCTCAGGTTGTTGATGCCGACCGTGATGCCGGCGGCGTTCATGCCGATCATGCCCAGGCAGCCGACGCTGGTGAAGGCGAGGAAAGGCAGGCCGCCGCGCGGGCGCCCGTCGATGAGAATCGCGTGCTCCGCCGCGCTTTCGTGCATGTCCCAGGTCTGGCCGAACAGCCCGGGTGCATCCTCGGCGCGGGCGCCCGGCACCAGGAAGGCGGTGCAGTTGTCGGCCTCGGCGGGCGCCGGCGCGCCGGCGCTGTATACGGTGTCCACGAAATCGGTGAAACCGCTCACGATCAGCATCTGCGCGCTGCTGAGCCCGCTCGCCTGCGCCATGGCATCGAGCTCTGCGGTCAAATCCGGGGCATAGCGGCGGTGGTATGCGAGACAATTCTCCGCACACCGCAGCACCGCCTCGCGCGGCAGGGAACGTCCGGCCCAAGCGGGCTCGCCGGCGAGCGTCAGGCGCTCCGCGGCAAAGTGTCGGATGGCGTGCGCGAAGCGCTCGCCGTGACGACGACCCATGGCTTCGGGGGAGCCGCTCAGTTGCAGGACCGGCAAGGCCGGGCGGGCGGATTCCGGATTGGTCTGCGCCATGCTTGATTCCGTGAGGCAGAGGATTCCCGCCCACTTTAAGCCTTGGCGCAGCAGCGCACCAAGCGCGCCCCGCGCTCCAAGCGGCCCTGTAGTAGGATAGAGGGCACTTGGCGCCGCCGGCGCCAAGACGCTCCACCGCATCCCCGTCCATTCACCGAGGCGTGGCTTCGTGCCATGCCGGGGAGGCCCATCGTGACCGACGTTCAATTCGACCCGCATCGCACAGCCGTAGTGGTCATCGATCTGCAGCAGGGCGTGGTGGCCATGGAGACGCGCCCGCATGCCGGCTCCGCCGTCGTTGCCAACGCGGTGCGGCTGCTGCGATCCGCCCGCCGGGCGGGTGCGCAGCCTATCCTGGTGCATGTCGGCGCTTCGCCCGACGGCGCCGACTGGCCGAGCCCGCCCGCGGATGCCGGCGCGCAGCGCAGTGCCGCGCGCGCGCCCGGCTGGTCCGATCTCGTTCCCGAGCTGGAGCGCTCGCAGGGCGACCTGGTGGTCTTCAAGCGTCAGTGGGGTGCCTTCTACGGCACGGATCTGGATCTGCAGCTCCGCCGGCGGGGCCTCGGCACGCTGGTGATGTGCGGCATTGCCACCGAGTTCGGCGTGGAGAGCACGGCCCGCGATGCGTATGAACGCGGCTACCGCCAGATCCTGGTTTCCGACGCCATGAGCGGCGTGACGGAGCAAAGCCACAGCAATGCGCTCGAGCGCATCTTCCCGCGTCTGGGGCAGGTGCGCACCACCGACGCCGTGGCCGCCGCCTTTGAGCGCTGAGCAGGTCAGCGCCGGCGCCGCCACGCGCCGTGTCGCGCTGGTGACTTTCATCGGCGGCCTGGGCGGCGGTCTGGTGTTTCCCATATTGCCGGCGCTCGGGCTGCAGCTTGGCATCAGCAGCTTTGTCATCGGCCTGATTCTGTCCGCCAACCGGCTCACGCGTCTGGCCTGCGACGCGGCGGCCGGCCGCCTGGTGGACCGCTTCGGCGGCAAAGGACCGCTGGCCTGGGGTCTGGGTCTGGAGGCGCTCGGCATCATGGCTTACAGCGCCGGGCTGCACCTGGGCCATGTGGCCTGGTGGCTGCTCGGCGGACGCATCGTCTTCGGCGTGGGCTCGGCATTGCTGATCGTGGGCGCGCAGGCAGCGGTGCTGGGATTTTCCACCCACGGCGACCGCGGCCGGCGCACGGCGACGGTGCGCATCGCGCTCAGCATGGGCATGCCCGGCGGGCTGGTGCTCGGCGGGGTGATTGCGGACCTGGTCTCGGACGATGCGGCATTCTGGGCCGGCGCCGGGCTGACCCTCATCGGGGCGGCCATCGCTTGGCGCTACGTGCCTTCGGCGCGCGGCGGCGGGTATGCCCACGGGGCCAGGGCCGGCCTGGTGCAACGCTTGAGGGCGCTGGTGCGATTGCCCGAATTTCCCGTGCTGGCCGCGGCGTGGAGCTTTAATGCGCTGATTTTTCTGTGCGTGCAGGGGGTGTTGCTGGCGACGCTGGTGGTGCTGGTGCATGAGCGCGCGCTCGCGCTTTTCGGCATGGGAGACCAGGGCACCGCGGGGTTGATGATGGCGGCGTTGATGGCGAGCTCGTCGGTGATGGCTTTTGGCATCGGGCGTGCGATCGACCGTGTGGCTCACCGCGCCACGTTGGTGTTGCCGGCCCTGGCCATGCTGGCCGCCGGCTTCGTGGTGCTGGGGCTCGCGCACACGCTCGCCGTGACCCTGGCGGGCACGCTGCTGGTCGGGATTTCGTTCAATGCGGTGACGCTGCCCATGCTGGCGCTGCTCGGCGACGTGACCGATCCGGACCAGTACGGGCGCGCGGTGGGCATCTACCAGGTGTTCGGGGATATAGGCGGCAGCCTGGGGCCCATCGCCGGCCTGGAGGCGGGGGTGCGCTGGGGCCTGACCCCGACCTACCTGGCGCTGGCGGTGCTTATCGCGGCCGGCTGCGCGATGGCGGTCGCGGTCAGGCGCGCCGAAGGCAGGTTCGCCGCCGGAACCGCCCACATGCGCGAAAGCGGGCTGGGAGGGCGCTAGCCTGTGCCTCCCGGCGCAGGGCACAGCGCCGCCACGTCGGCGGCAAAGCGTTCCACGGTCTCGGGCCGGGTGTCCCAGGCGCACATGAGCCGGCAGCCGCCGGCGCCGATGAACTCGTAGAAGCGCCAGCCGCGCTGGTGCAGCGCGTGGGCCACCCCGGCCGGGAACTCGGCGAAAACCGTGTTGGCCTGAGGCGGAAACAGGATCCGCACCCCGGGGGTGTCCCGCAGTCGCTGGTGCAGACGCTGCGCCATGGCGTTGGCGTGGCGGGCGTTGCGCAGCCATACGTCGTCGTCGAGCAGACCCAGCCAGGGCGCCGAGATGAAGCGCATTTTGGAGGCGAGCTGGCCGGCCTGTTTGCAACGGTACGCGAAGTCCTCCGCGAGAGCGCGGTCGAAGAAAATGACCGCTTCGCCCACGGCGAGCCCGTTCTTGGTGCCCCCGAAGCAGAGCACGTCCACCCCGGCGCGCCAGGTGATCTCGGCCGGATGAACGTCGAGCGAGGCGGCTGCGTTGGCAAACCGTGCCCCGTCCATGTGCACGCGCAGGTCGCGGCGGTGCGCGGCGGTGGCAATGGCGCGGATTTCGTCGGGCGCGTACACCGTGCCCAGTTCCGTGGCCTGCGTCAGCGTCACCACTTTCGGCTTGGGGTAATGGATGTCGGAGCGGCGCGTGACCACCGCCTCCACGCCGTCCGGGGTGAGCTTGCCTTGTTCGCCGGGACACACCAGCAGCTTGGAGCCGTTGGAGAAGAACTCCGGCCCCCCGCATTCATCGGTTTCCACGTGCGCAAGCTCATGGGCGACGACCGAGTGATAGGAGCGGCACAGGGACGCAAGCGCCAGGGAATTGGCGGCGGTGCCGTTGAACACGAAAAAGACGTCGCAGTCGGTCTCGAACAGGGAACGCAACCGGTCGCACACGCGCTGCGTCCACGAGTCGTCGCCGTAGCCCGGCTCATGGCCGCTGTCGTTGGCGCGCTGCACGTAGTCCAGCGCTTCCGGGCATACGCCCGCGTAGTTGTCAGAGGCAAAATGCTGCATGGAATGGCCGCGCTTGCACTGCAGGCGGTGGCGCACATCCGGCGGCACCGGCTTGGGTGGACGCGCACTTTCTACCGCATGCGGGCAAGCGTGGCAATGCGAACGGCTCGGCGCGCGCTTGTCAGGGCGGCTTCGGGCCGGCATCTTGAGCGCTGGATTTCAGCAAGCGAGCGAGGGGCGAGCCATGTCGAGCACCCCGCAAGCACCGTCCGCGCGGGCGCGCTTGCAGGTCTGCGGGCTGCACAAGCGTTATGGGACGGTGACCGCGCTCGCCGGCGTGGATTTGCGCATCGATGCCGGCGAGTTCGTCGCCCTGCTGGGCCCCAACGGGGCCGGCAAGAGCACCCTCTATCAGATTCTGAGCGGGTTGTTCCACGCCGACCAGGGCGATGTGCGTCTGTGCGGCCATGCCGTGAGCCGCGCCCCCACGCGGGCGTTGGCGCACTTGGGTCTGGTGTTCCAGGAGCCGACCCTGGACCTGGACTTGAGCGTTGCCGCGAATCTGAGCTTCCATGCGGGGCTGCACGGGCTCGGCCGGGCGCGCGCGCGGCGTCGCATACGCGAAGAACTGGAGCGGGCCGGTTTGTGGGAGCAGCGGCGCACGCGCTGCCGCGCGCTCAGCGGCGGCAACCGGCGCAAAGTGGAACTGGCGCGCGCTTTGCTGCACGAGCCCGACGTGTTGGCGTTGGACGAGTGCACCGTGGGCCTGGATGTGGCCTCGCGCGCCGACATCATCGAGCACGTGCGCGCTTTGTGCCGCGACCGCGGAGTCGCGGTGCTGTGGGCCACGCACCTGGTGGACGAAGCCGAAGGCGCGCAGCGCATCGTGGTGCTGCATCGCGGGCGGGTGCTGGCGGAGGGCGATGCCGCCGCTCTCACGCGCGCCGGCGGCGCCTCGAGCCTGAGCGAAGCGTTCCTCGCGCTCACGGACCAGCGCCGCAGCCCGGCGGGGTCGCCGGCATGAGCGCCGCACGCGCATGGCGGGCGCTGATGGCCGTGGCACGGCGCGAAATCGTACGCTTCAGCCAGCAGCGGGCGCGGTTGCTGTCGGCGGTGGTGCGCCCGAGCCTGTGGCTGCTGGTGTTTGCGCCCGGCTTCGCCGGGCTGGCGGCGGTCTCCAGCGGCCCCCCGTATCAGGGCGTGGCGCTGACCTATCAAGCCTATATCGTGCCGGGCCTGCTCGGTATGGTGCTGCTGTTCAACGGCATGCAGTCGTCGCTGTCCATGGTCTATGACCGGGAGATGGGCATCATGCGGCTGCTGCTGACGGCGCCGCTGCCGCGCTGGTACCTGCTGCTTTGCAAGCTCGCGGCGGGAACGCTGCTGTCGGTGCTCCAGGCTTACGCGTTCCTCATCGTTTGCTGGCTGGCGGGTGTGGGCCTGCCCTGGGTGGGCTGGCTCAGCGTGCTGCCGGCGCTGCTGCTGGGCGGGCTCATGCTGGGTGCCATGGGGCTGTTGCTCTCGGTGTACGTGCGCCAGTTGGAGAACTTCGCGGGCGCGATGAATTTCGTCATCTTCCCCATGT
>Ga0209921_1000543_pt1 | contig 11345 bp, 7 predicted proteins | sample SalPonF2_C_D2_MG_FD_185730 | JGI IMG/M metagenome (GOLD analysis project Ga0209921, IMG submission 185730) | Salt pond soil microbial communities from South San Francisco under conditions of wetland restoration - Salt Pond MetaG SF2_C_D2_MG... ...
TTTGTACAGTAAGCGGGGGTGCCTCCCAGTTCTTGCGGCGTTTTTCCATTTCCTCCCCGGAAATGCCAACATCCATGACCCGCTCTTCCGCATCAATAGTGATGGTATCGCCATCCTCGACAAAAGCGATGGGTCCGCCAACCTGTGCTTCTGGCGTCACATGACCGATTACGAAACCATGACTTCCACCCGAAAAACGTCCGTCGGTAATGAGTGCCACCTCCTTGCCGAGTCCGGCGCCCATGATGGCTGCCGTAATGGAAAGCATTTCACGCATGCCCGGACCACCCTTCGGACCTTCATAGCGAATCACAACCACATTTCCTTTTTCCACCCTGCCCTGCTCAATTGCCTCCAGGGCTTCTTCTTCAGATTCAAAAACACGGGCCGTACCGGTAAATTGTTCGCCTTCTTTGCCGGTAATTTTGGCAACGGCTCCTCCGGGCGCCAGATTACCGTAAAGAATTTGCAGGTGCCCTTTTTTCTTGATCGGGTCGGAAACAGGATGAATCACATTTTGTTCGGGCAATAAATCATCAACATCAGCTACATTTTCCTGCAGCGTCTGTCCGGTTATCGTCAGACAATCACCATGAAGCAGCCCCTCGCGAAGCAACAATTTTTGCACGGCCGGCACGCCTCCCACATTAAAAAGATCCTCCATCACATATTTTCCACTGGGTTTCAGGTCCGCCAGATACGGCGTCCGGTCACTGACCTCCTGGAAATCATCGATCGTAAATGGAATCTCTGCCGAACGGGCGATGGCCAGCAGATGCATTACCGCATTGGTTGAACCTCCCAGCGCCACGGCAACCGTAATGGCGTTTTCAAGCGAACGCCTGGTAATAATATCTTTTGGTTTGATATCTTCTTCTAACAAATGAAGAATAGCCTCTCCGGCCCGCCGGCATTCTGCAACTTTCATTTTATGTGTAGCCGGGATGGAGGAACTGAACGGCAGACTCATCCCCAGCGTCTCAATTGCCGACGCCATCGTATTGGCCGTGTACATCCCGCCGCAGGCCCCGGCTCCCGGACAAGCATGTTTCAACACATTTTGCAGATCATCTTCATCGATCTCATCCGAAAGGTATTCACCGTAGGCTTCAAAAGCCGAGACGATATCCAGTTTTCTTCCATTCAGGTTTCCCGGCCGTATTGTTCCGCCATAGACCATGATGGATGGCCGGTTGATGCGCGCCATCGCCATAATGGAGCCCGGCATATTTTTATCACAACCAACAATAGAAATATTGGCATCATACCATTGAGCCCGCATAACGGTCTCAATAGAATCAGCAATAATATCGCGGGATGGCAGGGAATATTTCATTCCTTCCGTTCCCATTGAAATGCCGTCGCTTACACCGATGCTGTTAAAAATAAACCCGACTAAATTGGCTTTCGTTACACTTTCCCTCACTTCTTTTGCCAGATCATTCAGATGCATATTACAGGGATTACCTTCCCAGCCGGTGCTGGCAATACCCACCTGGGCCTTGTCCATGTCTTCATCTGTCATACCGGTGCCATAGAGCATTGCCCTGGAACCAACCTGAGATTTTTTCTGCGTTAAACGAGCGCTGTATTTATTTAATTTTTTGTTCATTTTTTATGAATATGAATTGGATTCAGTATGAAGATGCGAGCTAAAAATGCCGGTGGGGACCGGGCAATTGTCGACATCCGGAATTTTCCGTAAAGTATTAAAAAAAGTGATTCAAATAAATTATCATATTTGACTCTCCTCCATTTACCTTGCACAATATTGAATTCCGATAGAGGAAAAAACGCACCTGGTAATTAACGACGCACTGATCATTTAATCAAATACAACATTGATGTTATTTACTTTTTTAATTTATAAACATGAGTTAATTATATAACGTAAATAATTAATGTATAAATATATTTTTTCAATAATTTAAGTAATCAATATTATTTACTATATAAATAACATATTTTATTATTTTCTCTTGACACCGCACCCTTACATAGCTAAATTAAGCCATAGATAAAAAAGGCGACAGAGTTTGATTAAACAACCAAAATATATTAACAAGTTTAACGTGTCTCAGTCAATAACATCTGCTGTTGATAATTATAGACATGGTTTAATTTCATCTGTTGCTGTCCTTTCCATAGAAGATAGGATAATTGATAGCCTCAATTTAAGCAAGCTCCAAATCCTATCTATTCTAATTTCTGGCATTATCCTACTAAATCTAATCCTAATTATTCAATAACACTCACGCCAGAGGTTAGAATTTAATCACTCCGAAACAAATCATATTAAATTTTTGGCCTCTGGCGGGCAAACTATACACTGGTGGTCACATATGAGTCAAAGTCAAAAAGTTCACCCCTTAAACAAGACATCCAATTCAACATTACAGAATCAAGCTGCAAACCATGCGGTAGAAGCATCAGGATCTGAAATTCTTTTGCGTACGCTTGAAGATCTCGATGTGGATACGGTCTTTGGTTATCCCGGAGGAGCAGTCCTCCCCATTTATGATGCTATTCATGAAAAATCGAATTTCGAGCACGTATTAATTCGTCATGAACAGGTGGGAACGCATGCAGCCGACGGTTATGCCCGGGCTACCGGAAAACCGGGAGTGGTTCTGGTAACCTCCGGACCCGGTGGGACGAATACCGTTACCGGCATTGCCACCGCCTCGATGGATTCTGTACCGCTTGTTGTCTTTACCGGTCAGGTACCCACCAATATGATCGGCAACGATGCTTTCCAGGAAGCTGATATTGTAGGAATCAGCCGCCCTATCACCAAGCATAATTTCCTGGTAAAAGATATTGACAATTTAGAGAAAATTGTTCGCAAGGCGTTTCATATTGCGGTCAGTGGTCGCCCCGGCCCCGTTCTTGTTGACTTGCCCAAAGACATGATCATGTCGAAGGGATATTACAGCGGACTTAAACAGGTAAATATTCCCAGCTATAGCCCGGTTACGGAAGGCCATCAGCCCCAGATTGCGAAAGCTGCTCAGTTATTGAGTCAGGCTGAGAGACCATTGATTTACGCCGGCGGCGGAGTCATTGCATCTGAAGCATGGAATGAATTGACCACCCTGGCTGAACGGCTTAATGTACCGGTAACCACTACGTTGATGGGATTAGGTGGATTTCCTGAAAGCAAGCCGCAGTCGCTGGGTATGCTTGGCATGCACGGCACCTGGTATGCGAATATGGCTATCACCGAGTGTGATGTTTTACTGGCCGTTGGTGCCCGGTTCGATGACCGCGTTACCGGACGGCTTGATGGATTTTCTCAAAAGTCCAAAAAAATTCATATTGATATTGACCCTTCCTGTATTTCAAAAAATGTAGAAGTGGAAGTACCGATAGTGGGGGATGCCAAAAACGTACTTACCCAACTTGATCAAATGACAGAAAAGCCGGATACGGATGCATGGTGGGCAACCATAAACCAGTGGAAGGAAGACCATCCATTGAAAGTTCCCGAAAAGGATGGTGTCATCAAGCCGCAGCAAATGATAGAGGCCATTTCTGAGGTCACGAACGGTGAAGCTATTGTGGCTACGGATGTAGGCCAGCATCAAATGTGGGTTGCCCAGCACTATAATTTTGACTATCCCCGCTCATTGTTAACGTCCGGTGGACTTGGCACCATGGGCTATGGCTTTCCGGCCGCCATGGGAGCTGCTTTTGCCAATCGGAACAACGATCGGCCGGTGGTAGCTGTCGTTGGAGACGGCGGTTTCCAAATGACTGCCTGCGATCTCTCCACGGCCGTAACGCATGAACTGCCGATAAAAATTGCGATCATGAACAATGGTTATCTTGGTATGGTCCGGCAGTGGCAGGAACTGTTTTTTAATAAAAATTACTCGCATTCCACGCTTAAACATTCCAATCCGGATTTTGTCAAATTAGCCGAAAGTCACGGAGCCGCAGGTTTTCGGGCAACCACTCCAGAACAAATGGACGATGTGTTGGAAAAAGCCATGGCCATCAACGACGGACCGGTAGTCATGGATTTCGTTGTGGAAGAAGAAGAAAATTGTTATCCGATGGTTCCCTCCGGTGCAGCATTGGATGAAATGGTAGAAAGTGAAGACGAATAAATAAAAATTAATCTGAATGACACCAACATCAACCCAAAATAGTACTAAAACAGAAAAGCGACATACCATTTCTGTTTTAGTGGATCACAACCTCAATGCCCTGGCCCGGATTATCGGCATATTCAGCGGCAAAGGTTTTGAAATAGACAGCATTAGCTTTGGCACCGGTCAAAATCCACAACGGGCCCGGATAACCATCACCACCGTGGGCGATGAACGCATTATTGAACAGATAACGAAGCAGCTTCATAAAGTCATTGATGTGATAAAAGTTCAAGATCTGACTTTCGAGCCCTTCGTTGAGCGGGAACTGGCTATCATCAAAGTGAATACCGGCCAGTCATCACGCTCTGAAATAATGCAAATAGCGCAGGTCTTTCGGGCAAAAATTATTGACATCAGTCAAAATATGCTTTCCGTTGAAGTGACGGGTAACAAAGACAAGATTGATGCCGCTATTGGGATGATGCGGCCTTTTGGTGTGGAAGAAGTGGCGAGAACCGGTAGCGTAGCCCTCAAACGTGAATATCAGGGACAAACTTAATTTTTATTTCTAATATAATCTCAACTTAAAATTACAACATGCAAGCGAATACGTACTACGATTCTGATGCAAATCTTGAAAATATTGAAAATAAAACCGTAGCTATAATCGGATACGGGAGCCAGGGGCACGCCCATGCGCTCAATCTCAAAGAAAGCGGGGTGGATGTGATTGTCGGACTGCGCGAAGGCAGTTCTTCCCGTGAAGAAGCTAAAAGAGCTGGGTTAAAAGTCGAAAACACCGCTGATGCAGCTGCTTCCGCCGATATTATTATGATTCTTATTCCCGACCAGCACCAGGCAAAAGTGTATGAAAAGGAAATCGCTCCGCATTTGGAAGAAGGTAACAGCCTGGCATTTGCCCATGGATTTAATATTCATTTCGGTCAAATTGAACCGCCGGAAAACGTGGATGTTTTTATGATCGCTCCCAAAAGTCCGGGACATTTGGTCCGCCGCGTGTACAAACAGGGTTCCGGCGTCCCCTGCCTGCTTGCACTCTACCAGGATGCCACTGGTAATGCCAAAGAGGTTGCGCTGGCCTATGCAAAAGCAATCGGTGGTACACATGCCGGCGTTATTGAAACAACCTTCAAAGAAGAAACCGAAACTGATCTTTTTGGAGAGCAGTCGGTTCTTTGCGGTGGCGTTTCAGAACTTATTAAAAAAGGATTTGAAACGTTGGTTGAAGCCGGTTACCAACCCGAAATTGCTTATTTCGAATGTCTGCATGAATTAAAATTGATCGTTGATCTTATTTACGAAGGAGGCATCGAACGCATGTACTACTCAGTCAGTGATACGGCTGAATATGGCGGACTCACCCGCGGTTCTGAGGTCATCGATGAAGCCGTCAAGGAAAATATGCAGAGTGTGCTCGAGCGCGTTCAAAGCGGTTCTTTCGCCGATGAATGGATTGAAGAAAATAAAAATGGTACGCCGAACCTGAAAAAGCTGCGCAAGGAATTGGCGGATCATAAGATCGAAAAAGTCGGCAAGCAATTGCGCGGCATGATGAACTGGATTGATGAAGATTATGACGACGAAAATATAACCGGAGAAGCAGCCGAATAACAATGGCGGATATCAACATTTTTGATACCACACTTCGCGATGGCACCCAGGGCGAGAAAATAACATTTTCGGCCGAAGACAAGGTACGTATCGCCAGGGAGCTCGACGATTTCGGCTTCGATTATATCGAAGGCGGGTGGCCGGGCTCCAACCCAAAGGATATGGCATTCTTTGAACGTGCTAAATCATGTTCTTTTAACCATGCCAAAATCGTTGCATTCGGCAGCACCTGCCGCGCCGGTAATGCCCCGGAGGACGATCCGAATTTGAATGCGCTTATTCAGGCCGAAACACCGGCTGTATCTATCTTTGGTAAAAGCTGGTTGTTACACGTTACAAAAGCCCTGGGGATCGCACCGGAGGCCAATCTTAAAATTATTTCCGACTCGGTTTCTTTCCTTAAAAAACACGGTAAGGAAATTATTTATGATGCAGAGCATTTTTTCGACGGCTACAAAGCCAATCCCGAATACGCCCTGAATACTATCAAAGCCGCCGGGGAAGCTGGTGCCGATGTCATCGCTTTGTGCGATACCAACGGCGGAACGTTACCGCACGAGATTTCTGAAATCGTCCGTGAAGTAAAAAAACACACGGATGTCCGGCTTGGTATTCATGCTCATAACGATTGCGAACTTGGCGTTGCTAATTCAATCGCGGCCGTCAGCGCCGGCTGCAAACACGTACAGGGAACAATCAACGGTTATGGCGAGCGCTGCGGAAACGCTAACCTTTGCTCTGTGATCCCAAATCTCCAGGTTAAACAGGGCTACCGGTGCATCCCTGAAAATAAGATGGCACATTTGGTATCCATTTCCCGTTTCGTCAGTGAACTGGCGAATGTAAATCCCGATATTCGTCAGCCTTATGTGGGCCGAAGCGCTTTTGCGCATAAAGGCGGCATTCACGTAAATGCTGTGATGAAAAATGAGCAAACCTATGAACATATCAAGCCGGAAGAAGTCGGCAATCGCCGGCGCGTGCTGGTATCGGATCTTTCCGGGAAAAGCAACATTCGCTACAAGACGGATGAGTTGGGTATAGACCTGGACGGAAACCAGGAAAAAGTCCCACAGATCGTACAGCGACTCAAGGAACTTGAAAATCAGGGCTACCAGTTTGAAGCCGCTGAGGCTTCGTTCGAGTTGCTGGTTAAGAAAATGACCAATTCATTGCACGATCATTTCACCCTCGAAGGATTTCGCGTTACGAATGAAAAAAATGCCGGCGGCTCATCCCGCACGGAAGCAACCATCCGGTTAAAAGTCAATGGACGTATGGAACACTGTGCTGCTGAGGGCGACGGGCCCGTTCACGCTTTGGACTGCGCGTTGCGCAAAGCTCTGCACAAATTTTATCCTGAAATTGATGAAATGCACTTGCAGGATTACAAAGTTCGGGTGCTAAATGAAAAAGACGGAACCGGCGCATCCGTTCGCGTACTGATTGATTCCGGTCAAACCGGCGATACATGGGGCACTGTTGGTGTATCTGAAAACATTCTGGATGCAAGCTGGCAGGCTCTTTCTGACAGTTTTCGATATTTTTTGTCAAAACAGGAGGTAGGTGAAGAGCAAAAAATTAAAACTACAGCATAATATTATTATGACATTTTCTCTGTTAAATAAGCTATGCAGTCTTCCGGCTGCAACCCAACATTCTTATCAACTGTTTTCAAATCATCAAAAAATTATTATTCATATTTAAACTATCTGCATCAAACTTCAACCATTATGGAAAACCAAATTAAAATTTTTGACACTACGTTACGAGATGGCGAACAGTCCCCGGGATTTAGCATGAATCAGGACGAAAAACTAAGCCTTGCCCGCCAGCTCGAACGTCTAAAGGTTGATGTCATTGAGGCGGGTTTTCCGATTGCATCAGACGGGGATTTTGAAACAGTACGGGAAATTGGCAAACAAATCAAAGACAGTACGATAGCGGCTTTGTGCCGGACACGTAAAAAGGATATAGACCGGGCCATTGAGTCGCTGGAATTTGCCTCAAGCCCGCGTATCCACATTTTTATTGCAACGTCCGACATTCATATGAAACATAAGCTCAAAATGTCGCGCGATGAAGTGCTCGAATCAGCTGTTGAGGCCGTTGAGCATGCAAAATCATTTTGTGACGAAATAGAATTCTCTGCGGAAGATGCCTCTCGCAGCGATCCGGAATTTCTGTATGAAATATTTACAGCCGTGATCGAGGCCGGTGCCAAAGTCATTAATGTCCCCGATACCGTTGGTTATGCTCTGCCGTGGGAATATGGCGAATTAATCAGCAATATTCGGGAAAATGTACCCAATATTGATCAAGTTGAACTTAGCGTTCACTGTCACGATGATCTGGGACTGGCTGTGGCAAACTCCCTTATGGCCGTCCAAAATGGTGCACAGCAGATTGAATGTACCATTAATGGCATTGGGGAAAGAGCCGGCAATGCCTCACTTGAAGAAATAGTGATGGTAATGGCTACCCGGCAAAATAATTTTGCTGAAAAAACGAGAATCAAAACGGATGAACTGTACGCATCGAGCCAATTGCTTACTGATATTACGGGTAAAAGCGTGCAGCCCAATAAAGCTATCGTGGGCGAAAACGCCTTTGCCCATGAAGCTGGTATTCATCAGCATGGCGTATTAAACAATCCCATGACGTATGAAATTATGACGCCCGAATCGGTGGGTGCTTCCGGTAACCGGATTGTACTCGGTAAACATTCGGGACGGTTTGCCCTGGATAAAAAGCTCCAGAGTCTGGGCTATTCTCTGGCCAGGGATGAATTAAACCAAGTGTACGTGCAATTCACCAAACTCGCTGACGAGAAAAAAATCGTTACTGAGGATGAATTGTCCGCGCTGGTGGCAGATCAGCCGTTCATTAAATCATCAAAAACAGCCTAATTTTAATTCCAACTTTTACAATCTCTTTTAATCATGTCAATGACACTCACTGAAAAAATCCTTGCAAAACACAGCGATCGCAGCGAGGTTAAACCGGGAGAACATGTCTGGATCGATGTCGATGTATTAATGACACACGACGTGTGCGGCCCGCCTACAATCTCTATCTTTCGTAATGAATTCGGGGAAGATGCCCGCGTTTGGGACAAGGACAAACTGGTCATTATTCCGGACCATTATATCTTCACTGAAGATACCTACGCGAATCGCAATGTTGATATCCTGCGTGCATTCGCAGCAGATCAGGATCTTCCGAATTTCTACGATGTGGGTTCGGAAAATTACAAGGGCGTTTGTCATATTGCCCTGCCGGAAGAAGGCTTCACCCGTCCCGGTGAGGTACTGTTCGGTACAGATTCACATACCTGTACCGCCGGCGCTTTCGGGCAGTTTGCCACCGGCATTGGCAACACCGACGCTGCCTTTATCATGGGTACCGGTAAACTCTGGGTGAAAGTTCCTGAGACGATGCGCTTTGTTTTTGAAGGAGATGCCATGCCTCCCTATCTGATGGCCAAGGATCTCATCCTGCGCATTATTGGTGATATTGGCGTTGATGGGGCGACCTATCGGACGATGGAATTTGCAGGACCCGGCATCAGTGCCATGACGATGGAAGACCGGATGACACTCACGAACATGGTGATTGAAGCCGGCGGCAAAAATGGTGTTGTAGAACCGGATATAAAAACGGAAACGTATGTGCGCAAACGTACCGACAAATATTTCGAACCGGTTTTCAGCGATCCGGATGCAAATTTTCACAGTGAATATCATTATTCCCTGGAGGATATGGTTCCCATGGTCGCCAAACCGCACAGTCCCGATAATAAAGCCACGGCTGTTGAACTTGAAGGGACGCCTTTGAACCAAGCCTATATTGGTTCATGTACCGGCGGAAAACTTTCAGATTTTGAAGCAGCTGCTGAGATTATTGCCGGTAATAGTCTTAAGATTGATACTTATATCGTTCCGGCAACGACGGAAATTGCCAAGGGACTCGAAGAGCGGACGGTTAATGGCAAACCGTTGATCGATATTTTCCGTGAAGCAGGCTGTAAAATTGGTCAGGCCTCATGTGCAGCTTGTCTGGGTGGCCCCTCCGATACCATCGGGCGATTGCAGAATGATGAGGTTTGTATTTCGACGACCAACCGGAATTATCCCGGACGAATGGGATCAAAGCAGGCCCAGGTTTATCTGGCCTCACCCTACACGGTAGCGGCATCCGCTGTAACAGGACATATTACGGATCCGCGTGTCTTTATACAGGAAACAATTATTTAAGATCCTGATATGCGGTTAGTGAATTGATCAAATGAGCAGCAATCAATTCAATTATTCCCGCTGTATTGAAATATATTGTACGGACGGGATTCTTACATTCATTTTATAATTTAAATCAAATTTTTACTTAACAATAATTACATGTCTAAAGATACAATTAAAGGAAAGGCCTTTGTGCTGGGCAAAAATGTCGATACCGATCAGATTATCCCGGCCGAGCATTTGGTTTATAGTCTTGATGACCCCGAAGAACGAAAAAACTATGGAAAATTTGCCCTTTCCGGCGTACCGGATGAAGAATCCGGCTTGCCCCAGGGCAATATTCCTCTTGTTGAAGAAGGAAAATATGAGTCTGAATACAGCATTATTGTAGCCGGACCGAATTTCGGCTGCGGATCGTCGCGCGAACATGCCCCGGCTGCACTTGAAATTGCCGGCATTGAAGCTATCGTGGCTCCCAGTTACGCTCGTATTTTTTACCGCAATTCCGTTGATGGTGGGTTTGTCATCCCCTATGAAAGCCCGGAAGATCTCAGCTCCAAAGTCGAGACAGGAGACGAGTTAATCATCAGCACTGAAGAACGAAAAATTGAAAACAAGACGCAGAATCAATCCTATACGATTCGTGGCTTAGGTAGCGTAGCTGATATCATTGAAGCCGGTGGAATTTTTGACTTCGCAAGAGCCGAGGGGATGGTATGAGCAAGACAAAAAAGATCGTTACCCTGCCTGGAGATGGGATTGGGCCGGAGGTCACGCAGGAAGCTATCACTGTATTGAAAAGTGCCTGCAAAAAATACGACTATGAAATCCAGGTAGAAGAAAAGCCTTTTGGGGGCGTCAGTATTGAACAATTCGATACTCCTCTGACAAAAGATACATTGGATGCCTGCCGTAATGCTTCGGCTGTGTTCCTGGGAGCAGTTGGTAATCCTAAATTCGATGATAATCCCAAAGAAAAACGCCCGGAAGCCGGCTTATTGGGAATCCGTAAAAAATTGCAGCTCTTTGCCAATTTGCGGCCAATCAAAATTTATGAGCCACTGATTGATGCTTCATCGCTCAAGCCGGAAGTTATTCGTGACGTTGATATCATGATCGTTCGCGAACTGACCGGCGGCATTTATTTTGGAACGTCCGACGAAGAGGAGGACCTGGCTTTCGATACCATGGAGTACGAGCAGCATGAAATTTACAGCATCGCAAAGGTCGCTTTTGATATCGCACAGAAACGACGAAAAAATGTCTGCTCTGTTGATAAAGCCAACGTTCTCGATACTTCACGACTCTGGCGCCGCACGGTCACCGGCTACGCCCCGGAATGGCCGGATGTAACGCTTCAGCACATGCTGGTTGATAA
>Ga0209921_1000544_pt1 | contig 11318 bp, 8 predicted proteins | sample SalPonF2_C_D2_MG_FD_185730 | JGI IMG/M metagenome (GOLD analysis project Ga0209921, IMG submission 185730) | Salt pond soil microbial communities from South San Francisco under conditions of wetland restoration - Salt Pond MetaG SF2_C_D2_MG... ...
CTGTGCGTTTTGATGTTGTTGCGATTGTCAACCCACCCAATGGAGCACCGGATATTCAGCATTTTGAACACGCTTTTCGGCAACAACAATAGAATTTTCCGGGTACTTAGATTCGGAGGCGACTAAAATAGCCTTTGTTCGAGATAAGAATTCTGGATTTTTGTATTCGTATAAATGGACTGTATATCCATTCTTGGTTTCACTTTTGAATGGGCAAAAGTGCCCAAAACCCGCCGGTTGGGAAAGCCCTTTCATCACAATATTGAATACTGCGTAACACTTTCTGGCTAACCCAGCCTCTGCCTAAAACGTACCTTCGGAGTTGATCAGGCAAAATAATTCCCTTCTTGAGGGATGCATCCCGCGGGTTTTCTCCCTAAGGGTCACCCTGGGCTGGGATGAGGGATGATCAAAGTTCACAATTTTACGCAGAGCTCTTCTTCATGGATAAAAAACGGTCATCCGCTTTGCAATTGGTCGCTAAAATGATGAATTTTCCCTTAACAAAGCACTGAGCTTACGGGCTGGAATACAGAGTATTCGAACATAGATAAACTACAAAAATGGATAGAAACTTTTTTTAGAATACTATCCATTTATTGCTCTCATTAAAGCAGATTCCGATGGCTGAATATTGACAAGATGAGTCAATATTGATTTACGGTACCCTGAAGTCGGTTTAAACTGCTCAATGCATTAAATGTAAGATTTATATTCAGTAAATTTCGTTGTGGATTTCAATATTTTAAATCCTTTACGTTGGAGCAAGATGTTTTTGCTTATCCTGCTGGGCGGATTTGTGGTCATTTGGTTCTCCTTTTTTGACACTTATAGCTTGTGGACGCGATATCAGCTTTACCGGCGTTACAATCACTTAAAACATAAGACAAAACAGCTTAAATCCGATACCCGGCTGCTTAAGCAGAAGATTGACTCACTCAATAACAATCCCGCTCTCGTTAAGCGTCTCGCACGGGAAAAATATGGGATGAAAAAAAAGGGCGAAACAATTTATAAAATCAAAGTTAAGCATTAGTATTAACCTGCCTTTCTATTCTGCATTATTTATAAAAAAAAATTTATATTAATATCCTGACTGTAACTCTTGACCCGGTTACACGTTGCGCTCAATCTTCTCCGATTGTTTTTAAAAATCAACCATGAAGGTGTTCCCTATACGTCTGGATAAATTAATAATACAGGAGTGTATATTTGTATCTGTATTCGTTCTTCTGTTTTGCAGCCAGGCACTGGCCCAGGTAAATGACACTACAAAGGCTCCTCCCAAATCACGCCAAATGGAAATGCAACGAAAACAAGACTCTATCAGGGCCACACAGGGCAATCCCGGGGGGCCTCCCGGAAGGCCTGGTGGAGGCGCTCCTCAATCCGGTTCACTTAAAAAAGGAGAAATTCAATTTCAATCCGCCGATTCCCTGGTATTCGATTTCCGCGGTAATCGCACCGCAAATCTCTTTGGTTCGGCAAGCGTTAACGCTAAAGCAGGGAAACTAAAGGCGGGTAAAGTTACGCTCAATCTGGATAAAAATATTGTGAAAGCCAGCACTCAAACTCCAAAAGACACGCTCTCTGAGCCCGTTCTTTCGCGTCAGGGCAAGCCTCCCGTTCGAAGCAAAAAAATCACTTTTAATTATAGCAGCAAGAAAGGACGCTTTGTTCAGGCACGAGTTAATATTCACCAGGGGCAGGTGATCGGGACTGTAGTGAAAAATACTTCTACCCATGTTATTTACCTTAAAAATGCCAAATATTCAACCTGTACGCTTCCCCATCCCCATTATTACATCAAAGCGCAACGAATGAAAATCGTCAAGAGAAATGGGAAGCAACAGATATTTTTTCAGCATGCCATGCTTTACCTGCTGGATATTCCCTATCCGCTTGTTTTCCCCTTTGGCTATGTACCCGGTAAAATAGCTCATCGCAAGTCGGGATTGCTTACGCCAACCTATGCATCTCAGCAAAAGGCAACCCGTGGTCTTGGCATACAGAACCTGGGATGGTTTGAGCATTTCAGTAATTACGTTGTAGGACAAGCCTCCGTTGATGTTTATACCTCGGGAACATTTTATCTCAACGCTCAAAGCTCATACCGCAAACGAAATTCATACAACGGAAGCGTTAAAATTGGATATTCGAGAGAACAGGGACTCGAGCCAACAGATCCCGGCAATCGACAAAGCATTCAAAAAAACCTGCAGATACAGCATAGTCAAAAATTTTCACCCTATTCGCATTTGTCTGCCGATATCAACCTGCGAACGAAAAATTATTTTAAACGAAATTCATATAATATAAATCAACGAGCTCAAACCAGCACGGGCTCACACATTAATTATAGCTACCAGCAGCCGGAAAATTTATACACTTTTGATGCTTCGATGCAGCAAAATATAAATTTTCAAACCAACACCACCCAAATTGAGGGACCCTCTTTCAATTTTAATTTACGCCAGATATCACCGTTCAGAAGCAAAAATAATAGAGGGCAGTCGTCTAAATGGTATCAAAACCTTTCATTGAAGTATCAGAATGCATTTCAGTCGAACTTTACGTTTAATCCAATCAGAAATGATTCAACCAACATTACCTGGTTTCAGGCCCTCTTGCATCCCAGTAAATACCGTAAAGCCACGGGCAATAATAAAGGATATCAATTTGGATTTCGGCAGCAGGCCAGCATTTCTGCAAGCAATTTGCTGGGAAGTCAACATTTAAATGTAAGCGCCGGCGCGAATTATCACGGATATTATTTTCCATCAACAATTCGTAAATCGTTCAATCCAGACTCAAACAGGGTCGAACAGCAGCGTGTACGGGGATTTGCCTCGGCACGTGATTTTTCAACCAACCTCAACTTTTCAACAACTATATATGGTATTTCGCATATGCATATCGGTAATCTGATTGCATTTCGTCACACCATGCGTCCCTCCATTTCGTTGAGCTATAGTCCCGATTTCAGTAGCAAATTTTTTGGTTACTACCGAACGGTACAAACCGATACAACCGGCCGAACACGGCGATATTCAATATTTCAGGATGAAGTATTTTCTGGTCCCAACAGGGGAGGATCGAAATCTATAAGTTTTAGTATCGATAATTCCCTTGAAGCTAAACGGTTAAAAAGGGATACTACAGGTGAAAAGAAAACGAAAACTTTACGGTTGATTGACCAGTTCAATCTAAACACCAGCTACAATTTTGCTGCAGACAGCCTCAGGCTTTCTGATTTATCCGCTTCACTTACATCCAGTGTATTTAGCGGAATAAGCCTGCGTGCCTCAGCCAACTTTAATTTTTACGAGCGAAATTCGCTGGGTGAACGTATTAACAAGCTGCTGCTTACGCATACAGGCAAGCCTTTTCAGCTCACTAATTTTAGTCTCAATGCCAGCACATCGTTCAGCGGCGGACGTGGCGGCGGTGTGCAGGTAAACAAAACTCCGCCATTTCCGGTGCACTATCAGCCCTATCTCGATCAAACGGTATTTGGAGAGATGGATCGCCGATTCAATAGCCACCCGGTCCAAAAAATCAATTCACCATGGTCGGTTTCACTTAACTTTCGATACAGCTGGTCATTAAATCCCAACGGGAAAAACCGTAAATCGGCTACGATTAACGCCAGTAATATTCAATTTCATCTCACTCCCAAGTGGCGTTTTAGCACAAGTCTCGGCTTCGACTTTATCCGACATAAACTAACTCCCTCCAATTTCAGTTTGACCCGCAAGTTGCATGAATGGACACTTTCCTTTCAAATGAATCCATTTGGCAATTTTCAATATTATTTTTTCAGACTCAGCGTCAACAGCGGCGAATTGCAAAGTATTTTCCAAAAGTTGCCACTGCTTAAGAATCTCTCGCGCAGCTCCAGTCCCACCGGTGCCACTCCGGGAGGGGGCAGTTATGGCGGCTATGGCGGTGGTGGTGGCGGCTTTTAAGCATGATTCTGTAGGTAGCGGACCACATATTTCCCCAGTACATCAAACTCCAGGTTCACGCGGTCGCCCACTTCCCGGTCCTTCATAGTAGTGTGATTGAAAGTATATGGAATGATGGCCACGGTGAATGTGGTATTTTCCTGGCTGGCCACCGTCAGGCTGATGCCATCAATCGTGATACTGCCTCGCGGAACAATCAAATCTTTAAATTCCGCCGGATATTTCACGGAAAACAGGCGATCCTCGCTTTCTTTTTTGATAGCTGAAATTTCACCGGTCCCATCCACGTGGCCCTGCACCAAGTGACCATCCAGCAGCTGATCGGCCCGCAGCGATCGTTCAAGGTTGACATTATCACCCACGTCGAGCTCACCGATATTCGTTTTACCAAGCGTTTCAGCAACGCTTTGAACGGTAAAGGATGAATGATTCACCGCCGTGACGGTATGGCAGGCGCCGTTGATGCTGATGCTTTGATCAACTTCCAGCTGTGAGGCCAGATCGCAGGTAATGCTGATTTCGCGCCCGCCATCCAGCGGTTGAATGGATTTGACAGTCCCTACCTCTTTGATGATACCGGTAAACATAAAATATCTGGTTAATTGGGTTAAAAAGAGAGTTGCCAGGTTTTTGAAACTTGCAACTCTGCTTTAAGATATAATTTTACACTCAAAATTAATACTTAATTGCAGGGAGGAACATCATCTGGTGATATGCCGGCTGTAGCTGTCGCTCAGTTATAAATGAGAGGTTCCCCTGCGAGCCAAATAATTATTCATCTCAGGACAAAGCTATGATTCGCCTTGGCGAGCAGGAATACTGCATGTTCCGCAGCAAAGCTGCGAAACGAAATAAAACACAGATCAGACAGCCCTCCTATGCCCGCAGCTTCGAAGATCAAGCTTGTTCGAGCGTATTTTAGCTTTATGCCACAGCTCACCATCAGGCAAGCCGCCCGATTTACAGGTATTTTTTTCTCATGGCGAAGTGCTGCTTTGGGGGGAGGAGAAATCGGTAACCATATTTACGTCAAACTAATCACAAATAACCAGTAAACAGCATATCATCGCCCACCTGCTCCCAGGTGACATTGTGAAATTTCAAAATTTCATCCATTCGTTCAACACCAATGCCCATAACCGATCGGGTCCCGCTGCCCAGCATTTTAGGCGCGATGAAGCAATGCACTTTGTCGACCAGATTTTGCTGTAATAAAGCGGAAGCCAGTTGCTGCCCCGGCTCAACTAAAACAGAAGTGATTTTTTCGTCGGCCAACTGCCGCAGCATAGCCCCAAGGTCGGCATGCCCTTCTTTTTCCGCGACCAGCAGGGTTTTTCCGCGAAAATAGTCGGATTGCAGCATCTTGAGCATCGGATCACGATCTCGCTCAAGTTTTTCCCTGTTATAGGTAACGACGATGGTCTTTTCCTCATACTGGTCGGTAAAAAGATTAAGCGTCTCCGGTAGCTCCAGCGGTCCGTCAATCACAATACGCCGGGGCTGACGTCCTTCTATATGGCGTACCGTCAGACGAGGATTATCGTTTCGTGCCGTATTACGCCCTACCATTACTGCATCATACCGGCTGCGCCACTCGTGCACACGCTCACGCGCCTTCTGCCCGCTAATCCACTGTGAATCGCCATCGGCTGCTGCAATAAAGCCATCCAGCGTTTGCGCCATTTTCAGGGTAACAAACGGACGATCGTACCGGTTGAAATAAAAAAAGAACTCATTAAGCCGGCGGGCCTCCTCTTCCATCAGGCCCACATCAACCTGAATACCCTGCTTACGGAGATAAGAAATACCTTGACCGTCCACTTTATCTGTCGGATCCCTGGTGGCAACAACAACCCGGCTGATAGGATGTTCAGCCAGCATTTTGCAGCAGGGTGGCGTCTTACCGTGGTGAGAACATGGCTCAAGCGTAACATAGACGGTTGCTCCCTCAAGTGTTGACGGCCGCTTAACCGAATCTATGGCATTAACTTCTGCGTGGGCTTTACCATAGCGTTCATGAAATCCCTGTCCTATCTTTTTTCCCTCCTTTGAGACAACAACGCAACCCACCATCGGATTGGGAGATACATAGCCGGCACCCCGCTCTGCTATCTCCAGAGCGAGTGACATCCATTTTCGATCTGTATCAGTATAATTCGGGGCACGGGACACGGTTAACTACCAAACCTGTGAAAAAACTTAATCCTCATACTTTTGCTCAGACTTGTACCAGTACAACACAGTACTAACTTTAACGTCTGCTTAACTTTGATCTATTATCTACAATATGAGCATGGGCCTTCAATTGTTTCAACCAAACCTGAGCAAATAAGCTATTTTTCTGCTTCTGGAGCTGTTTGCGAATGTTCTTTGCTGTTTTGGTGCTCATGCTTTTCGGATCTACATTATTGCGATGTGTAACCTTCACAACAAATATGGCACTTGTTCCCTCGATGGGTTTCGATAATTCGCCTTTTTTCAATCCAAATATAGCACCAATAACTTTCGGTTCACGACCTGCACCGGGAATTTGATTGTCGCTCATAGCAATTGATTTTGCAGTTTGCACTTTTTTTCCCGACGCACTGGCCAAAGACTGCAAACTATTATGATTTTTCAATAGACCAGCGATACGTTTGTGCAGCATCTGCTGACGTTTCTGAGCAAGCACAGTCGTTTTTATCTGGCTTTTAACTTTATTAAATGGACGTGTTCCCGCCGGCGTTATTTTAGTAACCTTTAAGACTACAAATTCCCCCGGCAGCTCGATCGACTTACTAATAGCACCTTTACTGGAACTTTTTAATACATTCAAAATCTGACGACTTTGTCCCAAACCCGCAATAAATGTATTTCCTTTCGTGGCAAAACCATTATGAATTTTAAGATTACGCCGTTTGGCTTCCTGGCTAAAGCCCTTCTTTTTAGCAAAGTATCTGAAATCGTCCGCCTGATTGGCTTTCTTATCTATTGTCGCCACCGGATCAGCTTTAATTTGATGACTCAGCACAGAAAATTTCACTTTGTCACCCTTTTCATCCTCTTTTTTAACAATATAAACATTCCCGTTATCCTTTAGCACCGGGCTCACTTCACCCTTTTTAAGTTTCGCCAATGCCGAGCGGAACAGATCGCGTATATTCTTTTTGGGTACAAAATTGGGATTATAATTAGTGGTAGATTGATACTGCGCCAGAAATACAGAATCTTTCGACGCCTTGGCAAATTTCGGCCGCAGTTTTTTCAATTCATTAATAGTCCGCATGGTATCCTTTTTCGTCGGCGTCTTGTCAAAAGTCACATATTTAAACCGAAATGACTTATCCTGATGGAATTTTTGACGATGATTCTTATAGTATTTCTTTAGATCTGCATTGGTAACCTTAATGTTGCTCTTTTTGACTTCGGCATAAGGAAAACGAACATAAGATATATCAGCCGTTGTATTATTTTCAACGTATTGCTGATTGATTTCAGGTTTGCTTACCTGCATGGCTGCCTGTATGTAATTACTCATCTTTTGACGACGCCGCTGCTGGCGCAGATGTTGCTCAATCGCAATCCAAAGTTTATTATTTTTCTTCGACTGAATAGCCTTGTTCAGTGCCACCCGGTTAATCGTCCCATCTTTTTTCCCAAATTCCTTGCGGATAAAAGGGGCCGGGTGCTTACCTTTGATCATATTTACCACTTCCTGATCAGTTACCTTGATACCCAGCTGATCCATTTTTTGAGATAGAAGTTTGGAAGTAACCAAATTGTTCCAGGCCATCTGTCTAAAGTTAGCCCGTTGCTCTGCATTGGCTGATTTTCCAGTCTGCTGGGAATATCGATCACTGTAATTATTGATTTCCTGCTGATATTGCTTCATGGATATGCGTTCGCCATTTACACTTCCGAGCGATCGCGGTCCCCGACCAAGCACGTTAAATACCTTTGTATTCTGTAACATCCAGAGTATGCCAAATGCAAAAATAAGCACCCATAAAATAACACCAGTGCCTTTCCGCATTTTTTCCATTACGCCCATAAACATAAAATTCTCAGATCACCTATTTTTGAAATTTTTCATTAATTAAATATACAACAAGCCTCTTCTAACTGCAATTTGAGACCTTGTGATATTTTTAAAATAAATTAATCAGTTTCAGACCTTTTAAATACCGTGTCGGATGTTTATTTATATTTCCGACAAGTCTATTTAATCTAACTGAAAGACTGTCTATATTATTGTACAATGAAGGGTCATTAACCAATTTTCCCATGCTTCCCTTCCCGTTATTAATCTTCGTTAAGATACTGTTAAGCTTGGCGTTCGTCTTATCAAGCTTCTCAGAAATCTCCTTTAAATTCTGCATGGAATGATTCAAACCCGCCATGGCACTGTCAATTCGGGTTTTATTTTGTGTTGTTACCGTGTCAAGATTTCCTAAAAACTGATTGGCATGGTCAATACTCTTTTCCATTTTTTTACGCTTTTGCTTCATAAGCAATGAAAGCTGCTCCGTTGATTGCTGCAGATTCGTAAGCATTTGATCGATTTTAAGTCTGTTTTTTTGATTCAGCATCTGCTGCACTTGCCCCAATGCGTGGTTAAGTTTATCGAATGATTGCGAAGCGTCTTGTGCCAACTTATGTCCGCTCTGCTGAAGCGATCCGAGCATGCCGCTGCTATATTCACCTCTAATGGTCCCACCATTCGGGACCATTTTGGAACTACTCCCTTTTTGGATCGATATAACTTTATTACCCAGTAACCCATTTGACTCCAGATAGGCGACCGACCCTTTATTAATATTAATATCGTTATTAAAATTGAGGGCGACCCTAACATTATCCTGCCCTTTTAGCTGTATGTTGTCTACTGACCCAACTTTGACCCCATTAATATAAATCGGACTCCCGCTTGTTAGCCCGTTTACTTTCTCAAAATTTGTATAGATCACTTTCGATTCATGGAAAAAAGGTAAATCTTTCATAAAACGATAGCCTAAAAAGGCTATAACGATGGCCATGACAAGGGTCAGAGTAACTTTTATTTGATTGCTCATTATATTATACTAAAATTCCAATTCTTTTAATTATTCTTTATTCTATATTCACTTGCCGTTATAAAATCAAGCAGTTCCTTGTTATTGCTGTTCTTCATTTCCTCTTTCGTTCCCTGCCAGTGCAGGTGACCGTCCTCCAAAAAAATAACCGTTTTCGCTACATCCAGTACGCTATGGATATCATGGGTGACCACAATCGAGGTAATATGCGAATCCTCAGCAAAAGCATTGATTAGTCTATTGATTTCATTGGACGTTTGAGGATCAAGTCCCGATGTCGGCTCATCATAAATTAAAAAATCGGGACGGAGAATGGTTGCCCGTGCCAGAGCCACGCGCCGACGCATTCCACCGGACAATTCTGAGGTGTCTTTTTCCGCGGCATCGGCCAAATTTACACTTTTAAGTGCCTCATTTACAAGTTCCTTAATTTCCTCTTCCGATTTATCCGTGAAATACCGCAACGGGAATGCCACATTCTCGAAGGTGTTAATGGAATCAAATAAGGCAGATCCCTGAAAAAGAATGCCAAAACGCTGCCGCATTTTCCGTAGTGCAACATATTCCAGGTCGAAAATATTTTCTCCGTCAATGATTACTTTTCCGCTGTCCGGGTATAACAAAGCATTCAAATGCTTTATCAATACCGACTTACCACTGCCGGAACGGCCAATTACAGCCAGCTTGTCCCCTTCATTAATTGTAAAGTTTACATCTTCCCAAACAAGGGTTGATCCAAAACTCTTTGTCAAATGTTGTACTTCAATCATAAAATTTTTTCCGTTATGGAAAATTCCTTAAAAGACTGTCTATTTTTTATCAGAAGAGTTGGAATGAATCACTTATCACCAACTTTTGCACATATTTTTTACAACAAAATAGCAGCCAATACAAAATCAGCCAAAAGAACATAAATACAGCTTAATACCGTGGCCTGGGTTGTGCATTCACCTACACCCTCAGCACCTCCACTGGCGTAATAACCTTTGTAACAAGATACGGATGTTATAACAAAACCAAATACAAAAGCCTTAAGCATGCCAAAGATGACGTCCCACGGAAAAAAATACTGCCGGGCTCCCTGCATAAATTGTGCAACCGGCAACGCTCCGGATAGTTTACCGGCTGCAAGTCCGCCCCCAATTCCGGCAGCTGCTGCTATAATATATAATACAGGAAACATGATGAGTCCCGCCAGCACGCGGGGGACCACTAAAAAAGTAACCGAATTAAAGCCCATTGATTCCAGAGCATCAATCTGTTCACTTACCCGCATTGTGCCCAGTTCCGTGGCAATACGAGCACCAATTTTTCCCGCTAAAACCAAACTGGTTATTACCGCAGCCAGCTCAATAAGGATCGATTCTGAAACAATAGACCCAATAACAGTGCGCGGCACGTAGGAAAGCTGCAACTGGTATGATGTCTGAATTGTCATAACTGCTCCGGTAAATACTCCCGTCAACAGCACAATAGGCAATGAGTCATAGCCAATCTTGACTAATTCATTGACAAGGTTTTCCCGGTAAACTTTTATATCATAAGACGAACGTAAAGCCTTGTAAATAAGCAGGCCGTATTGGCCCGTTTTTTCTAATGCATTCATAATTTAATCGGTGTAATTGCAATATCAAGCCTTGATAAACAATTGATGAAGGTATAAAATTTATATGAGGTTGTCATTTTCATGCAGTATTTTTTTAAACTATATTCAATAAACTCATATAAAACGGGCACCGGTGCGAGGGTTTTACAGTGATATCATCGAAAATGCCATCATCCTGCGAATTACCATCGCATGTGTACTGCTCGTTGTGGTATTTGCGGCAGGTTCCGTAGGTTACCATTTCATTGAAAATATGAGTTTATTTGATGGGTTTTACATGACGTTCATCACTATCACCACGATCGGCTTCGGTGAGCTGAAAAATATGACAAGCAGCGGTCGTTTGTTTACCATGCTGATATTTATTTCAGGATTCGGAGTGATCTCGTATATTGCCTCACAAGCCACACAACTGCTGTTTGAAAGCGAATTACTAAGAAAACGCGCCATGCAAAGACAACGCGGCAAAATGGAAAATCACTACATTATCTGCGGTTATGGGCGCATCGGCCATCGTATCGCACAGGTACTAACGGAGGCTGACGTGCCGCTCATTGTGGTTGATAACAGAGACGCGAGTATTGAATATGCCAAGCGCGACCGCATGATTTATGTACAGGGCAATGCGCAGGATGAAGAAACATTAAATGAAGCAGGCATCAATCGCGCACGCGGGTTGATTTGTGCCCTCTC
>Ga0209921_1000545_pt1 | contig 11305 bp, 6 predicted proteins | sample SalPonF2_C_D2_MG_FD_185730 | JGI IMG/M metagenome (GOLD analysis project Ga0209921, IMG submission 185730) | Salt pond soil microbial communities from South San Francisco under conditions of wetland restoration - Salt Pond MetaG SF2_C_D2_MG... ...
CTACTTTTTTACAGGAACATTCTAATGCAGAGGTGATATTGGATAAATCTGCAGCATGTAAATTAACTTAATACCCTTGTATTTTAATTTATAGGTATAAACTTATCAATAATAACTTAATTTTTTATTTACTTCGTTGTATCAAGAAAATGTTTGCTTTCTTTTATTTTGATCGTTAGAATAGTATTTATAAAGCTATTAAGCTTTTCCTTAGCTTTATTAAATGGTGGTTTTTAGTTAATAGTGGGTCTCGTTATATGTGTGGTAGCAATCGAGGAAAAAGTATTAGAATAAACGCTAATCTGTATTTATAAAAATTAGTTGTATAAATAATATTCATTAAATATATATGTAAATATATATAAAATACATAAGTTATGGGTGTAAATTTAAGCAATAAGGAAAAAAAGTTACTTGAAAGAATACGGAGTGGGGATGAAGAGGCATTCAAAAAAGTTTTTTTCCAATATTATAATCCCTTATGTAAATACGCTATGAAAATTGTAAAATCTCGCCCCTTGGCTCAAGATGCCGTCCAAGAAGTTTTTATGAAAATATGGAAGAATCATAGAGATTGGTATATTTACCATTCTCTAAAGACATACCTTTATCAAGCTGTTAGAAATCAATCATTGAATCTATTAGAAGCAAGAAATAGACATTGCGCTTCGAAAAGTCTGTCAGATGATGAAGATAATGTGATTAATATTAAAAGAGTGGATAATAATTATAAAAATGAACATTTTGAAAGATCTATATACATAAATGATCTTGTTGACGATATATGGGATATTGTGGAAGATATGCCTGAACGCCGAAGAATGGCTTTCACTCTACATCGCAAGGACGGGCTTAGTTATAAAGAGATAGGCGGAGTAATGGGTATTAAACGTAAAACAGTAGAAAATCATATAGCACTTGTTTTAAAAACAATTAGACAAAATATAGATCACAGTAAGTTTGAAAATTATAGAAATATAATGAGTAATTGATATATTCTTTTATAAGAAAATTTATAATTATATGGAATATAATGAATCTTTTTTAGTTTTAAATATAGCTATTCAGAAGAATTAACAGATTTCAAATATGAATAATGATATCGACTTAATAATTTGTCGCTTCCTATCAAACGATTTAACCGAGGAGGAGCAACAAAAATTAAAACAATGGATAGAGCAGGACAGTAATAATCAAAAAATATTAGATGATTATAAAAAAATTTGGCAACTCGCTACATTTTCTAAAAATAATCAGGATTACAGTTTTGACCCACAAGAGGGATGGTTGGATTTAAATAGAGCTTTGTCAAGAAGAGATTCCGATCAATCTGAAGATAATGAAGTTCCACATACCGATATAGATGATTTTCCTTTTGACATCAGGAATTTCTTAAAAAATGAATGTTAAATTAATTATTTAAAATATTAATCTAAGTATTATTCTATATATTAAAACTATTTTAAATAATAATTAAACATAAAATTTATAGATGCTCTTAGTATATGAATGAATGTTTAATTGGGGTTGATTTAAGTGCCAATTACGTTAGAGTAGCTCTTGTAAAAGATAATGAAGTGAAAGATCACTTAATGGAAGAGGTGCATGATAGGAAGAATAAGGATACTTTAATCAATCAAATTGCAAGTCTAATAGATCGATTATTAACTTCTGAAGTATCGGGAATCGGCTTGGGAGTACCAAGTGTTGTAGATACAAAAAAAGGTATAGTTTATAATGTACAAAATATACAATCTTGGGAAGAAGTACATTTAAAATCGATTTATCAGAATCGATTTAATTTGCCTGTCCATATTAATAATGATGCTAATTGTTTTGCCCTTGGGGAAAAGTATTTTGGTAAAGGTAAGAATTGTGATTCCCTGGTAGGAGCTATCATTGATTCTGGTCTGGGCGCAGGTTTATTCATCGAAGGGAAATTATATGAAGGACCTAATTGTGGGGCCGGAGAGGTCGGTATGTTACCCTATCGTGAATCGATTATTGAACATTATTGTTCCGAGATTTTTTTTAAAAGGAGAGAAAATTTAGATAGTAAAGAAGTTTTGGAATTGGCCAAAAATGGTAACCCTGAGGTTAAAACACTTTTAGATGAATTTGGAGTTCATCTGGGCATAGCCTTGGAAGCAATAATTTATGCTTATGATCCCGAAATGATAGTATTGGGCGGTAGTTTAAGTAAGGGATTCAAATTTTTTAAAGATGCAATGTATTCTTCACTACAAAGTTTTGCTTATCAGCGCTCCTTGAGAGATTTGGAAATAAAAATTTCTAATGATGATTTTATGGCGGTAAAAGGTGCAGCAGCTTTAGTATTAGAGAATAAAAAAAGTCTCTGAATACTAATACATGGGCTGAAGTATAATAAGTTATAAAGCTATGTCTTTAAGGGATGGGTCTTTTCTGAATTTTTCTGGCACATAGGACTAAACCACATACCTACGAGAATTTCGATTATCCAATGGGCAGCAATTGTTCGGACCAGCAAATAATTTATCCAGGTAGTTTATCCAAAAATTACTTCGATGAAGCAAAAATAATCGGTTATCATTAAGAAGCTGTTAGGGGCGATATTAGGATTCTTCTTAGGGGGAGTCGGCACTACGGTGGAATCACTTGAATGAATATCATCCGATCAATTCATTCCGAAGTTAATTGTAGGCGGTTAAACGAGGAAAGCGCGTGAAGACAATTAGATGGGCAAGGGGTAATTTGGGTCGTTCAGAAAAATTGCACATTCATTTCGCATCTTAGCTGATTATCTGAAATTTTTATTATGATGGATAAAAAATTGTAGAAAGCGGTCTTCCTACATGAATGGGGTGCGTGTTTTTGAAATGATTAACTCTTTGATCTGCATGGATTATACGCGGACTTGTTTATACTTTTTAAAAATACCATTGCTAAACTCATTGATATTATCTCTCCTTTCTTTTTTTAAATATTAATTGGGGGGAGGTCTTTTTTTTGCTGTCTATAATATATAAATGAATTAATTCCACAAATTTTTTTGTCACTAATACAAAATAAGAAGGGGTTAAAATGGATAAAGTTATTGTAAAGTCTACATTTGTTCTTTTTTGTTTATTGGGTTTTTTATCAGTAAAAGGACATGCTCAATCTAATAAAGTTGTAAAAGGCCAGGTTTTCGATCAAAGTACCGGAAAGACAATGCCCGGTGTGAATGTTATCGTCAAAGGGCATAATACTATTGGCACTTCAACAAATAGTAAAGGTGAATTTACTTTGAGTGTTCCCTCCCTGTCTGATACACTGGTTTTTTCATATATCGGATATCAGCGAAAATCTGTACCAATAAAGAAGCGGGGAACTATTAATGTAAGGATGAAACCTAAGACATTTAGTGGCCAACAGCTCGTAGTGGTAGGATACGGTGCACAAAGACAACAAGATGTAACCGGTTCAGTATCACAGATTGACAGCAGCCAGTTTAATGTAGGCCAGGTTAGTAATCCGGCTGGATTAATTCAGGGAAAGGTTGCGGGCTTAGATATTAATAAACCCGGCGGTAATCCAAATGGAAATTATACAATCCGACTTCGCGGTATCAATACTTTGGGACCCAATGCACAACCTCTCATCGTTTTGAATGGCGTACCCGGTGCTTCACTTAGTAATATCGATCCCAATGATATCAAATCCATGAGTGTACTCAAATCTGCCTCAGCTTCAGCAATTTATGGGACAGAGGGCTCAAATGGAGTGATTCTTATAACTACGAAATCCGGCTCAAGTGGACAAAAACCTCAATTTCATGTGGAATACAAGGGACAGCTTACAGTAAATACTCCATACCGTGAGGTAAAGGTATTTAATGCATCTCAATTCAGAAATTTTCTGCATTTCTATTCCAAGGAGACAGGACAAGATTTATCAACTACAGACCTTGGCCATTCAACGAATTGGTACAATCAAATAACAAGAGATGGAATAAATCAACAACAATACATCGCATTATCAGGAGGAGGTTCTAACAATAACTATCGTGCTTCCTTAAATTATCGCAAAAATGAGGGGTTATTAAAAAAGACAGGGTATACAAAAATCGATGCCCGTCTGCGTTTACATCAATCGGCTGTTAACAATAAATTGCAATTTGACCTTAATCTTTCTGCTAACAGAAAAAATGCTCAATATGGGTTCCCACAGGCATTCAGATACGCCACAGTATATAATCCTACCGCTCCTGTAAAATCGAACTCTCCGCAAGATGCGAAATATGGTAATTACTTCCAACAAGCATTATTTCAATATTATAATCCTGTCTCCATTGTAGAACAAAATACAAATGAAGGAAGGATAAATAATATCGACGGAAGTCTGAAGGGATCGTATCACTTTGATGATTTGATTCCGGGATTACAAGTCTCAGCGTTATACTCTGAACGGCATACCAAAATTTCAGGTGGTGTATTTTACCCATCGACGGGTTACTGGAGAGGATACTCACGAAGTGGGGTGGCCACACGCTCTGACACTTCCAATTATAATAGGCTTTTACGCACTACAATTCATTATCAAAAAACAATTGGAGATGTCAATTTTAAGCTGCTCGGTGGATATTCCTGGCAAAAATTTACATATGCTAATTTCAGTATGAATGGCGGTAATTTTATAACTGATCATTTCGGATACAACAATATGGGAGCTGCCCAGGAATTTCAGCAAGGGCTTGGCACTGTAGGCAGCTATAAAGAAAACCATAAGCTTATTTCGGGGTTTGGACGTCTGAATTTACGTTTTAAAGACCTTTTCTTGTTATCCGGAAGCATACGTCGCGAAGGTTCTTCGAGGTTTGGTATAAATAATAAATGGGGTACTTTCTATTCCGTAAATGGAGGAATTCATTTGGCCAATTTACTTGATCTGCCTAATGTACAGCAATTGAAATTGCGTGCCGGCTACGGTGTAACGGGTAATGACGCCCCTCATAGTTATCTATCAAAACTTCGATATGGTCCGCAAGGCTATTTTATGGTTAATGGTAATTATGTACCTACTTATGGGCCTGTTAATAATCCCAATCCGAATTTAAAATGGGAGGTAAAGCATGAAACAGATGTGGGCATCGATTTTGCTTTATTGAATAACCGATTAACCGGTACCATTGACGCTTATACAGATAAAACAAATGATCTCTTGTTAAACTTCAATGTCCCGGTTCCTCCCAATTTATATAACACGGAATGGGTAAATATTGGTGAACTTTCAAATAAAGGGATTGAATTTACCGCTAATTATCAAACAATCAGTACTAAGAATTTTACATGGAAAACAGGCATTACAGCATCTCTCCATAATAAAACTAAAATTGTTAGTCTGTCTAATAAAAATTTATCATTTGGAAATCAACAACTTCTTGATTACGCTGGTGCACCAGGGCTGACATCCACCCCTCTTGTTCGGGTAAAAGAAGGCCAGCCTTTAGGGCAGTTATGGGGTTATGTATATCAAGGGATAACCAGCGATGGTCACTGGAAATTTAAAGATTTAAATGGTGATGGCACTATAAATGCAAGTGGTGATAAAACAGTAATCGGTAATGGACTACCAAAAGCTACAGCCGGGTGGCATAATACTTTTAGTTATAAAAATTGGAATCTCAGTTTTTTCTTTAGAGGAGTATTTGGTCATGATTTGCTGAATACATATCGACTTTTTTATCAAAATCCCAACCGTATTGTTTCCAAAAATGTACTTAAGTCAACCATGAAGGTAAAGAATTTGGTTGATGGGACAGCCGTTTCCAGTTTTTTTGTACAAAATGCTTCATTTGTACAATTACATAATGCAACCTTGGGTTATTCCATTCCGCTTAAAAACTTGAAGTCGATATCATCGATAAGGTTATCTTTAACCGGACAAAATATATTTATAATTACGAATTATTCTGGTCCCGATCCATCACCGCGGTATAGTGATAACGGAAGCCCGCTTCAGGTAGGGGTTGCCCGACGTAATTCCTGGTTTAATTCACGCCGGGTTACATTCAGTATTGACTTGAAATTATAATATTAACGAATAGTAATAATGTCATGAATTTACAAAGATCAATTTCCAGGTTGTTCGAATTACTTTTTGTATTACTTATTCTTTTTGGGATGACGTCGTCTTGTACTAATTTAAACGAAAACCCCCCCAGTGATGTAACAAGTAATAACTTTTTTAAGAATAATAAACAGATCTTATCTGCTTTAGGTGTCGCGTATAGCAATTTGTCGGGTTATGGCGTACCGGGAAATATACTGAATGTGAACGAGACTACTACGGATGAAATGGTGATACCGCAACGTGGCAAGGATTGGTATGATGGTGGGGAACATATTGCTTTGTATACACATACCTGGACATATCAGAATCCTAAAATAGGTGGTGCCTGGAGCTGGCTTTATTCGGGAGTAAGTTCAACGAATCGTTTGATATATCAGTTTAATCAATTAGAGAGCCAGGGAAGTGTGAGTAAAAGTGAAGGCACAAAATATATTTCCGAACTTAAAGTTTTAAGAGCTTTCTATTATTACTGGTTGTTGGATGATTTTGGAAATGTTCCAATCGTTACAAAATTTAAGGGAGCTTCAAAAACACCCGCCAATAGTAGTAACTTTCAAGATGGTCGTACAAAGGTTTTTAATTTTGTAGAAAATCAAATAAAAAGTAATATTCAAAACCTATCTCGAAAGAATGATCAAACCACATTTGCCCGGGTAAATGTATGGGCAGCTCATTTTCTACTTGCTAAACTTTATTTGAATGCTAAAGTCTATACAGGCAACGCTATGTGGCAAAAGGCCGCGGCACAATGCGATTCGATTATAAATTCTGGTAAATTCAGCTTGGCCTCCAATTATTTTAGCAACTTTTCGGATAATACTCAAAATGATCCCGAAATGATCTGGGCTATTCCTTATGATCAAGTGCATTTTCAAGGTAATGCCTGGGATATGGCAACATTGTCCTATGCGAATCAGGAAACATATAATTTAACGGCTCAACCCTGGAATGGTTATGCAACGGTTGGAGATTTTTATAATTCATTTCAGAAAAATGATATTCGTCGAAAAAAAGGTTTTCTTCATGGTTTTCAGTATGATAGCAATGGTCAGATACTCATTGATCATAATTCCTTTGCTGGTTCTCCACATGGCGATTCGATTTATTTTGATCAAAACATTAATGAGCTTCAACCCCGGGCTTATCGAGATGCTGGAGCTCGTTTTAATAAATATCAACCCGATAAAGGTGCCACGGGTAATTTAAGTAATGATGTTCCTATTGCACGCTATGCAGACGTATTACTTATGAAAGCCGAATGTCTGTGGCGTATGAATCAAGCACCGAGTGAGGCACTGCATTTAGTTAATATGGTTCGTGAACGTGCGGGTTTGTCGGATTATCAAACACTTTCTGCTTATAAGCTATTAATGGCAAGAGGTCATGAGTTATATGTAGAAACGTGGCGTCGTCAGGATTTAATTCGATTCCGTGGTGGGTTGCATTATAAAATTAATGATAATGGCAAGAAGGTTAGTCAATATAAAGCAGGTGGTAATGCATTTGAAGATGAATGGTGGGCAAAACCGGTTGACAATCAATCTTTTCGTAATGTATTTCCAATACCACAGAGCCAGCTTCAAAGTAATCCAAACTTACATCAAAATCCTGGCTATCAGCATTAACTTCTTCTTTCTTCAATCTGTGATTATTTAGTAAAATTTGGTACATATAATAATTCAAAAGTGAAATAATAAATTATAATTATTCATTCTTTCTTAACTTTGAAGGATGAATACTCTACCGCATGGAAGTTTAAGAATATAAAGCAGTGACAAAAATGATATCAAGAAGTGAAAGTGAAACTAAGAAAACGAAATCACCAATTTATATTCTTCAGGCGTTGTTTCTGCTCCTGCTCATGTTTTTTCTTACTTCCTGTTCCAACCATTCTAAAGGACCGGGTAGTACAGTCGTAAAGCAGGGCAACGCCCGCTTTGAATTTCTAACACCTTCACTGGTTCGGTTGGAGTATGCTCCCTCAGGCCGCTTTATAAACGCACCAACAGCGGTGATTACTAAACGGGACTGGGCTCCGGTAGAAGTGCAAACAAGTCGTAAAAACGGGTGGCTGACAGCTAAAACATCCCAATTAACGCTGCGCTACCGGCTGCATTCGGGGCGGTTTAACGGAAAAAACTTAAAGGTCAGCTGGCAAGATTCGTCAGGTAACGGCCAATGGCGGCCCGGCCGGAATGATTCGCTTAATTTAGGTGGACTTATTCGTTCCTATAATCAAATATCGTCCGGTGCCCCTCCTTTAAAGAAAATAGAAAAAACCAAAGGATTGTTAAGCCGCAGTGGTTACGCACTGATTAATGACAGTAAAACGCCGGTTTGGAATTCAAAAAAGCAGTGGATTGAGCCCCGTCAACAAAAGAATAATCAGGATTGGTACTTGTTTACATACGGGCATAATTACAAGAAAGTATTGCAGGAATACGCCAAGCTTTCCGGACCTATCCCGATGATTCCACGTTATACACTGGGTCCGTGGATTACGGATATGAATTATCAGTATTTCCCGACGGCATATAATGCAAGTAAGCCGTATTTTAAAAAGTATAATGAACAACATTTGAAAAAGGAAATTCTGCGGTTCCGTCACAATGATATTCCCCTGGATATTCTGGTGATGGATTTTGGCTGGCATAAATATGGATGGCCAGGCGGTTATGACTGGAGCCCACTTATTCCGCATCCCAAGCAGTTTCTGAGCTGGTTACATGACCACGGCATCGAAGTATCTGTAAATGATCATCCTGGCTACTCCTCAGGTAATAGTATATTGTCGAATAAGGATAGTCATGCACGTGAAGTATTAAAGGATTTAGGCCGATCGATACCACCTAAACCAACTTTTCATAAAGATATTTCTGGGAAATGGACATTTGCAACTGACCCTCATAATCGGGGCGTTGCTCAAAAATGGTACTTAAAAGGGAATGGGCCGGGCAACTGGCAAAAAGTCAAGCTTGATCGTTCCTGGCGTCATCAAGGCCATAAAAATTATTCGGGGATTGGATGGTATAAACGATCGATTCAGCTTCCGTCAAATCTGCCGGATTCGCTGTATCTTTATCTGGGACAGGTCAACGGATCATTTAAAGTTTATGTAAATGGACATTCCGTGAAACACAGCAAACCGACTGGAAAGCGACCTTTAACCTATTCAAACATCACGCCATATGTTAAATCGGGACAGTCCAACGAAATAGCCATCCGTGTAAAAAGCAAACATGGGAGCGGTGGTATTATCCGTGGACATGTTGCGCTTAAGAATCAAAGACCACTTCCCAAAATTCATTTTAATCTTGCCGATAAAAAACAGGCTCAGGTATTTTGGAACGATTTGCATAAGCCGTTAATGAAGCAGGGACTCAATTTCTGGTGGATCGACGGGGGAACTGGTTCGGCAAGCACGGCCGGGCTTAACCCACAGATGTGGACCAACCGGGTTTATTATAAAGATACGAAAAAAGAAACCGGTAAACGATCGTTTATTTTTAGTCGCTATGGCGGATGGGGCAGCCAGCGATATCCGTCCTTTTTTACCGGTGATGCAGATTCACGGTGGCCGATTCTTGCTTCTGAGGTACGAATGACGGCCCGTGGTGGTAATGTGGACATGCCCTATATTACCAATGATATAGGCGGATTTCGTGGTGCTAAAATTCCATATAAACTCTATGCACGATGGGTAGAATTTGGCACGTTCAGCCCTCTGTTGCGAATGCATAGTGCCCACGAAAACCCGAGCCAGGGTAACCTTCGCATGCCCTGGACCTATGGTAAAAAAGGTATGCATTTAGCCCAAAAATATTTTGGGCTCCGTGAGCAGCTCATACCCTATATCTATACATATACACGATTGGCCCATACTACTTCCATGCCACTACTCCGACCGCTTTATCTACGCTATTCCAATTTAAACGAAGCCTACCAGCACCCGCATGAGTATTTCTTCGGTAGACAGATGCTGGTTGCCCCGATAATTCGGTCTTCTGATCAACGCAAGATATGGCTTCCGCCCGGACAGTGGATTAATTATTTTACTGGTAAGACATTTAAGGGCAATCAAACCATCACTGCTCAATATGGAGTAGATGACACGCCGGTCTTTGTTCGCGCCGGATCCATCATCCCCGAACAGCCACAAAGACCTTATACGAGTGCGAAGCCCCTGAAGAATGTGATCCTAAACATTTATGGTTCGGGCTCAGGCAGTTTCAACCTGTATAATGATGATGGGAGGTCGATGGCCTTTAAAAATGGGAAATATGCATGGACACAAATGAGCTATACAACTAACAATGGAAACCATAAGATTGTCATTGGGCCGACCAAAGGCTCTTTTAAAGGACAGGTTAAAAAACGGGAGTACGAGTTGCAGGTGCACAATATTAGTAAGCCAACGACTGTTCAGCTAAATGGCAAGCAAGTGCGACACTGGAAATGGAAATCAAGGACAGGTACGGCTGTTATCACGCTACCGGACCGCTCTATCCAACATCAAACTACTGTCATTTTGAAGTAAAAAAAATATAATGAAGTTATGGAACGACACCAAAACTGCCAATTCAAGTTGATGAAGAAATAACGTAACCTACGTTCATTTCTCCATAATGACTTTTTGAATTTAAAAGTTTATTAATCGGACACTAATATTTTTCATTATATTTTAAATATTACTATTGGTTCCCCCTTTTCCCTTTTGCATACACCATCGGGGTAGTATTCTGAAAAGGCCCAAGGCGGTGAGTTAAAACGAAATTGAGCTGTTTTACAGATTTTATTCTGCTTGGTTTTCGGCCTATAATCTGAAAGTCAGTCGGCAGGATTTATCCAGTTCAGGCTAATTAACATTCTGGAAAATTATATCAGAAGTGGTATAACCAGGGATATAAAAAACGACATTTACTAAAAGGGGCCTTTGCAAAACCTCGTATGTCATCCCTGCCGCGGGCATCCCTTCGGGTGAATCCCGACGGGTCGGGTGAGGGATCTCAAGTGATAATACGGTTTATAGTCGTTCAAAGGTGATAATCAGTAGAAACATTTGAGATTCCTCGTCGCTCTGCTCCTCGGATGACAAAAATTTGAGTATCTCAAAGCTCTCTAATTAGAGATATCTTTCTGTATTTAATTAGCAGCCAGGATACCTGGAGTTATCATCCATATTGCGGAGCGCATCACCCCGTTATTTGTAAGG
>Ga0209921_1000549_pt1 | contig 11278 bp, 11 predicted proteins | sample SalPonF2_C_D2_MG_FD_185730 | JGI IMG/M metagenome (GOLD analysis project Ga0209921, IMG submission 185730) | Salt pond soil microbial communities from South San Francisco under conditions of wetland restoration - Salt Pond MetaG SF2_C_D2_MG... ...
ACGCCTGCCTGTCACGCAGGAGGTCGCGAGTTCGAATCTCGTCCGGATCGCAACGTTGGCTTGCCTCTGGCCCGCAATGGGTTGGGGGCTTTTTTATTTGTCAAATATTTCTTGTATTTCAACACAAAATTCTTTTCTGGACAGCTGGGGGACAGCCTAATTCCTTGGTGCACTATAAGCATATTAGTAAAAAATATTTGTTTTTTGTGCATAATGGATGTCAGATAGCATCTACAAAATTAATATGGATTATTAATGTAGTTTAGGTAAGAAGCACCTACAGGAATATTGTCGTCCCAATTATCTCCCCAAAACCCTACCTCCTCCCAAAAATAAGCAAGTTGAGGTAGAATTATCTTTTCCCGGCAACCATTACGATTTGTTCGTCGGTTTCACTATTGGTTATCCCAAAGCACTTTTTCAAGCTTTTTGCCCATCTCTTGATGTTTTTGTTTATCCATTTTCTTGAGATTTATGAGTTTCCACTGTACTCCCGGCAAATCCCTCAGGTGACCAATTGAAAATAATTCCCATTTCGGTTCAGCTTGCTGAAAGCTTAAAAGAAACTCCTTTTGCTTGTCATTCAATCTATCTAAAAGCAATTCTGACAACTCTTCCTGAACTTCTACTAAATCATTTAAAGGAACAGGGTCATTGGTCATTCCTTCAAACTCAGTTTTATAGATATCTTCAATATCCACCAGGTTAGGATTTAACAATTCATTCAAGGGACGCGAATGGCCAACCAAGTATCCCAGAAACGCCGTCACTATTTTCCCAGTTAATCCCTCATTTTCAAGCAAAAGTTTCACATCAAAAAGGTCCCGGGGATGTTGGCGATCAAGTGCTGCACAAATCTTCCCGCCGTAAAGATCCGCCATCGATAGGGTAGGAATAGCCGCATACATTTCAAATTCATTCTGAACGGTAGCTGCCAGCTCTTTCTCAACAGATTCAAATAATCTTCCTCGCAACACCGTGTTTACTTCCAATTTTACTTGGGAGGCATCGCTTCTAATGAGAAGCTTACTCAGTGTTCCACCACTTTTTTGAGTAGTAACGCCTGAACCGGGGATCCTTAATGAAACAGCTTCTGCTATATCTTGTACTCCCTTTCTAATTTCGCTTAATGATTCTTCCCTATTTTTAATTGGGATGTATGCTAAATCAATATCAACGGATAGTCGCGGGAAATCGCGCCAGAAGAAATTAATAGCAGTTCCACCTTTGAGAGCAAATTCTTCAACTTCTGCTACAATTGGTAGGACTTTTAGCAATAGCCGTACTTGATTCCGATAACGATCTATCATTGGTCCTCCCTGGATAATTCCGGTACTACTATTTTATATTTTTTATTTAGTTTACCGCCTTTCAATATTTCCCTTTTACCTTTCCCAAAATCTATTTTAGTAGAATCTATTCTTTTGAGCCAACTATGTTGATGATGCTCGGCCATATACATAAATAGTCTCTTTACTCGTACCAAATTACACGCTTCGAGTAAATGCTGTAGTACATTTGGGCGTAATGATCCGAGCCCCTCCATGATATAATTAGCCTCATCAAAGCTTTCATGTCTCGGCACATCATAAAGATACTCCAGTATCGCTCGTTCAGCAGACGATATTCGGACTTCTACCTCTCGAACTGTTGCATCTGAAAGCGCATTTACTTCGCTCGAAAAAAGAGTAACAGACCGTATATCTAATTGGCTCTTCCACTTATCATAACTCTTAAACCACGAGGGGAGCCATGCTTCAGGAGTTTTCCATAATATCACCTTGTCACGATCAACCATTTTGATATAATGCCCGTAACCCTGCAACTCTAACGCTGTTTTACCCCCAACATGTACCGGAAGTTTTTCAAGCTCCTGCAAGGCATATAGGGCCCCGGACCACGATATTTCGTCGCCTTTTCGTTTATATGCTCCTTGACCTATCCGCTCTAACCACCCACTGTTTTTATAGTTATCAACCGATTGTCGAGATACGCCCTGTCTCTTTAACCAGTTAGTGGTTATAACCGTACCTTGAGGCCATTTTTGTAATATTTGGTTTATTTTTTTCAATATTTGTCAACGTTATATTGACATATTTTAATATAATTAAACTAATGGTGGTTTAAAACATACCATATTTGTCAATAAAATATAGACAAATTTTAACTTTTTTAAACTAAATTGGCCTTTGTTCATAAAATTTTACTTGTTCACGAAACGTGAATAGTGACAAAAATTGAATAATATAATTTATAATTCAGCTATGTGCTAATGTTTCTGCATAAGGTCGAATCACATTTTGTACTCTACATAATCTTAGCAAATTTATCAATTTCATTAAATGATGCTTTATTCTATCTTATACCATCTTTTAGAGCCTCCATTGCGATATCCAGTCCAATCTTATTCCTAAACTTAAAACAATCGGCTATAGTCTTGACAGGGTTATAGACTTTGACCTCTACTCCGTCCAGCTCATGGTTTTTTATGCCTTCTGTGAGACTCTTTCCGGAAAAGCGGTACACCTTAATGGGGGATGATCAAGCTGGGGATCCCGGCTGGTCCCGGGAAGAGCTATATGCACCTGGTGGGGAATTTCCGTTGTCATTTCATGAAAATCCAGCGCTGAAATGAGGCAAATAACAGCTTTAGGCACTTTCTTTGCTACAATAGCAAGATCCGGATTGGAAAGTGGGCCTTGATCTACAAGCTTATACACCCCAAGCTCCAGCTTTTAAAGGAGCCCTTTGCCAGCGATAGCAACGAGCTAAATAAGGGGTTTTACCGGGAGTTGCTCTATATCATGGGGCTTAAAGAATACGAAGAGAAAGTTACGCACATGTCTTGACGAAGAGAACGGCCAATATGGTTCTCTTATTGAAAATACCATTACCCAGCTTGAAAGCCTGAATGTGCTTTTCCGGCTGCCGAATCGGGCGGAATTTGAGGGCGATGAAGAAGAGCAGCTATTCAATGTGGCCATCCAACTGCTGATAACCTGGATCAACCGGATCCTGTTTTTAAAACTGATGGAAGCCCAACTGTATAAGTACCAGCGGGAGGACGAACGGTTCCGGTTTTTAAGTTTCGAAGAGATTGAAGAATACAACGGACTCAATAAGCTATTCTTCCAGGTATTGGCCGTTTCCTATGAAGATCGCTCCGAGCGCATCAACCAACACGTTGGCCACATCCCATATCTAAACAGTTCCTTGTTTGATGTTGCAGATATTGAGCAACACGGGATCCGTATTTCGGAACTCGAGGATGGGCAAAATAAGCAACGGGACGGGCAACCTTTGAAAGGCGAAAAGCTGACGGCCCTCGAATACCTGCTTCGCTTTCTGGATGCCTACAGCTTTAATACCGAAGGCACGGCCGAAGTACAGAAAGAGGCCAAGACGCTTATTAATGCATCGGTGCTGGGAGGTTTTTGAGAAGATTAACGGCTATAAAGACGGCTCCTTTTTTACGCCCGGATATATTACCGAGTATATGTGTCACGAAATTATTCGCCGGGCCGTGGTGCAGAAATTTAATGAGGCCTATAAGGAATGGAATAGCGAAACCATTGATGAGGTGACCGGAAAAACATCCCGACATGAAGTTCCGTATCCGGATCGCAACCTTGGCTTAGCTTCTGGCTCGCATAAATGGAAGTATTGATTTTGCCACGGCTATCTGGTTCGTTTGCAAGGTTATTAATATAAAACGACCTTGTGATCGAACCAAATATAACCGTTTATTAATTTAAATGCGATGTAATGATCTCATTTCCACCGCAAAGCCCCTTTTCACCGTTTCTGATAGACTTCATATTCATAGGGCTTCAGCGTGATGTCGCTGCCGGGATGGACCGGCTTTTGGGAAAAGGCATCCACCCATGATGTATTTTCTACCGTTTTGGGCAGCGCGTACCGGACCGTCTTGTTGCGAAGATTTGAAAGCACAAGCACTTCCTTGCTGCCCAGGGTCTTTGTAAAAGCGCACACATCATGATTGCTGTAGGAAGTCAGCTTGCCCCGCCGGATGGCCTCCGAGCGGTTTCGCAGGGCGATGATTTTCTTGTACGATTGCTCAATATTGGAATAGGCCGACCAGTCGATATTCTTCCCGGTAAAGGGAAATTTTAATGGATATTTTTTGCCAATTTCCTGCCCGTTATAAACGAAGGGCACGCCTTTCATGTACGCCACGACCACAAAGGCCGCCAGCGATCCTTTGCGTCCGCCAAAAATTTTCAAGGCGGTCCCGTCTGAGCTATTGACGTCGTGGTTGGTCAGGTAGCGGACCACACGCTGCGTGTCAGCCGCATCGCGGTACTCCTTTTGGTTCAGGCTATCGATGGACGTCACACTTCTGCCTTTGTTATAGATGGCCTTGAGATTCCCATAAAATGAAAAGCCGAAGATATAATTGAAGCCGGCTTTGAACAGTTTGGGATTCCCGCTTTCGGCCAGCATCAGTAATTGGTGCCCGGTTTGCGTGCGCAGGTCATGAATGGCCGTTTTCCAGAAACTGAAGGGCGGGCCATCGGCATAGTCGCACCGGAACCCATCGATATTGGCTTTGTAAACCCAGTATTTCATGGCCTTGATCATGGCCTGGCGCATCTGCGGGTTTTTGTAATTCAATTGTGCGACATCATTCCAGCCCATTCCCGGGGGACTTTCAATGGCACCCGTTGAATCCCGCAAATACCACGATTTATGCTTGGTCCACGGATTATCGAATGAAGTGTGATTGGCCACCCAATCCAGAATTACCGCCATATTTCGTTTATGAGCCTGCCTGACCAGCGTGCGCAGATCCGCCAGCGTGCCAAAATGTTTATTGATTTTCCTGTAGTTGCGCACGCAGTAGGGTGAATTCTTGGACTTCACCTTCCCCACAGGATAAATCGGCATCAAATAGATCACATTGACGCCCAGTGCCTTGATGGAATCCAGCCGCGCCGTCACGCCCTGCAGGTTCCCCGCCTTGCTAAACGCCCGGATATTGACTTCGTAAATGGTTGCATCCCGGGCATCCGGCACGTGTTTAAACGGGGTTCCATATTGTCGGGCCGTTTGATGGGTGGCCTTTTTGCATCCCGCTAAGGACAGCAAGCCGGCCAACAGCAAAACAACGATTGCGTGATATTTTTTCATGGATTAATTTTATTTTATGTAAATTAAATCGCAAAAAACAGTTAACCAAATGTTAGGCTTTTCAATTCCTGTTATACTACAGTCAATTTCATCTCTTTTTAGCAATACAAAACCATTAGTAGAGTTTAACTATCACCTTAAGAAGCAATTATAATACCTGAGATTCCTCTTACCACCCAGAAATTTTCCAAGGGTTTCCCAATTAATTTATCATTAAAATAATTTGCCAATGAGCATCCTTAAAGTACTCATTATTTTATTGCTTTTATTAGAACCTGCTCCTTTAGCTTCCTCCCTCTTGTTTTCCGCAAACTCATGAACTCCTGTAAATTCTATATCTACTTTATCACCGTGACCGTAATATTCGGTATCTCTAAAAAGACAATTTGTATTGCATTTTTCAGATAATTTTTTCACTAGCTCAGCATTTTTAAAATGATACATGAAAGGTGGAAGACCTTTTATTCCAGATGGTGCAAGAAGTAGAGATAAGAAATGCTGAATCTCTAAGGAAGCTAAATGCATACTGAAATTAAATACATTCTGATTATTCCTTAACGGATGGTCCTTGGGCAACCCTTCAATGTAACTGGGATCATCTAGCGAACCATCACGTTCTGCAGAGACCAGACCTGAAGTATATTGCCCCAAACATTCTAAACAGGGTCTATTAGGTCCTGCGACGTGAGCTCTCCAACCAGCGCCTCTGATATTTTTTATTTCACCATCAATTGAATGTGGAAATACTTTAATACCTCCATCAATTACTGGGATAAAGTGGAAGTATGCTAATGAGTTAAGTACTTGTCTTGGCCAAGGTTTATCAACACAACAGAATATTAAATCACAGTCCAGTGCTTTTTTAAAGCCATTTTCCTCACATATGCTCCATTTTATAGGCTCAATATTGAAATCTTGACCGGTTGCACTCTTTTTTAATCTGTCACTTAGAACTGCTGCTTTATTATATCCAATATCGTCTTCATAAAAATGTAGTGACCTATCTAAATTTTTTTCTTCGATATTATCAAAATCAATAACCTTAAGGTTACCTAATCCCATTCTAGATAAACTTTCACCAATGATACTTCCAACACTTCCTGCACCAACTATCCCAATATTTGACCTTGATAGCATCTTTTGCTTTTCATAGCCCCATGCAGATGTGGTCCTTTTTAATTTCTGAGTTGGGTTTAATTGCTCAAATTCATCCTCTTTATAATAGATATTGAATTCTTCTCCTATTACCCTTACATCTTTACACCAATGGCGTTCAAAGCTGTTTTTTTCTTTTTTTGTCCAAAATCTAGAGCTCCATGTATTATCAGAACCGATTGTAAGCCCTACAAATGGCAAATCAGTTGCAGCGAGTACACGTGGCGCTAACATTTTTTCTGCTTCAATGTCTGGATGGCTCATAGCTTGCCATCCTGGATATGGATGACTGTGCATAAATACTATTCCTGCCTCCTTCTCTAGTGCAAGTGAAACAACTCGGGAGAAATAATCCCCCTTGAAACTTGCATTTCCGTGGACGGCCCGCTCTCCTTCTTTAGGCAACACAGCTTCTGATATTACAGCCGAATACCTTTCGTAACCTTTACTTGGATACCACAAGCCAAAACAAAGGTCTTCTTGTCCATCTGCTCTAATTAAATGGTCTGATATTACATCATTTGTTTTCTGATCAAATACTGTACTATATCTCATATATTATTGAATAGCATCCTTAAAAAAGAAAAATAGGTTTTGACTTTTCTATCAGTCTTATTCCAATCATTATGTGGACGACTCCAGTGTTGCCACCCTTGTCCAAAATTACTTGTATGGATTCCTTGCTGCTTCATGGGCATTAAATGTTTACTGAAGTGCGGCCCATGCGGCGCATTAGCTGGGAAGCCATTTACCTCAAATCCCATCTCGAGTTTTTCTCCATTAAATCTTCCACAAGGTATCACGTAATCTATTGATACCCTACTTCCATTTACTTCTGGGTCAAAACCCATTTCCTTAAGCTCTTCTGTAAACTTATTAACTCCAGACATAATACCTACCCTCTATGCTACATTAGTACTTCCACTATAAATAGAAATGAATTCTATTTTTGGATGTAATTTAACCTCTGCATCACCTTTAAAGTCTTCCTCTTTTCCTCCTTTGGTGAGCTTTAAAAAGTGGGTAGAAGAGTTTATTCCACTCAGGTTCAAAATCTGGTTTGCGGTCAAAGTTCGATTATCAACCTCAACCTCTTCACCATCTACGAAAATGATAAAATTGTCGGATTTTCCTTTATCGTTATTGGATGACATAATATATCCTAGTTTGATATGTTAGAAATTAGAACATCTTTATGTCATAATTTACAACACTTTTGATATAAAATCAAACATGTGCTTGTTCATTATTCTAACTTTACTTAGTTTTGACTTAATCCAAATAATCGGAGGCCCACCATGTTTGATAATGCTGAAATTGGTAAGAGAATAGAAAGCTTAAGAAAAAAGAAAGAATGGACCCAACAGGAACTTGCTGATAGAATGGAGTTGCCAAGAACTTCTATTTCACAAATTGAACAAGGTAAAAGGAATGTAACCGCCGTAGAGCTTTATCAATTTTCTAAAGAATTAGAATTTCCGGTTTCAGATTTTTTTTTCGATCAAACTAATTCAAAAGAGGAACCAATTAACTTCACAAAAACCCCAAAAGAGGATGTTCAAGAACGGGAATCTACTCCTTCTCAACAGCTAAATTACCAAAAGTTTAAAAACGTACTTTTGTACATTTTAGAAAAATGTGCTGGTAAGCCTAATGTTGGTGAGACTGTTCTCTACAAATTACTTTATTTCACTGATTTTAATCACTACGAAAAACATGAAAAGTTTTTAACAGGAGCACGTTACCGAAAACTTCCCTATGGGCCTGTGCCTTTTCACTTAGATCGAATTTTTGAAAAAATGATTGAAGAGGGAACCCTCCAAAAGATTAAAACAGAATATTACAATTACCCACAGACACGTTACCTTCCTTTAGATAAAGCTGATCTTGAAGAGCTCAATGGAGCAGAAAAAGAAACAATAGATAAAGTAGTAGAACAATATTCGGACTGGTCAGCTTCTGCTATAAGTGATTATTCTCACAAAGATATACCTTGGAAAGCTACCTCAGAAGGTGAAATAATTGACTATGAACTTGCCTTTTACAGAGAAGCACCCTATTCAGCCAAAAACTATGACTACGAAGAAGTAGAGAACAGTGACATTTGAAGAAGTTGAACCTTTTCAAAAAGACATAAAGAGACTTGCAAAAGATTTTAATACCATAAGAGATGATCTTAAAGTATTAAAGAAAGTTTTAGGAGTTTCTCCCGAGTCACGGCCTCCAATAAGCATTGAATTAAATGGCTTAGACTTAGAACCTATTATAACAAAAGTCAATAAAATGCCTTGTCGGTCTCTTCCTGGACAAGGAGCCAATACTGGATTAAAGCTTATTTATGCCTATTACAAAGAAGAACAAAGAATAGTATTTATTGAAATATTTTTTAAGGGTAACAAAAATAGCGCAGATCTGGAGCGTATTGTTAAATATCTGGGTTAAGAGTACCCTCAAGTTTAGGCCTTTTTTAAATTGACATTGAGCTTTGTTGATATGTAAGTTTTCCCATATTTTCTAATATTTGAATCCAATCATTTCCCCTTCTCCCACGTATTATTGCCCTGATCGGCGTCGGGATAGTTGTAGTTAGGATCGATTACCACTTTGGTGATGGCGCTTTTGGCATCAACATGCAGCACTTTTTGGGTAGCGCCCTGCAGCCAGGTATTCACTGATATGTGCCGGGTAAGGGTTTGGCCGCGCCCCTGCGAGATCTCTTACTTCGCCTGGCCCAGGAGAATAATGTTTACGTATGTTGACCTACCCCCGGCCCCCTCCCTAATGATTTAGGGAGGGGAGATCCGCCACCGGGCGGATGGGGAGGGTATGAAAAACGGGCCGTGAATATGCCAAAGCGTTATTTAGTTCTTTAAAAGAGAGCTTTGAGATACTCAAATTTTTGTCATTCCGAGGAGCAGAGCGACGAGGAATCTCAAATGTTTCTACTGATTATCACCTTTGAACGACTATAAACCGTATTATCACTTGAGATCCCTCACCCGACCCGTCGGGATTCACCCGAAGGGATGCCCGCGGCAGGGATGGCATACGAAGTTTTACAAAGGCCCCTAAAACATAGATTTTATCTTTTCCGAAGCGATAACAAAACAGCGGAAAGCGCTGGACAATCCGCCTAAAACGAGAGAAGAGTTGCGGGATACTCTTATTCAGTCGGGGATCCCAAATTCGGCCAAAAGGCTGTATAAAAGCTGCTCACCTGAAAAGAATCAATAAATAATACGGAGCGGCAACTTATTAGAGGGCTTTGAAACCGATCCTATCATGTCATTCCGCACACCGATGCGGAATCTCACACCGGCTTAATCACAATAAAATCAATTTTTTTAACTCCATTTAGTTCATTTCTTCTCCCACCTATTATTCCCCCGGTCCGCGTCGGGATAGTTGTAGTTGGGATCGATTACCACTTTAGTGACGGCGCTTTTGTTATTAACATGCAGCACTTTTTGGGTGGCACCCTGCAGCCAGGTATTCACTGATATGTGGCGGCTGAGGGTTTGTCCGTTCGCCAGCGTGATCTGCACCGTGGCCGGCATCGGAACTTGCCCCTTGTCCCGGATGGTGATGTCAGCGCCGGTGGCCGTCTGCTCCACCTTTCCCACGGCCTGGTCGAGCGTCCACGTTTCGTAGTACCAGCTGCGCCAGAACCAGCCCAGGTTGCGGCCGCTGACGTCATCAAAAGTGCGGAAGAAATCCCAGGGGTACGGATGTTTATACTGCCAGCGCCGCATAAACGTCTGATAGGCTTTGGTAAACGTCTTTTTGCCGAGGAGCCCGCGCAGGGCAATCAGCATCGATGCCGGTTTGGCATAGGAGGCCACCCCGTGGGCCAGCCCGCTGTATTGATAATCCGACCAGCGCATAATCGGCCCCTCCTGGTCCGTTTTAGTCACCTGCAAGTAACTGTTGAATAATAACTTGTGGACGTTCGTCGGTTTCATATGATAATAATCTTTGGCAGCCTGGCTTTCCAAAAAGGTCGCCGTGCTCTCATCCATCCAGCCATAGCGCCGTTCATTGGTAGCCAGCTGCATGGGATCCCACATGTGGCCCAGCTCATGGGCAATGACCGAATACAATCCCCGCGGTTTTCCGCCTTTTTCCGGGCTTATGAGCGTCATCATGGGATATTCCATCCCGCCGCCCCGGATGTTGCCGGCTTCCACGGCCGTCACATGCGGCCACGGGTACGACAGTCCGGTGAACTGCGAGTGATGCTCGATGGCGTTTTGTTCAAACTTGGCCGCATGTTTCCAGAGCGGGGCCGAGCTGCGGTAGAACGCATCAACATTAGTATAATCGGTGGAGTCGTCGCCATTACCATCGCCCACAGCAGCGCGCGTGGCATCCCACATCGAGGCCTTGGTCATGCTGAAAACAAAATCATTGACTTTATGCGCATTAAAATGCCAGGTAAGATCACCATTTTGGCCCGCTTTGGTCACGTGACCGAAATCCTTCTTCCGCACGACATGCATCACCGAATCGCTGTGATGCGCTTTGATCATGCGCTGCCGTATGGGCTTGCGCAGTACTTCGCCGGCATTGGTGAGCTTTCCGGTTGCCGCAACAATCCATTGCGCGGGCACCGTTATATCTACGTTGTAATTGCCAAACTCGTTATAGAATTGCGCGATGCCCAGGAAAGGATCTTTGAACCAGCCGATAACATCATCATACACCCGCACTTTGGGATACCAGTAGGCGATGAAAAATAAATTGTCCTTATCATAACCGATGCGCCCGGTGCCGGCGCCTGATTTAGGAATTTTAAAATCGTAGCTTGTTTTCATGGTGACCGAATGGCCGGGCAGCAGGGGATGAGGCGGCTTCACTTTCATAACGGTGCCATTAATTACGTAGCCCGTTGAGTCCCGGCTTTCAACCGAATCCAGGACGGTTCCCTCATAGGAAAACGAACGGATATGCATGCCACCGCTGATATGCTGCG
>Ga0209921_1000550_pt1 | contig 11264 bp, 4 predicted proteins | sample SalPonF2_C_D2_MG_FD_185730 | JGI IMG/M metagenome (GOLD analysis project Ga0209921, IMG submission 185730) | Salt pond soil microbial communities from South San Francisco under conditions of wetland restoration - Salt Pond MetaG SF2_C_D2_MG... ...
AAAAATGTGCTTGTTTAACAGTATTTTTAAAATGTTCCGGATACCAGTTTGCGCTCAACTCCATATTCGATTGCCCGCTACAAAGCCAATCCTGACCAATCAAAACGTTGCGAATTATGAGGGTTGTATCATTACCGATTACTGCGATTTTGTAGGGTCCGCCGGCCTTCGGTGTTTTCAGAGGAACTGACCATTGAGCATTAGCAAGGGTCTTTGTGGAAAGGGTATCGTTCGAATTCCAGCTTCCCACGACCTTTATCTGCTCCGCAGGATTGGCCCACCCCTGAAATGTAACTGTTGTTTTTTGCTGCAGTACCATGTTATTGGAGAAAATATCCGGTAGCCGTAGCTGACCATAGGCAGCACCGTTACAAAAGATTAGAAATATTAAAATAAGATTAAAACGGTTGATGTATTTTTTCATAGCCTCCTTCTTTATTTTGGTATACTAACGGGTCTCAAATGTTTACCTTCTGCTAAAGATACATGAAAAGAGTAGAGAGGCAAGTGCATTATAATAGTTCATATAATATAGAATTGCATTAATTGTAATTATATATCGCAACTATTTAATATTCAATGTTTGTTGAACTTTGCTCATCAGAGAACGATTGGTTTTAAAGCGGTCTTTTGAGAACTTTCAGAGAGAGAATCTGCCCTTCAGCCCAAATGACACCGATTCCAAATTTACCCAAAAGGAGACTAAGTATTTAGGTTACAATGCTCATATCGGGGTGGAATTTCTATATCGAGGGGCAATCAGGATGGCAACTTCTTTTACATATAAACATTCAGTTGCAACAGCTTTTGCTTGGCGGCAATTGGACCATTCTTAGCGACATGGCTAATCTCGTAAGCCATAAATTTGCGGGTGTCAAAAAATAGTAATTATGATAGAATAATGGGAAACGGTCTTTCGATGGATCAAATTCAACTTCTAAGTACTAATAAATATAAATACTTAAATTATGGAATTATTGGTACTCAAAATTCTCTCAAAATATTTTTTGAAATATGAAAATAGTTTTTATATTTAAGTGAAGGCAAAATTGAATAAGGATTGAGTTACAATACCAAAGCACCGATCAATATATTTATTTCCCTGTATTGTAACCGATTACATCACAGAGTTATTAATGTTAACTTGAAAAAATATTATGGCCGATTACATCAGTAAAACTGCTACGTTAATTTTTTGTCTATTGCTAATAAATGTAGTTACCTACGCGCAGCAAAATACGGTAAGCGGTACGGTAACGGACTCAAGCGGGCATGCGTTACCGGGGGTGAATATTAAAGTAAAAGGAACGACTACCGGCACCACGACGGGGGGTAAAGGACACTACCAGCTGAGCGTGGCTTCCCTGCGGGATACGTTAATATTTTCGTATATCGGATACCGAACCCGGACTATACCCATCAAGGGCCGTACCGGGATTGATATTACGCTGAGAACCCAAACAATAGCCGGCCAACAGATGGTCGTCGTTGGCTATGGTAAAGAACAGAAACAAAATGTAACAGTTTCAGAAGCATCTGTATCTTCAAAAAGATTACAGCAAACACCTTCTACAAATATTGCCCAGTCGTTATTGGGCAAAGTAAGCGGTGTTGATATAACTGAAACATCCGGGGAGCCAGGCGGAAAACCAACAGTACGAATTCGAGGTATAACCTCAATAACAGGTTCAAATAGCCCTCTTTATGTACTAGATGGTACAATTTTACCAGGGGGTATGCCTAATATAGATCCATCTGAGATTAAATCAGTCCAAGTTTTAAAGGATGCTTCAGCCACTGCTATATATGGTTCCAGAGGAGCGAATGGAGTTGTACTGATAACTACTAAACAAGGAGGAAGTAAAAACGGTAAAGGTAAGGTTAGTTATAATTCATATGTTAGCCTTGGAAAACTTCAGCATGAATTAAGTGTCTTAAATTCAAAACAATTTTTAAAAGTACAACAGATAGCATATCAAAATGCCAAAAAATACGATCCGACAGGATGGGCAAATGGAGCATATGAAAGTCCTGCTCAAAAAGCCCAAGAGGCTCCTAGACTTTTTAATGCAGATGGGAAACCAAAATATAATACGGATTGGCAAAAGGCTGCAACTCACAATGCAATTACTACCAATCAGCATATAGCTTTTAGCAATGGAAACGCTAATGATAATTATCGTATGTCCCTTGGTTATCATGATGGAAACGGATTACTCAAATATACATGGCTAAAACGATATAATAGTCGTTTCACTATTCATACGCGTATTAATAATTGGTTAACTACTGGTGGATTTATAGAATATGATTTGCAAAAAAATAGAACAAATAGTGGATGGGCATCCAGACAGTTATACGGTTCAATACCAATTTCTCCTGTAAAGTTTCCAAATGGACAATGGGCCGGAAATATGTTTTATCCTGGTATGGAAGGCGGACCTAATTTAGTTCAATTTCTTAAACAGAATATTGAAAAACATAAAAATGAGCAAGCAATAATAAATTATCATGTCAAGATAAATTTATACAAAGGCTTAAATTTTAAATCCAGTTTTGGAGCAACTACTAATAATAATCTCTATAATTATTACGGCGGAAAAGACTTACCCTATAACTCCAAAGGTGTTAGTGGTCGTGCAAGTATTTCTCAATCAAAAAACACAGACTGGAATTCCGAGAATCAATTTACATATACTAAGGATGTTAAGAATAATCATATTAAAGCATTAGCAGCAGTTTCTTGGGAAGTAGATAAAACGTTTAATTCAGGAGTAACAGCAACGGGTTTTAATACTGATTTTTTTAAATTCAATAATATAGGAGCTGCATCAAATCCATTGCCTCCTTATTCTGGTAGAAATAGTTATTCTTTAAATTCCTTTTTTGGGAGAATTAATTATGCTTTTAAACAAAAGTATTTGTTAACTATTAATGGTCGTTATGATGGATCATCAAAATTTGGTTCAGCAAGAAAATATGGCTTTTTCCCATCTGTATCTGTAGGATGGCGAATTTCTAATGAAAAATTTATGCGTAATATCTCGTTCATTTCAAATTTGAAATTACGTGCAAGTTATGGCATTACAGGTAGTTCTGCAATTAGTCCTTATCAAGCTCAAGGTAGTTTAGGTGGCTATACTTACATTTTTAATAACCAAATTGCCAAAGGTGTTGGTATATCTTCATTGGCTAATCCGAATCTTAAATGGGAAAAGAATAAACAAGCAGATATAGGGCTTGATTTAAATTTATTTAATAATCGGTTTACGTTAACTGCGGATGTTTATCACAGGAAATCAACTAATATGCTTTTAAATGCACCCGTACCGACCAGTAGCGGCTATTCAACAGTTGCACAGAATATTGGGAGTATGAGGAATCAGGGTTTTGAGCTTAACCTAAGTTCAACTAACATAGAAACTAAGCGATTTTCATGGCAGACCGATTTTAATATTACCATGAATCGAAATAAAGTTCTCAAATTGACCAATGGAAATGCGGATATTGTTACCCCTCCAACAATTATAAGGGTTGGTTATCCTGTTAATTCCTATTATGGTTATATCCGTTTAGGAACATGGAATACAGATCAAGCTAAACAAGCAGCGCAATACGGTAAATTGCCTGGAGATTTAAGATATAAAGATATAAATGGTGATGGTAAAATTAATGCAGCCGATCGTGTAATTTTAGGAAATGATCAAAATGGTGGATATGGTACTTTGACCAATACTTTTAATTATAAAAATGTTTCATTAACACTAGCTCTTCAATATGTCATTGGGAGAGATATTTATAATATGACAGTAACGCATGAAGATCGTGTAGGTATAGCAAATAGTTTAACTACTGTTTTGAACGCCTGGACGCCACAACATCAGAATACCCCTATTGAACAATTAAGACCCGAAAGGGCAGGATATGGTACTGTTTTTCCATATGCAGATTCACGTGGGATTCATAATGGTTCTTTTCTCAGAGGGAAAAATTTACGATTAGCATATAATTTTCCTGACAGAATCATTAACAATTTGACCATAGATAATTTAGAAATTTATATTTCTGCTCAAAATTTCTTCTTATTGGAGGATCCAATACTTAAAAAAATTATCTACGATCCAACATCTGTTTCTACAGATGTAAACCTAAACGGTGGTGTTAATAGTTTTAAACAGGGAACCACAACTTACAATGGGCAGTATCCAAAACCCGAGACTTTCACATTTGGTATAAATGTAGGCTTTTAGTTTTAATTATAAACTCTCTTAACAGAACAAACAATGATTATTTTTTATAAAAATATATATAAAGTTGTATTTGTTATAGCACTCTTGTTAATAGTATCCGGTTGTAACAATTTTTTAACAAGAGGGAATCCATCAAATTTTACAAGTAATAATTATTATAAAACAGCAGGCGAAGCCCAAAGCGCTGTTAACGCCATTTATAGTAGCCTTTATCCAGTGTATCAAGGTGGATATAATGGTAGTCCATGGCAGATACTGGAATTTGCAACGGGTGAAGCAAATAATGGAGCAGCGCAAGCTATTTATACAAATAGTGTGATGAATCTAAATCAAAGTTCTCTAAATGGCTTTGTAGATACATGGTGGACTAGTAGTTATCATGGCATAGCAAATGCAAATGAAGCGATTTCACATATCCCTGATATAAATATAGATCAAAATACGAAAAATAAGTTAATGGGAGAAGCTAGATTTTTAAGAGCTTATTTTTACTTTAACTTAGTTAGAATGTTTGGAAAGGTACCTTTGATAACGAAACCACAAAAATTTAAGCCATCCGAATTGAGGGCATCACGAGACTCAGTTCAAAAAGTTTATAATTTAATTGTGAATGATTTAAAAGTAGCTGAGAAATCCGGATTACCATTTAATAGCAGTAGCGGTAGAGTTACATTAGGAGCTGTTAAAACTTTATTAGCCAGTGTATATCTTACCATGGCTGGTTATCCTTTACAAAAAGGTCTTCCATATTATAAAAAAGCCAGAGATGAGGCAAAATCAGTTATAGACTCAGGAAAGTATAGTTTATTTCAGTCTTACAATGATCTTCATGATCCGAGCAAAAATAATACTGGAGAGGATATATTTAGCGTTCAGTTTAAAAAGTCAATAGAACCTAATCCTATTCAAGTTCAAATATTACCTTTTGAAAAGGGTATATCTGCATATAGTGCTGAAACAGGTGCGATATATGCACGAAGTGCATTTGTTGATACATATCAACAACAGGATAAGCGGAGACAAGAAGATCAATTTTTCTACACAAAATTTACCTCGCAAGACAATAGGAAGGATACAGTAAATTTAAATAATTACTATTTATACAAATTTTTTGACGTAAATGCCCAACTTAATACTGCTGATAGTGGACTCAATTTTCCAATTTTACGATATGCAGAGGCCTTACTTATTTATGCTGAAGCAGAGAATGAAGTTGAAGGACCAACTCACAGTGCATATGATGCTTTAAATAAAGTCAGAGTTCGGGCTGGTCTGCAGAAATTATCGGGATTAAATAAGTCTCAATTTAGAATAGCCGTCTGGAAAGAATTATGGCATGAGCTATGCTTCGAAAATAAAACCTGGTTTAATATGGTTAGGCTTAGAAAAGCATATAATCTAAATACAGGAAAATTTGATAATTTTATTGGTCATCAATTTACTTATGGCCCTACTTTAGCAAAAAAAGATTTGCTTTTTCCCATTCCACAAAGTGAATTGAGGGTTGATAAAAATCTTACACAAAACCCTGGTTATTGATCGAGAACTAATAAAATAATATACCAGTTGTTAGCTAACTTTTTTTGCACTCAAATTTAATTCAAACATAAAGATATCGTTATGGATAGAAGTAGTTTTTTACAAGTTCTGTCAATAGGAGGAGCAGGTTTAGGTGTACATAAAATGGGGCTAAACGATACCAGTATGGGTAGTGGTAAAGATTTAGAGCAAAGTGATATTAATATTCCTCACTGGTTGAAACGCCCCTCGAAAAATTTGGAAAAAGAAATTTATATTCTCTCCAATTTTCATCCGGCTTCTTGTGGATGGCTGGATACATTTTCGGCTGAGCGCAATTATTGCTGCAATAGTTACTTGACTCACTTGGATCGCGTAGATCAAGATCCAAATTATAAGTTTGTACTCTCTGAAGTTAATAATATGATTGCCATTAAGAATTTTCGACCTGCTCGTTTCAAGGATCTAAAAAAACGTATTCAGGAGGGGCGTGTCGGAGCTACGAACGCCAATTTTGTAGAGTGCACTATCAACTTATCAGGTGGCGAAGCGTTGGTTAGACAAGGGGTAGAAGGTCTCCGATGGCAACAAGATGTATTAGACGTGAGACCAAGATTTATATGGATGATCGATATTTGTGGTATGCATAGACAGATGGCTCAGATTACAGATGGATTGGGGCTAGATGGGGCTTTTTACTGTCGTAATAATCCAACTCAAAGTACTATGGAATGGTTAGTAAGTCCGGATGGAAGTTATACTATTGGAATAACCTCTGGAGGTTATGCTAGCTGGAGATCAATATATAAAACTGAAAGCCCTCTGACTGATAAGCAATTACAAACATTAGAAGAGCAGGTTACTTCCAGGCTGCGTTATGCAGGTCATCGAGAGTTGACGCCTGATGAATCTCCCTATTTAGTATTAGGTGGTAGCGGTGATTATTCACTGGCACCCAAATATAAAAAATATCCCACAGAGTTTATAAAGCATTGGAAAAAGCAATATCCTAAACAGACGGTATACTTTTCAATTCCTGAAAATTATTTTGATCAAGTTTATCCAAAAATTAAAAATCGCAATATCAATCTTCCTGTGGTGAAGGGAGGATGGCCATATAAATTTAAGGCTTTTTGGATAGAAAATCCTCAGGTCAAACAGAGATTCCGTACATCTGAACATCTTTTGCAAACTACCGAAGCTTTGGTAACTGCTAAAAGCATTGAGAAGGAAAGTAATTATCCGAGCCAAGAGTTTTATCATGCTTGGCTACAATTATTGCTAAATATGGATAGAAATACTTTATGGGGGTCTGCTGCCGGGATGGTTTTTGAGAGTCAAACCTCTTGGGACGCCAGTGATCGGTTTAACTGGATAGATAATCATATGGAGGCTTTGAAAGATTCCTTTAATGATACCAGCAGGCAAGAAATTACATTGTTCAATGGGTGCAACTGGAATCGTAATGAGCCGATGGTTATTGATCTTCCCAAAGGTAAAAGTCTAAATGGTATAGACTGTCAAAGATTGGAAAATGGAAAGGTTCTTTGTATTCCAGAAATCCAATCATTCAGTGAAAAAAAATATAAAATTCGTAATGGACAATCGGAACCAAAAAAGAGATCACTTCCTGATGTTATTGAAACAGAATTTTATAAGGCTAAAATTAGTCCGAAAACTGGGGATTTGATTTCTGTTAGGTTAAGGTCTTCTGGTAAGGAGCTTTTGGGTGGTCCGGCAAATCGCATTATTGCTGAAGTACCTGATGAGAAAAATTATACTTTTGGTGACTTTATGGTGGATCGCGATAAACGCCATGAAGTTAAAGTTTCCAGCCCTCGGAAAACGAATATTGAAGTTTATAAGGGACCTGTTGCTACGATCGTGAAAGTAAGATCAAAGTTTTTAAATAATCAACCGATGGAGCGGACTATTCGATTCTATCAAAACCATCGCCGAATCGATTTTGAAACTAATTTACATAATGTCCCCAATAGAAAAGTTATATCTGCTGAATTTCCTTTTTCGTCTAAGGTGATTAGTATACGAAGGGGAATCCCATATGGCTATGCTGAAGGAAGTTGGGATAACTATAATCCATCCATGCCAGCCACTGTGAGTGGTATTACACCTGTTATCCGATGGAGTGAATATTCCCTACAAAATCAGACAAGGGTAGCCCTGCTCGATCGCGGATTGACAGGCAGAGAATACGATGGCAATAACTGCTTAATATTTTTGATGTGTACTACTAATAAATATCATGGATATAAGAATTCATGGTTGAGCGGTGAAGGTGATCATCATTTTGAATATGCTCTTTTTGCACATGAAGAAGATGAGGATAATAGTATTATTCAAAAACAGGCTTATTCTTATAATTCACCGATTCTTAAGTATAGGCACCAAAAGGATCAAAAAGGAACTTCATTTCTGCAAACTTCACAGAATGTGATAGTTCAAGCACTTCGACGTGAGGATAATTTTATTGAACTTCGGATGGTCGAGGTGAAAGGTAAGCAAGATGAAGTTTCAGTTAAACTTAAATTGCCACACCAACAAGCATATCTTACGAACATGGTTGGTGATATCAAACAGGAACTAGAAGCAATTGACGAAACATATCATATCATGGCTAAACCACAGCAAATTATTACCATGCGATTCAAAATGAAAAATGCAGTTAAAAAAATTAAGCCTTTAACAGATTGGACGCCCCTAGTGCCAAAAAGGAAAAGAGCCAACTTAAATAAGTATAGAAAAGGTCTTGTAGGTCATCCTCCATTTGGGAATTAAGTCAAGTAATTTAAAGGGTATTGTAATTTCTTCTTTATCCTTCGCATTTGGTAGACAACAAATATACTTATGAATTATGATTTAGAAATAAATTAAATTTTACAAAAAAAACTATTACCAGATGAAGACGATAAGCAATATTTTTATAACAATAATCATATTATTAGTTAGTATTACTAATTGTCAAAGATCGAAGCCCAAAGCCGTTTATAATCCTACATTAAAATCCTTGAGTTCTCATCCGGTACCGAAATGGTATAAAAATGCTAAGTTCGGTATTTTTGTCCACTGGGGCGTTTATTCGGTACCGGCTGATAATGAGTGGTTTCTAGTTTTTATGAGTCCCCAGGCTCAGTTTGGAAAAAATTTGGGAGGACCTCCCTATACAGCATCTCAAGGTAATTTATCTGACAGCGTCTTCCATGCCAATATTAGAAAACAAGCAAATAAATATCAGCGTGAAAAGTATGGAAACAATTTTGCCTACGATGATTTTATTCCCATGTTTAAAGCGAGGCATTATAATCCTGGAAAATGGGCGGCCCTGTTTAAACGCGCTGGGGCAAGATATGTAATAATGACAGCTAAACACGGAGATGAGTTCGCTTTGTGGCCCAGTAAATATGATAAGCGAAATGCTATGAATATGGGGCCCCATCAAGATTTGGTTGGTAAACTTACTAAGGCTGTTCGTAGCCAAGGTATTAAAATGGGATATTATATCAATACAACCTATTCGTTTTGGGATAAGCGATATCCGAGTAAAAAGTGGGTGAGGTACAATAATAACTGTATCAAAGAATTAGTGGATATGTACCACCCGGCTATACTTTGGGGGGATGTGCGCATTGGTCCCGCACGGAATAAAAAAGGAAAGCCACTGGGGGCTAATCATTGGAATAGCAAAAAAATGATTGCATACTTTTATAATCACTCAAAGCATCCTAATCAGGTCGTTACTAATGACCGCTGGGGATTAGATATGACCGATAGCACCAACTTAAATTCAAGAAAAGAGTTATCTCAATCTATCTTTGCCTCAAGAGCCAGGAAAATGAATATTCACGGGACCTTATTGGGTGACTATGAAACACCGGAGCGAAGAAACGTTTCTAAAATTTTTAGAACTCCATGGGAAACTGTTGACTCAATGGATCCGAACTCCTGGGGATATGATAAATTTACTTCCAAGGATGATTACATGACTACCAACGAACTTGTAGATTACTTAGCGGACATTGTAAGTAAAGGTGGAAATCTTGTGATAAACATTGGTCCGAAAGCCGATGGAACTATTCCAAAAGTCATGCAAGATCGTTTGCGAGGCATTGGTAAATGGTTGGCGGTTAATGGTGAGGCAATTTATGGTACTCAACCATGGGCCATTTATGGTCAAGGACCAACGAAGGGAGAAGTTGGTTCATGGAACAATAAGGAGAATAAATATCATTATAAACCGGGCGATGTCCGATTTACTAAAAAGGGGAATGATCTATTTGCCATTCTTCTGGGATGGCCAAATGATCATAAAATCGTTTTAAAATCGAAAAAATTTAAAAGATTGGCCATTAATAATATATCAATGTTGGGCTCAGACAAAAAAATTCATTGGAAAAAAACGGCAAATGGTTTATCTGTATCCCTGCCCTCACAATCCGTTTCACCTTATGCAAATACCTTAAAAATACAGTGTGATAAATTGTAGTATTGTTATTTTAAATATTAAAATATAAATTTATAATATTTATAGAATTAAATATAAAATTTTCAAAGAGTTTTTTCTTTAAATCAAAAGTGTAACTCTCACTTAACTAAATGAATATCTCTAAATAATATTGTCAATTAAATATAGCTAAATTTTATCTGGATTATTATTTGATTGAAAAATTGATAATAAAGAATTCCTGCTCTCATATCTATGTGAAAATTTCTATGAAATATTGGACTCACTATAACTCATTAATATCCCAAGCGATTAGTAATTTTTTTAGCAGCTTTTTTAGTATTATTAATAATTTCTTCAAGTTTAATTACTTTTCCTATATGATTTGTTAAAATAGATACTGCAAGAGAAATGGGAATATCATCATCAATTTTACCGATTGGAACTACAATATCAGTGACACCTTCAGCTACTTCACTTTTTGCATAATAACAACCTTTATCTTGAATTCTTTTAATCATTTGCAGAAATTTTTGTTTTTTTTCAAGAGTATAGTTTTTAAATCCCTTAATTTGTTCAAGTTGTTCGTTCCGTTCCTGTTCTGACATAAATGCAAGTAACAAGCGTCCTGAAGCGGTTAAAATAAGAGGGAACAGACTGCCTTCTTCAATTGAAAGAGATATTGGTCCTGGGCTTTTTGATTGATAGAGAACTATTAACTGGTCATCAAAAATACTCCCCAAATGACAAGACTGTCTTATATTTTCTGATAATATTTGCATTGGTTGTCTGGAGACTCTGCGAATTTCACTAATAGGTGAATGTCTATGTGATAAATTATAAAGTTTTAAGGATAATCTATATTTGCCTGAAATTTCATCACGAATCAAATAACCTCGTTCATTTAAGCAAACTAACATACGATATATTTGATTTGTGTTTTTTCCGAGCCCTTCAGCAATTTCGCTTTGTGAAAGAGGGGAAGCTTTTGAGGCAAGATATTCCAAAATATTTAAGCCTTTTTCTAATGCTGGTGC
>Ga0209921_1000551_pt1 | contig 11262 bp, 10 predicted proteins | sample SalPonF2_C_D2_MG_FD_185730 | JGI IMG/M metagenome (GOLD analysis project Ga0209921, IMG submission 185730) | Salt pond soil microbial communities from South San Francisco under conditions of wetland restoration - Salt Pond MetaG SF2_C_D2_MG... ...
CGCTGGCGCAGGGGCGACGCCCGATCGCCAAACGTCACCGGAATCCGCGGACCTCAAACTTGCTGGCTGGCATGAGTCCGTGCACCGAGACGCGCCTACATACCGTGCTTAATACCGGCTTTGACCAGCATCCAGTTGGCCGGGTAGGCGGTGGCGAACCCGATGACCATGGCGATTTGCATCATAAACCAGAAGACCGCGCTGCCGACCTCGGGCTCGGCGGGCAGGAGCAAGAGAAACGACAGCGCAATCCAGCCGAACATGCCGACCTCGAACGAGATCAAGGACAAGGTGTCGGCTTTGATGGCGTTGATCAGGCCGCGCACGGGATTGCGCTCGCCCATGGCCATGATGGGCAGAAACTGGAAAAGAATGCCGAACAGGTAGGCGGCGACGAACTCGCCGGCAAAATGGGCGAGCAGTACGGAGCCGGCGACCGTCAGACCGAATGAAGAGACCAGCGGTGCGGCGATGGAGTCCCCCAGGGTGCAGCCGCCGCCGCAGTGCGTGACCGAGACCAATACGCTCTGCCAGAAAGGTTTGTCTGCGCCGTGGTGATGGCTCGCGCCGTGACCGTGATGGGCGTGGGCGCGACCCATCAACCAATACATCGGCACGCCGATCACCGGGAAGTAAAGGCCCGTGATGGGCCAGGTCACGTTCATCACGGACATCGGCTGCGGATTGGCTCTGATGTCCCACGCAATGGCGAACGCGGTCAGAATGCCCAAGCCGATACAGATCCAGGCAATGGCTTGCAGAGTCGTCATACGCATCGCCTCCATTGATGCACCGCGGTTGAAGAGGAAGCCGACGCCCGTGCTCGTGCCTATCAATACGCTCCATCCACTATCTCAGTGCTGATGGGCGTGCGCTAGCGCTGTTGCGCGCCCTTGGCGCATGGATCGCATTGACGCGCAGGTCGTGGACGACTAGGATTATACCCACCCCCGGTGGGGTGGCGCTAACGAAACAGCTTAAGGAGCACACGATGATTGAACTCAGCATTCAAGGCATGACATGCGGACACTGCGTGAAGGCCGTGACCGAGGCGTTGAGCGAGGTGCCCGGAGTGGATCGCGTGGTCGAAGTCAGCCTGGAGCGCGGCTCGGCGCAGGTCGAAGGCAATGCCGATACCAGCAAGCTGATCGCAGCGATCGAGGAAGAAGGCTACGAGGCGGCGGTGGCGTAATGGCCGACCAGGGCGAGCACTCGAAACTGCGCATCGATCCGACGGCGCGCGAGGATGCGCGCCGTCGCCTGCAGTCCGTGCGCGGCCACGTCGACGGTATCGTGCGCATGCTCGAGGACGAGGATGTCTACTGCGTGGACGTGCTCAAGCAGACCAAGGCGGTAATCGGCGCCGTGGCCAAGGTGAGCGATTCCATCCTGCGATGCCACTTGAAGCACCACGTCGTTACGGCCCACGAGCGCGGCGACGAAGACACCATCGTGGCCGAGCTGATGGAAATTCTGAAGTACCGGTAAACGCCGGTCGCGGCCCGCGTTCGTATAACGTCCCGCGCCCCGATACCGCGTCCGTACCTTGTAGAGAGGCTTTGATGGCCCAGCAGCATATAGAGTTTCCGGTCGAAGGCATGACGTGCGGCTCGTGCGTCGCCCGGGTCGAGCGCGCCATACGCAAGCGCGATGGGGTTGGCGAGGTCAACGTCAATCTCGCCACCACGCGGGCCAGCGTCGACTTCGATGCCGACAGGACGAACGCTGACGAGATCTTCGACGCCGTGCGGCAGAAAGGGTATACGCCGGTCGCCGATACCCTCTCATTCGCGGTCCGCGGCATGACCTGCGGGTCATGCGTGGCACGCGTGGAGCGCAAGCTCAAAAAGCTCCCGGGCGTTGTCTCGGCGAATGTTAATTTGGCTACCGAGCGCGCCGAAGTCACCTATCTCAGCGTCCTGACCGGCTTTGACGACATGGCGCAAGCGATTGCCAAGGCCGGCTACCAGGCGGTCGCCGACGCGTCGGGCGAAAGCGGCGAATCCAGCCGCGACCGCTCGGAATCGCCGGCCGACATTGAGGCACAGTCGCTTAAGCACAGTCTATGGCTGGCGGCGGCGCTGACGCTGCCGCTGTTCGTACTGGCGATGGCGCGCATGCTGCCCGGCGTGGAGGCCGCCCTGACCGGTCTGATGCCGGCGTGGGCCTGGACCTGGCTGGAGCTGGTGCTCGCGACGCCGGTGCAGTTCTATGCCGGTCGGCGCTTTTATCGCCACGGCTGGGCGGAGCTGCGCCATTTGAGCCCCGGCATGAACAGCCTGGTGATGATCGGCTCCAACGCGGCCTATTTCTATTCCGTGGTGGCGCTGCTCGCACCTTCCGTCTTCCCGCAGGGCACAGCACATACGTATTTCGATGCGGCCGGCATGATCGTCACGCTGATTCTGCTGGGCCGCTACCTGGAGGCCTTGGCCAAGGGCCGTACCTCCCAGGCGATCAGGAAGCTGGTCAGCCTGCAGGCCAAGACGGCGCGGGTGTTGCGCGCCGGGCGTGTCGAAGACGTGCCGGTGGAACAGCTCGTGCAGGGCGACCTCGTTCAGGTGCGCCCGGGCGAGCGCATCCCCGTCGACGGCGCGGTCACGGAAGGTCAGAGCTATGTGGACGAGTCCATGATCACCGGCGAGCCGGTGCCGGTGGCCAAGGGAGACGACGACAACGTGGTCGGCGGCACCATCAACAAAAACGGCACCCTGACGCTCAAGGCGACCGCGATCGGCGCCGATTCGGTACTGAGCCAGATCATCCGCCTGGTCGAGCAGGCGCAGGGCAGCAAGCCGCAGGTGCAGCAGTTCGCCGACCGTATTGCCTCGATCTTTGTGCCCATCGTGATCGGGGTGTCCGTGCTGACCTTCGCTCTGTGGCTGGGCATTGGCTCGTTGGCCGCCCTGAGCTTTGCCTTCGTCGCCGCGGTCAGCGTGTTGTTGATCGCCTGTCCCTGCGCCATGGGCCTGGCCACGCCCACCGCTATCATGGTGGCGACCGGCAAGGGCGCGGAGATGGGCGTTCTGTTCCGCAAGGGCACGGCGCTGGAGCAGCTCGCCACGGTGGACACCGTGGTGCTGGACAAGACCGGCACCCTCACGCGCGGGCGCCCCGAGCTGACCGATCTGAAGGCCGTTGAGGGCTTTGACGACGATACGCTGCTCAGACTCGCGGCGGCCGCCGAGACCGCGAGCGAGCACCCGATCGCTGAAGCTGTCGTGCGGGCGGCCCAGTCGCGTGGGCAGACCCTGCCCGAAGCCAGTGGCTTCCAGGCACAGCCCGGTCTTGGTATCGAGGCCACGGTCGACGGGCGGCGCGTGCAGATCGGCGCCGACCGCTATATGCACGCCTTGGGCATCGACCTCGCCGCGCTTCGCTTCGAGTACGAAGCGTTGGGTCAGGCCGCGAAAACACCCCTGTTTGTTGCCGTCGATGGCCAGTTGGCCGGCGTGCTCGCCGTCTCCGATCCGCCGAAGGACGAGAGCGCCGCCACCATCCGGACGCTGCACGGGTTGGGCCTGGAAGTGGCGATGCTCACCGGCGACAACGAGGCGACAGCGCGGGCGGTAGCCTCGGCCCTGGGCATCGACCGCGTCCTCGCCGAAGTCATGCCTGACGGCAAGTCCGCCGAGATCCAGCGCCTGCAGCAAGCCGGTCAGCGGGTGGCCTTCGTCGGCGACGGCATCAACGATGCCCCCGCGCTCGCCCAAGCGGACGTGGGCATCGCCATCGGCACGGGCACGGACGTGGCCGTCGAGGCCGGGGACGTCATCCTCATGCGCGGCGATCTGTTCGGTTTGATCAACGCCACGCGGCTTGCCCGGCGTACGATGCGCACCATCCGCATGAACTTCGTGTGGGCCTACGGCTATAACGTGATTCTGATCCCGGTGGCGGCCGGTGTGATCTATCCTTTCACCGGTTTCCTGATGAACCCGGCCGTCGCCGCCGGCGCGATGAGCATCTCCAGCATCTTCGTGCTGACCAACTCGCTGCGCCTGCGCCGCTTCGCCCGCACGCAAGCACCGGACCCGGCGGCGCCCGCGGGCGAGAGGGTCGGTACTGCGGTGCAGGCCCAGGCTCATGCCGCCCGGGAATCCACTTCGTAGCCCCTAGCGCAGGCCGACGCACTGCTCCCGGGCAGTGCGTCGGGGCCGGCAGCACGCCTTCCTCCCATTCCCCAAGAGGCACCCTGAATGCTTCGGGGTGCCTTTGCAGATTGCCAAGCACGCCTTCGATGTTACTGCATGCGTTGCGTCGTCAGGAAGCGGCTCGGGGTGCTGGGTTTGTCAATCGGCAGTATCGGTTCATCAATTGATTAAATTAATGGAATGCATTGTTGCATGTCATTAAAATGTGAAAATCTCTAGAGAAACTCATAATGTGAAATTTAGGTAAAAAAGATTACGTCAATACATGGGGTTAGGGCGTATAAGAGTCGGTGCCATAAATGAGAATAGTTTGCACAAGAAGCCTATTGTCTACCGCCTAAAGGCGCATAAAAAAATAAAATAAGAGGAACTCAAAGCGGCTTGTGTTGCCCAAACTAATGTAGGGGCAAATAGATTCAGATCCAATTAAGGAGGTCGAAATGAAACCCTTCATGCGCACCATGGCAGTCCTGGCAGTCGTCGCGGCGCCGCTTGCCGCCACACCGGCGCTAGCGCAGGCCGTGCACAGCGCGCCCAATGGGGATTATGCGCTCAGCACGCAGCCGTCCCATCAGTTGGCGCCGCACTGGCATGAGTATCACAACTGGCGCAGCCAGAACGCCTATCACACGCGCCTGGCATTGCATCAGAAACTCGAGCGCAGGCAGAACGGCTCGTATGACGCAAGCGCAGCGCAGCCCACGCAGAACGGATCTGTGACCGCGTCCAATACGCCGCTTGTGCAGGAGTATCACAACTGGCGCACGGGGCCCGGCATTCACATGCGGCGGGAAATGACCCGCAACGAGGGCTGAATCCTGTGGCATGACTCGCATCACCTTTTCTTAGGGTGCGAGTGTGAGTTTACAGACGCGGGCCGGGGGCCGGATTCCATAAGCATCGCGCTCAACTGCCCGGCACGACGGGCTTCCCAGAAAGGTCGGTCGTAACGTGCCGGAGCAGCTACTGGCGGCCCGCGCTTTCGAAATTGTCGTCAAGAGATAGGAGGAAACAATGTTTGATTGGCGCACTATCGGCGAAGGAGTCTCCATAGGCGCATTGATCGCCGCGCTCTCGGCGGGGCCGCTCGCCTTGGCCGGCACAACCAATGGGGCAGCGAACGCTGCGGCTGTACAGACCGGTGCACCCAGTGCTCGCGTCTACCATGAGCGCTGGAAGCACTGGGGTCAGCCTGGCAACAGCGCGCCCACGTCCAGCGCAAATGCGGCGAGCGCGAGTCGGTCCGCACCATCCAACGGCCCGTGGCACTTCGAGCACTGGAAGCACTGGGGCCAGTCCGGTGGCGGCGACTCCAGCCAGGTGGCCACCTCGCAAGGTGGCGGGACCTCTAACGCGCAGCCGTCCGGGGCCCCAACTGGCCGGCGGCACGTCAGTTACGGGAAGCACTGGGGTCAGTCCGGTGGCGGCAACTCCGGCCCGGTGACTACCTCGCAGGGCAGCAGCCAGTTCAGCCGGCAGGCGGCCTCTCCCAAAGGCCAATGGCATTTTGACCACTGGAAGCACTGGGGCGAGTCCGGTGGCGGCGACTCCGGCCAAGTGGCCACCTCGCAAGGCAGCGGCCAAGTCAGCCACCAGACGGCGCCTTCCAACGGCCAGCCGTATTTCAATCGCTGGAAGCACTGGGGGCAGTCGAGCACCGGGTAATACAGGCTGCCCTGTAATGCATCATCCCGGCGTTGCGGCCACGGGTCATCGCTGGGTTATCTGAGACGACAGCGGCCGGTCCGGCGATGCCCGGATCGGCCGCTGTATTTCAGCGATAGAGATGATTTCTGTGATTAACCACCAGCGGTGCCGCTTAAGTAAAAGGCAGCCGCCCGGTTGAAGCGTGTGTGCTTGTGGCCATCGCTGGGTCCGGCGAGGGCCATCGCGGAGTTGCATTCCGCCAACACGTCCGCCCAGCCGTAAACCGGAGTTGGAACGGCTTCGACACCTGCGGCGTGAAGCTGCACATGGCTGGTGTTGCTGGGGGTTTCTCTAGGCGCTGCGCCGTTGCACCGTTAATGCCCAGCGGCGCGGCCGTGAGAAAAGCCGCGGCGAGGACGGTGCCGTCGACCAAACTGTGGAACGCATCGCCGATGACAATCAAAAAGCCCGCTCGGCCGTGCACGCCAAGGGGCACCTCGCGCGCGTTGCGCGACAGCAGCACCTTCTCCAGCATGAACAAGAGCACCATACCGGCCGGCGCGCTGGTCGCCGCCGCCGCCAGAGCTTCAGTCCCACTGTAATCATGCCCGAAAACGCCGCAGCCCGCAGCGTGCCTGTGGCATTGCTCGCCAGGCCGCGAATAGTCCCGCGGCGAATGCGTTGCGGAAACATCGGCAAGGCCCCGGCTGTGTTAACGGCGCCAATTCTGCTCTTATTGATCGTCGTCAATCATTGAGCGGTGATTGTGGTCTACGTTTTTAAAAGTGAACTGGCCGAGTGAGGGTGCTCAGACTGTTTTGCTAAGCGCCAGTGGCGTCATTGGCTAGGAGACCGCATCGGAGGGCGCCTGGGTCACCGGGCTCTATAAAACAGGCTGTATTGAAAGTGCTTTATCTCATGGCCACGGGATTTTCCGCGCGACGGAATTGAATCGGGCTCAGGCGTAGCGGTCGTCGCCGAATTTGACCGGTTCCGATCCAGTGTCTGGCGGCAGCGTGATCCCGCTTGGAACGGAGGATTCCCGACATGGCAACAGAAACCAAAGAAGCGCCTAAACGGTCTTCCGTCGAAGACCAAAGCTCTTGGGTTACCTGGGCGCACAACCAGGATAGCCTGCTTAATTATTGGGATGACGTAAGCAAGCTCTACACGCAGGCGCTTGAGCAGGGATTGCGGTTGATGATCCCGCAAATGAGTCCAGGATTCGGTAACAGGGATGGATTCGGGGACGGCGTGTCTGAGCTGATCAAAGCCATGGAGCGGTCCCAGGAACTGCTGTTTATCCAGTTCGAGTCGATGACCGCGTTTCAGAGCGCACTCTGGGAACCCTGGCTCAAGCAGCTCGGAATGGGCCCAGCGATCCAACAAACGGGGAACAAGCAGGGCTGACTCTATTGGGGCGTGGTGCAGAGTGGATGCAGGAAGAGCTTGTGGCTTGCACCCGCTAATGACTGCGCCCGGCGAGCCAGAGCAGGGCCGGTCGGTGCGAGCGGAGGCCCGTTGCTGCTTGCCCCTGAGTATTGGCCTCAGTGATTGTCCTTGCGCGCCGCGCGATTAGGGACTTTTGCGAAGGATAACCCTCCTGTAACGCTGATTGCCCGAGCGATGACTAGCATCCTCGTTTTACTGAGCACTGGCCACCGTCTGCTCCATGCACTGCTCATGCAAGCGCGCGCGGCGGTCGGTGAGGGGGATTGGGCCGAGGCCCAAGGCTGCCTCGCGGAGTTCGTGCAACGCCTGGAAACCCACATGCGAGCCGAGGAGACCGTGCTCTTTCCCCGCCTCTCCGGGCAGGGCGCGGCAGTCGATGCAATGCTTGCCCGGTGCCGCCGTGAGCACGACGGGCTTCGCGTCGACATGCGCTCGGCCATGGCGGCGTGCAAGGCGCATGACCGGATCGGTTTCGAAGCGCTGCTGGCGCACCTCAGGGAGGCGTTCTCCCGCCATTGCCGGGACGAGGAGCAGCGCCTGTATACGCTGACGGGCGGGATGGATGAAGGCGATTTGGGCGCCCTGGCCGGTGCGCTGAGCGCAGCCGGCGACGAGGGTGTCTCTGGCTCGCTGCTGCCTCCGGATTCCCGATTGCACTAACCGTCTGGAGCGCCTCTATAGACCCTTCAGTGCCTCCAGGTCGGGGATAACGAACCGTTTTCCCTGATGATCGATGAGTCCGCGGTGCTGCAGATCGGAGAGCGCCCGGCACACCGACTCATGGCGCATTCCCAGATAGCTCGCGATGTCGATAAGGCTCATCGGCAGTATGAAGCGGTCGGGTGCGAGTCCTCGTCGTCGGTGGTTTTCGCTGATGTCGAGCAAGAAAGTCACCAGCCGGCCGGCAGACGTCTTCGAGGCTAAAGCCAGGTGACACTCGTATTCGCGGCGCAGATGATCGCTGATGAGCGCGACGAGTTGGGCCTGCAGGCTGTCGTCATCCAGTATCTCCACCGGAATGCGGCACAGCCAGCTATCCTCCAAAGCCACGACGGAGCGCGCCCAGCGCTCAACGCCTGCCTCGGCCAATCCGATCACCTGCCCCGGAAAGCGAAAGGCCACGACCCGCTCGCTGCCGTCGGGGGTCTGTATTATCGCCTTGAGCGAGCCCACACGCAGGGCGTGCAGCGCGTGCAGGGCATCGTCTTGCCGCACCAGGACCTGGCCCTTCTTCAGCGGCCGGGTTGAGCGCGAAACGGCGCGCTCGAAACTCTGCAGCGCTTCACCCTCCAGCCCCGCTGGCAGACAACGCGGTTTAAAGGCGCATGAGCCGCAGGCCCCGGACGCCGACGACAACCTCCCTGCAGGCGCATCCGCTGCATCCGAGTTTGTCCCTTGATCCGGCATCGATGCCCCCTGCCCAGACGCCACAGCCAGAACTGATCAGTTTAGTGCCTGATGCAAACATTTCTTTGATGTGTATCAAGAGCTTGGTTATACCCTCAATAGCCTGGCTGACGCCGGCGCTGTCCGGGCCCGGATGAGCGCCGCCTGCTTGGCCAGTGACGGGGCTGTCAATCACATGTAATTGCCTTGGATCAATATTGCGCTATTCTCCATAGGGGAGAACGGCTGATGACAATTGTCACGATGTACGGACACGGCTTGGCCGGTGGCGACGGGCCACCGGGACTAGACGAGCATGAGCGGACCCGTTGCAGCGCTTGCGTGCAACGAGCTCACTGTCTGCCGGCGAAGCTGGAAGGGCTGGCTCTGGCGGAGTTCGGGCGCTCGGTGACCCATCTGCCCGCGTTGTCCCAGGGACGAACGCTGGTGATGGAGGGTGAGCCCTTCGAGGCCTTCTATGCGCTCAAGCGCGGTGTGCTTAAAGCCGTGCGCCGCGAGAACGACGGTGACGAGCAGGTCACTGCTTTCCGCTTCCCGGGCTCCGTCCTCGGCCTGGCGGAGCAGGGAAACCCGGTATGGACGGCCACAGAGGTTGCCCTCACCGACGCCTGGATATGCCGCATTCCGCCGCGCCTGGTGACGCCCGAATTGCAGCGCCGGCTGAGCAACATGGCGAGCACGGCGCTGCGCACTGAATACGAGCGCCACTTGGCTTTGGCGCACCGGAATGCGGCACAGCGACTCGCTGCGATGCTGGTGCACTTCTGTGAGGTGATGGGCTCACGGCAACTGTCCCTGCCGATGAGCCGTGCGGATCTGGCGAGCTATCTGGGAATGCGCCAAGAAGCACTCAGTCGCCACTTTCGCCACTTGATCCTGTGTGGCTGGATCGCTACCCATAGTCGGGATATCGAAATCCGCGAACTGGAAGGGCTGCGCCGCTTTGCTGACGGATAGACGGTTAGCTCATGTCGCCCATGTCTGTCGAGGCGGCAGTATGACTCGCGGGCACGACCGCGCGATCTCGTCGTAGACCAGGCCGGGGTGTTGCTCGTAGCGGTGCGAGAAGTGGAAAGGCACCAGGTGGTGCACCGCGGCCGCGTTGGCGATTTCTGCGCACGCGGCGGTGGTCAGGTGGCCGCTGCGGCGGGCATGCTCGGCATCGCGAGTTCGGAATGTGGCTTCACAAAAGAGGGTATGGGCTCCAGCGGCGAGAGCGGTCAAACGACGGCGATTGTCCGCGGTATCGGCGAAATCCGTGGCGTACGCCAGTTTGCTGCCGGCGGTGACGAGGGTAAGGTCGGCGGCGAGCGCTTGCACCGTCTCCCGGCGGCCGTCCGGCAAGGTGAGCCGGACGCCGTAATTTCCGGCCAGAATATGCTGCTTCAGGTCCGTCAACCAGGCGCCGGGCGCCAAAGCGCGTTCGCGCAAGCGGTCACGGCGTACATTCACCTGAAGGGGCGGCTCAAAAGCATAGGCAAGCACCGGTATGCCGTGATCCAGCGTGGTCGCGCGCACGCGAAAGCCGGGCTCGGCGAGTAGCACACCCTCGGTGATCCTGGTTTCGCCCAGCCTCCGTGGGCCCGCCCGGCCTGCTTGCAGGCCGACGCGGCGCAGGCACTCGCCGTGCAGTTCAGCCACTTCGAAGCGCGGGCCGCGATCGCCGATGCGGTCCCAGCAAATGCCATCCAGCATGTTCTGCAGGTGCGCAGCCAGCCCGGGCGGACCGTAGACACGGCAGGGGCCGCACTCACCGATACGCGTGCGCACCAGCCGCAGGAACCCGCTGATGTGGTCCATGTGGGCGTGGCTAACAAAGACGTCGCTGACCTGGTGCGCCACCCGTGCCGGCAGGCGCGCACCGTCGCCGAGGTCGAACAGGAGGCTGCGCCGTTGGTGCAATAGGCGCAGGTGCAATTGCGGGTCACCGAAAACGCCGTTCATCAGCACGGCAACGGCTGTGGCCGTCCGGATGACCGGTCGTGGCCCGCGCACATCGTTGACTGCCGTACGGGGGGCGAGGTCCGAGGACGGCAGGTAGCGTATGCCGTTGTCGCGCCAGCGCTTGGCGGTCACCAGCATTCCCTTTCGATCACGCACGGCGTCGCGCACCAGCATCACGTGCGTCAATGCGCTGCCCGGCGGTAGAACGAGCGTTAGAGTGTCGCCGGCCAGGCCGGTCACTTCGCCAACAGAGACCGTAGAGCCTCTCGCCAGGAAAGCCGCCTGGCGCCCCACCCAGGCATCCCGCGTCCGCGGCGGAGGAGTACCGAGCACGTGCAAGCGCGACAAAGCAACCTGGTATTCACCCCCTTGTTGCAGGTGGCGCTCCCACAAACGGGTGCGCTCGCGCTCGCGGCTGCGTTTGCCGGGGCGGCTGGCGGCGGTGGAGGCGTGCACTTGAACCACGTCCGCATCCAGGCTGCGCAGCTCGTCCATCAGCGCCAGATCTTTTCCTTCTCGCAACAGCACCGCGATCAGGTCGATGGCGGCTGTCCGTGTCAAAGCCGCGATCAGCTCGGCGCCGGCGACGCCGCGCACGACGCCGGGCGCATCCAAGAGCAGGCTGGCGCCGCAGGCCAGGGGAACAAGGCGGGCTACC
>Ga0209921_1000557_pt1 | contig 11184 bp, 9 predicted proteins | sample SalPonF2_C_D2_MG_FD_185730 | JGI IMG/M metagenome (GOLD analysis project Ga0209921, IMG submission 185730) | Salt pond soil microbial communities from South San Francisco under conditions of wetland restoration - Salt Pond MetaG SF2_C_D2_MG... ...
ACCGTCGATACGGCCGCCGCGATCAACTCTTTACTTTTCCGATCCAGCTCACCCGTCTCATAAACTGAATCATAAAAATTTCCCCATAATTCGGCCATGTCGGGTACCTGTGCTTCAAACCACCTTTTTTTTATTTTTATTTCTGCCATAGTGAATTTTTTATGTTATTAACCTTACTTGAATTAAACAGATACTATTGATTTTTCGTTTGGGATGAAAGAATACTGGCAAATGCGTTCCCAAATTATTCGCGACTTGCTAAAGCTTTTTCGGGCATTTGTATAGAAATTTGATGATTATATCTCAGAATAAATATGTCTTCTTTATCAAAACATCATTGATCACTCATCCGTATCGCGATAACTAATTCGAATAAATGATGCCGGTGGATCGTATCAAAATTTTTACTGATAGATCAAGTCAGGCACAGCTAACCAACGAATGGAGAATTACAAGACGAATCCATAGCATTTATCTGAATCAGAGCCATTGAAGGCTCACAAGTTTAAACCTACCCATTTTTTCTTTCTGTAACTGCCTCTTAAGAAAGCCCTCAAGTATCACCGAAATGTAAGTCGGGCGCCCAAAAGAAGTAGCTCTTGAATATATTGGCGATATGTAACAAAATCCGTGAGAAGGATTTGAACTTTCTATATATACCAATATTAACTACTTTAGCTTTAATTAGTTATGGCCAAGACAGAATGCACTACTACATATTATATTCGCTTACCAATTAACTCAGCCCAATTCTATGATAAAAAAATACTTATTTTTGATATTTACTCTTTCATTGGGAATAATCAGCGGTTGTAAAAAAAGTACATCGAGTCCTCAAGGTGTATCGGTACTTACCCAGCATAATAATAATACGCGTTCAGGATGGAACAACCATGAAACCCTGCTCACCACCAGCAATGTCAATGTCAATCAATTTGGTAAGCAGTTCACCCTGCCGGTTGATGATCAAGTCTTTGCTCAGCCCCTGGTGGTCGGTCATCTGCATATTGATAATGGCGTTCATAACGTAGTTTATATTGCGACCGTCAATAACACCATCTACGCCTATGATGGGGATACCGGCCGGATGTACTGGAAAAAGAATTTTACCCAACCGGGAATGCGACCTCCCAAAAATACCGACATGACGGGGGCTTGTGGGGGACATTATGAGGATTTTACCGGGAACATCGGCATTGTAGGTACGCCCGTGATCGATAGAGCATCCAATACAATATATTTTGTTACTCGCAGTACAACGGACAGCACCTTTGTTCAGTACCTGCATGCGGTTAATATCGTCAATGGACATGAAAAATCCGGAAGTCCGGTAAAAATCACCGCTACCTATAAAGGTACGGGCACCGGAAGCCATGGAAATATGATTACTTTTAACGCCAAACATGAAAATCAGCGCCAGGGTTTAACTCTACTTAATGGTGTTGTATATATAACATACTCATCCCATTGCGATTGGGGCCCTTATCATGGGTGGATCCTGGGATACAATGCTAAAACTCTAAAACAACAAATTGTCTATAATGATACGCCGGATGGACAGAATGGCGGATTGTGGGAAAGCGGAATGGGGATGGCCGCCGACGCACAGGGGAATCTGTATGATGTTGCCGGAAATGGCACCGTCGGTGTTAATGGCAATCCAACCAGTATGGATAATCGCGGTGAAAGTGCCTTGAAATTTTCCCCATCAGGATCGTCTCTGAAGGTTGATAGTTATTTTACACCCTCTAATTACAAGGAACTTAACAAAAGAGACTGGGATTACGGGTCATTAGGAGCACTTTTAATACCCCATTCCAACGACTTTTTAACGGGTGGTAAGGATGGTAATCTGTATTTATTAAATAAAAATCAAATGGGCGGTTATCAACCTTCCTCTAATAATATCCGAGAAATGATCCCGATAGGCCCCTCAGCTTCTTTGATTAGCCAGCCGGCGTATTTTAAAGGGAAATCCAAAGGATATGTGTATGTTTGGTCTGAAAATGCCAATTTGAGTGCTTATTCTTATGATTCAACGAGTGGACGGTTAAATAAAAATCCGATTATATCTCATGCCAAGGGACCGGTCGGACAAAACGGGGCCGTCTTGTCTGTTTCTTCTAATGGATCGAAGAAGGATACCGGCATCCTCTGGGCCTCTTACGCATGGAACTGTAATGCAGCACACCAAGTTTGTCCGGGAATACTGCGAGCCTTCGATGCCAGTGATGTCACCAAGCAACTTTGGAATAACCATCAGGATTCTCTCAGGGATGAAGCGGGCAATTATTCAAAATTTTCGGCTCCAACTGTGGCAAACGGACATGTTTACCTGCCGACTTTATCAGATAAAGTCGTGGTATATGGACTTCTAAAATAATTTTTTAAGAGGCGACAATTCGCTGCCCCTCATGATAAGAAGGCTTTGAAAGTCCCAAATTGTCATCTTGAATTTAGTTCATAATCTATGTTTAACGCCTATAAAACAAATTTGAGATTTTGAACAAGTTCAGAATAACATAAATAGGTGGTTATTCAAAACCCTCAATAACAAGTATAATATTATAAGGTCGTTTTGGACTTGCTAAATTCGATCTATATCATTTCATCAGTCAGATCGTTTATCATTTATCAATGTTCTTCCTTAACTGCGACTTTCCCATTTTGAGAATGAATCGTATATAATTGTCCACCAAAAGGTATGTGCTTCATTTTGATATCCGCCTTTAGATAGGGATTATCACGAGCCACGGGATGCCCATTTTTGTTGATTTTGGTAAATGCCTCGACGCCGATCATTGGCAATAGAGCGCCCCAGGTGTAATGAGGATCTCCGTTCACTTTGCCCGTTATACTGCTGTAATTTTCTCCATTCAGATGTTTCCCTTTCCAGTTTTTCATGTAGAGGGCTACACAACGGCGCACAAACTGTGCCTGATGTTTTGAATCAGCATAGCGTTTAATGCCCTGCCAGACCAAATAATTGGCGGGTGGCCACACATTTCCATGCCAATATCCCTGATCGGGCCAAACCGGATCCTGTTTGGACACGGTCGGCATTAGCCAATGCAGCCAGAAGGTATGTTTATTATATAAATGCGCGAGCACTTTTTTCGCTCTTCGTGCGTCGGGAACTCCGGCAGCCAACGGATAAAAATTCATGGGAGTAAGCCGGGTTAGCCACTCACTTCCCGGCTTTCCGGGCGATAGTTTGTGAACAGTTAGCCGGATGGCCCCGGGTCCCTTTCCGTCGTAATATTCCAGTTTCACAGAAACCGTCTTCCCTTTCCGGACTTTGATATCGGCAAATCTTCGTTGTCCATGACCCACTCTCCAGGTGTCGATTACCTTTTTTCCATTTAGGTACAGGCGGGCACCGGGATTAGCCCGTACATAAAAACGATAGGTCCCGGTTTCTTTTGGATTAAACGTTCCCGTCCATCGGGCACTCCAGTCATTTTGCGAGATGCCCCGTACCGGAGCCGAATTCTGCCAATGATGCCGAATACGATACTCTTTTCTGCTCTTCACAGAATCGCGTAAAATCTGATTATTATAGTACGTTACGTTAAATCCTTTTTTAAATACTTTCTGTGGAGGAATGGCTGATCCCACCTCTTTGGGAATCTTCCACAACCGGCTGCAGTACATTCCCAGTTTTTTATTCCAGAGATGTTTATTGATGCGCTTATTCATTTTTTTGTGTTCTCTTTCGAATCGACGTGCATCTTTATTTTTACCAAGTCTGCGAGCAATTTTGGCCAGATACTCCGCATCCATCGACCACAGCGAATTTAAATCTACTGCATCAGCGTCCAGATGACTTCCTGACATACGCGCCCGGCTGTATTCCACATTATCATCCCAGCCGGTTTCCCACATGGCTCCCTGTTTAAAATCTTTTTGCGAGCCCCATTCGAGCAATCCGTCATGATTCCCATCACGGGCTTTCATCCACCATTCATGCCAGCGGACCAGATGAGGATATACCTCAGCCAAAAATGATTTATCGGGCCAGCGCTGATTCATCTTCCAGACCGCCATGGCCCCGATCGGGGGATCCGAGCGATCCATGGTCACATAAGATCCGCTATCCCCCCAATGCGAATCGAGGGGAATAAAGCCGCTCGGGGTCTGGAAGGATAAAATAGCCCGAATGGTATTTCGGGCATCTTTGGGATCTTCCAGATTAGCAAGGATACCATTAAAGAAACTGTCCCAGTCGAAATAGGGAAAAATGTTGGGATTATTCCGCCCGATCCACCATCCGCGTCCGACAATGTGCACAACCTTGCCATTATCGCTACTGTACAAACGGGAGGCATTCAGATTATCGGCAATTGGACCTACAAAATTTCCCCAGTCGCCGGAACTTTTAATATGATATCTTTCATATCGATCTTTGGCTTTTTTTAAAATTGTGGCAACATCACTTAAATTTGAAGTCGTCTTTTTTCCAACTATGGCTGTAAAATAAGCAGCATGAGAAGGCGTTAGATGAACAATCACTTTGGCGCCGGGCGAAAGATCAGCCTGTATATCAGCTGGCTTACGGCCAAATTTAAAATCAAACGGGATGTACTTGCCATCGGGCGTGATCCCGTATCCGGTAACGCCATTTTTTCCTTTATTATAGATCGTATGAAATGTCGGCCAGCTTTGAGAAGGAAGCGCAATCGTCAAGTTTACCGGCTTATCGGTTTGAAACATCCCGACAACTTTTTTCGATGAAACATTTCCCCACGTAAATGTGATGTTGGCTCCACCCTTTTTGAATGTATCCCTGACGTAAGAATAGTCTGGGGCGGTAATTCCCGGCGATAAATAAGCGACTTTTGAATTTTGTTTATTGCCGTTCCAAGCCAGTTGATCGGGAAAAACCGGCTGAATCAGGAAAGCCGTGGCATTATTGGCAATCATAGATATGCCGTAAGGAGCATACATAAAATAATTGCCGATCCTCACATTTAATTTTCCAGTATTACTGGATGAAGGGTGATGATGGTGAGGCCGGGCAATTGCCGGTATAATTGCGGCAAAAAAAATCCAAAACACCGTTAATACTCCTAAAATAGTACCGAAAGTTTGCCGGGATGGCTTGTTCATATCTGTCCTCAATTTTTTATACCACAGGGCAGTATTCTTCCGGGAGGCAGGTATGGAAAGAGGGTTTTAAGGCCTCGTCGAAAAAAAAGTATCCTGGGTATTATTCCAGTTTTTCTTCTATTTGATCCAGTCGTTTTTCCAGCTCCATCAATTTGTGCAAAATAAGAATATGTGTCTTTTTGGCATCAATGCCGACAACGCTTTCCTCACTCGAAATCATTGATTCAATTTCTTCGTAAATATCTTCCGGTATTTTTTCCATAAATTTGCCATTAAACATTCTTATAAATGATGTAACTACCCATAAAAATAAGAAAGATTGCGAAACCTTTTTTCAATCTCTCGTTGGAGATTTTTGAGCTGATTTTTTTGCCCGTAAAGCTCCCAACCGCTCCTATCAGCCCAAAAATAATCATAAAGTGCACGTTGATCGATAAATTTATTTTTCCAAGTACATCCAGATATTTCACAAAGCCCGTTGCGCTTTGCATGGTCACAATGACCAGGCTGGTGCCCACCGCCAAATTCATCGGCAATCCGCCCAGCAGCACCAGTGCCGGTACAATCAAAAATCCACCTCCCACACCTATCAGACCGGTAAGCGTCCCAACACCAATGCCCTGTAAAATAATCCACCAGGGAGAAATGCTTTCTCTCGCTTTAGACGGGTCGTCCGGTTTTTGATCGCGGAACATCATGACGGAAGCCAGCAGCATGATCCCGGCAAATATCAGCAACTGGATTTCCGCCAGAATATAATGTGCTAAAAAAGCTCCAAAATAGGCGCCAGCCATTCCCGGCAGGCCGAACAACAATACACTTTTCCAATGCACTTTTTTTTGGAGGGCATAAGGAATAAAACCTGTCAGTGCAATGAATCCAACAATACCCAGTGATTCGGCGATTGCCACCTTTTTCGGTTCACCAAGCATGTAGATGAGTATGGGCACCGTTAATATCGACCCCCCTGATCCCAGTATACCTAAAGAGAGTCCTACCGCAAGCGCGCCGATCAAGGGTAAAATCATATCTCGTCGCTATAAACTATGTATAAATATTTTGTGATGATGCTATTTCCCATTTTTCCAGTTTGAGAAATCATCAATGACGCATTTCAGCCGAAACCCTGCTTTTGTCAGCAGACTGCTGGCATAAGAAGAACGCTGCCCGCTTGCACAATGAACCAGCAATTCCTTATCGCGGGGCAGTTCATCCAGATACTCGGATAACCGCGTGTGAGCGATATTTTCCGCATCCGGAATGTGGCCCTCCTGATATTCGGTAGCTTTCCGTACATCAAGTACCTGAATATCATTGCTGTCCCGAAGTCGATTAACCTCCTCAAAATCAATAACCTCTATATGGTTTGTTTCACCGTCCCACAGGCTTAAATCAGCCGGTGTTGCATAACCCTTGATATGATCCAACCCAACGCGTACCAGATCCCGCACAGCCTGTTCAAGGTTCTCCTCTTCGATGATCAGATAAATGTCATCATCCGGCTCCACATACGATCCTGCAACGGTATTAAAACCATTATCATCGTAGCTGGCTAAAAGCGATCCGGGAAGGTGCCGCTCCATAAACGCCTTTCCATCCCGCGTATCAACAATGGTTCCCGGAGAATTAATCATTTCCTCAATAGAAATTTTTTGAGGGGCAGGCAGGGCAGTCAATATAGGCGGCCCTTCTTTGTTCACTTTTTTCATGCGTCCGAAATAGAGTGGGGGTTCCGGCTGACCATCGAGTATGTAATCCACGAATTGTCCTTCACTTTTTGAAGCTCTGAATGCAAGACTAAACTGGCGTTCATAGCCTACCGTTGATATGGGTACGGATCCCATCGCTTTGCCGCATGCACTTCCGGCTCCGTGTGCCGGCCAAACCTGAAGATAAACCGGAAGGCTTTTAAAGGCTCGTACAGAATGATAAAGATCTTTGGCCGCCGGCTCCATCGCCCCTTTGATACCTGCTGCTGTTTCAAGCAAGTCGGGCCGGCCGACGTCACCAACGAACACGAAATCGCCGGTAAGAATCCCCATCGGTTTGCGGGCCGCCTCACCATCTGTGACCAAAAAACACACCGATTCCGGCGTATGGCCGGGCGTATGCATCACTTCAAATTTAATATTACCGATTGAAAAAGTATCATCGTCGTGAACGAGTTGATAATCATAGTCGCTTTCTTTCAGCCACTCGTATTGCCAGTCCGGGCCGCCTTCATCCGAAGCATATACTTTCACACCTTTTTCCGCGAATTCGCGCAATCCGGATACATAATCAGCATGGATATGCGTATCAGCTGCAGCAATAATTTTTAAATTTTCACTTTCTGCTAACGCCACATATTGATCAATATCACGCATCGGATCAATCACAATGGCTTCACCCGTTGCCTGACATCCAATCAGGTAGGCATATTGGGCCAATTTTTTATCAAATAATTGCTTAAAATACATGATTCGTCACCTCAGAATTTAGTGAGAATTTTTTAACTGAAAATCTGTAAGCTAAACGATATTATATAAGTTCTATTTAAACTGTTTAATCCAATTTCCGATCACCTGTTTCCAAAATCAATGAGGTAATTTAGAACGTAACAGGCCATAAACCCACGTACCCAAAATAGCACCTGCAATGGGTACGATTATGATGCCGTAGCCAGCGCCGGCAAGCGTAAATAAAGGACCCGGGCAGGCTCCGGTCAAAGCCCAGCCAAAGCCGAATATTGTTCCACCGATCAAATAACGCGCCACCTGCGATGGATCTTTGGGAGGAATGGTGATGGCACGGCCCTCACTGTCTTTCAGATTAAATTTTTTGATGATCTGTATGGATATCATGGCTACAATGATGGCCATCCCTATGATGCCGTACATGCGGAAAGCATCAAAGCGAAACATTTCCTGAATACGAAACCACGATACCACTTCCGATTTTATTAACACAAAGCCGAAAAAAATACCAGCCAATAAATACTTGATATAATTTTTCATGGATAGTCTTTTTTAAGTAACAGAATTTATCATACGATCAGCGGATAAATCAGATACGTCACAAATAGCCCACCAACAAAAAAGCCGATGACAGCCAGCAACGAAGCCCATTGTAAATCAGCCAGACCGCTGATTGCATGTCCCGAAGTACATCCCCCGGCATATCGCGAGCCAAAACCGACTAAAAATCCACCAAGCACCATAACAACCCATCCCTGCAAATGTTCCAGATTTTGCCAGTTAAAAATTTCATGCGGCATCATACCTGAAAAATCGGTAATGCCCATGGCCTTTAAATCTGCCACTGCCTGATGCGATAGATGAATTGGTGCGGGGTCTTGCAGCAGTTGCCCGCCTAAAAAACCTCCTATAACCGCACCGGCGATAAAAACAAGATTCCATCCTCCATATTTTTTCCAGTCATAATGAAAAAAATCAATATCTGCTGGAAAACAGGCTGCACACGTATGGCGCAGATTAGACGAAACACCGAACAACTTACCACCTATTAAAAGAAGCATCGGCACAGTCAATCCGATTAACGGTCCGGCTACATACCACGGCCACGGTTCTTTTAAGAACTCAATCATCGTTAGCTATTTTTATTTGATCTAACCTTTTGTAAAACCACCAGTGGAAGTATAGAAAAAATAGCTTGTAATAACAAGTATTGATATATAGATAATAAAAACTTATTTTGTAATAGTCGAAGTCAAAAAATCATTCACCCTTATGAAACTTAAAAAAGGTATCCCGCGCCACAAGCAAATTAGTGATCAAATACGGAAAAAGATTGAAACCGGAGACTATGAGTCGAATGAGAAACTCCCTTCGGAAAATGAAATGACCAAGATATTCGGTGTAAGCCGTGTGACCATACGCCGGGCTTTACAGACCCTCGAAAATGAAGATCTTATTTATCGTTGTCAGGGATTGGGCAGCTTTGTGACGGATCAGCGTTCGCACCAATCCTTTACCCGGCTTACGGACTTCACGGAGGATATGAAACGTTTGGGGATGGAGGCTTCATCGCAGGTCTTGCAAATGAATATTGTTGCTCTGCCTGATAAAGTTGCTATGGCCTTACAGCTCGATAAAGGGAATACCGGTGTTCGTCTGGATCGCCTCCGTCTGGGCGATGAGAAGCCCGTTGCATTTGATATCACCTGGTTACCCGTATTCTATGGTCAACTGATTGAAAATCATGATCTCTCACAGGAAACGATATTTGGTATTTTGGAGCGCGAATATGAAATTCCGATTAAAAAAGGTTGTTACCGTATTGAAGCGGAGAATGCCAACGCCTATTTGGCTAAACATCTGGCTGTCGAAGTAGGCACGGCGTTGCTGTTGATCGATCGTCTTTCGCTTACCATAGGCGAAAAACCTGTTTATTTTCAAAAGCGGTATTACCGAACCGACCGCATCACATACGAGCTGACGGCGGAACGCAATCCTGCAGATGATGCAGATTCGAGTGACTTGCCCCTTCGTGAGTTTGTACCCGTTTCTAATGATGAAGAAAATGGATAAGGAATTTTCTTTGCTTCAGCCGTGTGCGCGATCAATTCGTCACGCCCGTTGATTTCAAAAAAATATTCGAATATTAAGGAATACTTTGGCAGTTATTCGTTAAAATAATCGTCTTTCCATTCTTTGAATTCTGTAGCTACAATCCGCTGGCCCGTAACATCATCACTCTGATCCGAGGCAAGAAATTTCACGGGCTCATCCATTATTTGTGGTTGTAGTAAATCCAGGTGCTGTTTAATTTCATCTTTATATTCTTCCGGAATCATACCCGTCTCAGTGGCCCCGCCGGGCAACAGTATGTTTACTGTTATATTATACGGACGGAGATCCTCGGCCATGATATGCGATAAAGATTCACCGCCTGCCCGCGATGGCCCATAAGGAATGAATCCCTTGCGCTTCATGGTTTCGTGATTCATGGAAATATTTATAATTTTGCCTTTCGCCGCCTCCCGCAACATGGGAGTAAATGCTTTGGAAACAAGAAAATATCCAGTAAGATTGGTCTCGATAAGGTCGCGGAAGCCGTGGGCGGAAACCTTAAAAAAGGGCTGTGGATCGGTGATAAAAGCCGGATTTACCGTGCGCATGCCGATTCCCGCATTATTTATTAATACATCCAGCCGATTCCATTTATCTTCGACCCAGGTTGCCACGGCTTCGATCGATTTCTCATCCCGCACGTCCATTACCTTTTCGTAAACATCCCAACCCTCTTCCCGCAACGGTGCGGTACACTGTTGTAAATCGTCGGCAGTACGGGAAGTAAAAACCACCGACGCTCCGGCTCGCGCCAAAGCTTCAGCCATAGCCCGCCCGAGACCTCTGGAGGCGCCCGTAACCAGAATTCGTTTTTGTGCTAAATTATATGTAGAGGTCATAAAATTATCGATTTTAATTCATGCTGAAAGGATTCGAAAATGCTTCCTCGTTGTTTTAAATAATAACAGGGGAGATTTAATACAATCCTCCCCTGCGCTCCGGTAAATTTTTGGGAGCACATTAGCCAAATGGCAAAATCTAATTTATATATTCCCGTCCACAGTATCACCTGTATTTTCAAACGGGGATACGTCTAACTCCGTTTCACAATTTATTGTAAAACGAATGGTAAGCGATATCTGTTGCGATTTAAAAATAGCAACCCCAGCCAATTCAGGAGTATAATCTATGAAATTAGAAGGAAAGACCGCATTAGTTACCGGAGCCAGCCGCGGAATCGGCCGGGCCGTGGCCGAAGGATTCGCCGCTGAAGGAGCCCGCGTATTTTTAACGGGCCACACTGATAAAGACGCTTTAAATACGGCAATCGAAGCTATACGAAATAATGGAGCAAGGGCTGAAGGTGGGCTTTATGATGTAAGTGATTCCAGACAGATATCTGCCATGGCCGACCACGTACAAGAGGCTTTCGGAACTGCTGATATTTTAGTAAATAATGCCGGTATTATTCAACCGTCTCCTTTTTTGGAACTGTCGGAGCAACAGTGGGACCGGACGATAAAAACACACCTTTATGGAACGTTCTATTGTACACAAACCATCG
>Ga0209921_1000558_pt1 | contig 11180 bp, 21 predicted proteins | sample SalPonF2_C_D2_MG_FD_185730 | JGI IMG/M metagenome (GOLD analysis project Ga0209921, IMG submission 185730) | Salt pond soil microbial communities from South San Francisco under conditions of wetland restoration - Salt Pond MetaG SF2_C_D2_MG... ...
AGGTCTCTGAAGCAGACGTACGTCGGTCTCCAGTCGTGGCTGGAGACCGACCCGAGCGAGCGTGAGCGAGCGGAGATGCATCGGTCGGCTCAAGCCGGCCTCAGATCAGTGGTTGAGCGGTCAGTCCCCGACGGACCAGTGGCAACACTGCTCGGGAAGATCGAAGGTGGGCTCGACCACTGGCTCACCTTCGTCGGTGAGCCAGCGGTCTCAGCGACGAATAACGCCGCGGAGAGTGCTCTTCGAGAACCGGTGGTTCTTCGGAAGATCATCGGGACACTCCGGAATGACCGCGGTATGTTCGTGCACGAGACGATCTTGTCCCTGCTGGCGACATGGCGCCAGCAGGGACGCAATCCCTACGAGGAGTTCAAGCGGGTCGTCCACGACAACGAGATGATCTCACGGGCTCAGGCTGCTCCGGTTGTTGAGACCTCGGGGTAAACACGTACCATCGCGGCATCCTCACTTCGACCGACAGTGACGTCTCTGCGCTCTCGCTCGCGCCTTCGCCTCGCGCCCCCTGGGCGCGAGCGAGAGCGCTCGACGCATCGGCCCCAAGTGAGCCGCGCGCGGCGACCCGCCGGGAGCGAGCGGCCAGCTTTAAGCCGTTTCTCGCGTCCGGCCCGGACGGCGGGTGCGTGTCCAGGGCGACGGTCGCCGAGCACGCGCGCCGCCTGTGGTGGCGCGCGATAGCGCAGGCGGCCCAAAGCCCTGGAACGCGAAAGCCCGCGAGGGGCGCAACCGAAAACGCGCTTAATGCTGGCGTCGAGACCAGACGCCCGGACCGGCGACCGAGCCTACGCGAGGGAGCCGCATGCCCGGACTGGTCGGTCGCGAGCGACGTGAACGGTGAACGCAGTGAACCGTGAGCACGCTCCCGGCGGCACGCGCCGAGCGCGGCGGACCGTCGCGACACACTGAGCAGCGAGAAAACAGAACTGACGCAGTACTACCATTCGTTGGCGCTTGAGGGGTCGTGCACTCGCGACCGAACGCTTATCCGGTTGTTTGTCGTATTATTCAGTCAATGGCGAGCGCGTCCCGAGACCGTAACGGCGATGGTGTGAAATTCGTCCACGAGGAGGACGGGAGTATCACGGCTGTCGACGAGGAAACGGGCGTAGCATCATTCGGCGAGACGAAAGCCGAAGCACTCCGAATGCTCGCTGAAGCACTCGAACTCCACGAAGGAGGTGGCGAGCCGGTCACGGACGAGGATCTCGAGGAATTCGGCCTCAACCCGGACGACGTCGCCGAGGAGTCTGCGGAACTCCCTGAGTTTCTGCGATAGATGGCGCGGACGTTTACTGGGAAGGACGTCGCGTCGGCACTGATGAGGATGAGTTACAAGCCAGTCGATCGTACTGGGAGCCACCTAAAACTCCGCTGGGAGGCCCCTGATGGCGACGAGGTGCGAGTCGTCACGGTGCCGATGCACGGTGAAATTCCGACAGGGACGCTCCGCTCTATCGCCGACCAATGCGGTGCAGAGGACTTCCACGCATGGTGCGATTGGATCGAAGAACATCGCTGAGAACGCTATTTCTGTGCCTTGAGTGAGCGTTCACTACCACGCAGTCTGTCTGTGTGTGCCCCCAGTTCGCTTAACTCCTGTTAACCCTCTTGAATGAGGTGCATTCCGAGGTCGCGAGTCCAGTAGGTTGTCCGTCCATCGGGACTACAGCGAGCGCAGAGATGGAGTGCGCCTTCGAGATGCCCGAGTCGGACGTGATAGCGTGTGAGGGCGGCGATCGCGTCGACGAGACAGCCACAGCCATCACAGGCGAAGCGATGCGCGTCGTCCGGGTCTGGATGCTCACGGAGCGCACAGTCGACGCAGATCGGATGCGTGACGAGTGTGTCTTTGCCCCACGAGCCGGCTTGTCCGAGACGAACCTTGGGGCCGGCGTCGCAGAACGCACAGCCCTCCAGTGTCTGCTGGCTCATACCTCTCCTCCGTCGTCGTGACCGGCTTCCCAGCCCCGGTGGTAGACGGCGAGTTGGACGACGTCTTCGAAGACTGTGTTCGTCGGTTCGTGAACGAGTACGCGATCGGTCGGCACCGCGACCACGATGTCGTCCTCAAGGAGGTCCGCGATCAGTTCGCGAGCCTCCGACTCGGTGAGGTCGTCCGTTCGCAGTCCACGATCGCGGTCGCGGGCGAGCTGGTTGCGTTCGAAGCGTTCGGCGTCGTCGCTCGTGTCGTCGTGTCGATCGGGTACAGTCATCGATGAGAACTCGCGACGCGTGGTGTGTGCGCCGCACCACTCTCCGGCGCCGACAAACGCGACGGCGGTCACGATCTATCCCGCTCTTTGCCTTAACCAACAGAGTGGCCATCTATCTCTGAGGCGTTGGTTAAGACTGGTGGAGACGGTGGCGGTATTGGTATCCTCTGGGGTGGCTCTGTTGAAATCCTCCGCTATTATCTGGATGGCTAGGTTGAGTCGTTAGATACAGACCAAAAACATATTCTCCTCCCCAACGTCGGTATAGTTAATGAGCCAACAGAACCCTGACGGGGGAGTCGAAAGGCGTCAAGTCGAAGAGGTACGGGAGGGATTCTTAGAGGGTGTCGGGATACTAGTTCTCTCTGCGTTCTGTGGATTGGCAGTCTTCCTCGGGCTTGGAGCGTGGTTCTTAGTTTCAAAGGCGTACCCCGCTATGGGAGTGCTCCAATCGGTGGGGATCATATTACTTGGAGCTATCCTGATTGCAGGTGGCGTCTACGGTTTCTACAAGTTGTAGCCCATCGTTCAACTCGCATAGAAGACTTATCGAAACAGGGAGATTCCCCGTTCGATAGAGCGGTCCACACGGATTCAGTGGGCGTTAGTCGGCTTGTTCGTGCTGCTCTTCCTTCGAGGAGAGAATCCCGCCCTTTAGGGCGGGAGTGAATCCGACAACTCCTACACCGACCAACGTCGATAGCAAGACCGGATATTCCACGCTAATCCATACCATTAAGTAGGTTTGTCTACATAGGCTATGTATGGCGATTCAGGTCACTCGCACCTACGTTGGTTCCATCCAGAACCACCGACAGGTCTGCGATGGCCTCGACTCGCTCGGAGACTCAGCCTCGAAAATCTGGAACGTCGCACGATGGACAGCAGACCGAGTATGGGACGAAATCGGTAAAATCCCCGACGAAGGCGTGCTGAAATCGTACATGAAGAACCAAGCGTGCTGGAAAGACTTGAACGCACAATCCAGTCAGAAAGTCATCGAAGAACTTTCCGACGCTTTCCAGTCATGGTTCGACCTGCGACAGAAAGACGACAAGGCGAATCCTCCCGGCTACCGGAAACACGGCGACACCCGACCACGAAGTACGGTCACGTTCAAAGAAGACGGGTTCAAACACGACCCCGATAACAACAGAGTCCGACTCTCGAAAGGCTCAAACCTCAAAGAACACTTCTCAGACTTCATCCTCTGTGAGTACCAGACCCGCCCGGACGTTGACCTCGCAGAAGTCAACTCGGTGCAGAACGTTCGCGCCGTGTGGAACGGCGACGAGTGGGAACTGCACTTCGTCTGCAAAGTCAGTCTCGAAACGAACGACTCAGCAGGTGACGAAGTGGCAGGTATCGACCTTGGCATCAAGAACATCGCCACGGTCGCGTTTCCCGACGAATACGTTCTCTACCCCGGAAACTCGCTCAAGCAAGACAAGCACTACTTCAAACGAGCCGAGTACGATACAGAAGGGGAGAACGCCCCGTCTGAGAAGTCGATGTGGGCACGCAGAAAACTTGCAGAACGGGAAACGCACTTCTACCACACGCTCACAGACACCATTATCACCGAGTGTGTCGAACGCGGTGTTGGAACGCTCGCGGTGAGTTGGCCCGAAGACGTGCGAAACTCTGATTGGGGCAAGACAGGCAACAAGAAGCTTCACACGTGGGCGTTCGACCGCATCTACCAGTACCTCGCGTACAAAGGCGAGATTCGTGGCGTCGAGGTGCTGAAAGAGAACGAGTGGGACACCTCAAAGACGTGTTCGGCGTGCGGTGACGATACGAAAGGGAACCGCAAACACCGTGGGTTGTACGTCTGCTCGTCGTGTGGATTGGTCGGGAACGCGGATTGCAACGGAGCAGAGAACATGCGACAGAAGATAACTCCGAGTCCTCATGGCGAGGATAGGAGTAACGGCTGTGTGGCACAGCCATCGACATACTTGTTCGACCGCGAGAGCGGGACGTTCAAAACGAGAGAACAGGTTGTGTCGTAGACCGTCAAATATCCCAACTTGCGGTACGGGAAGCCCCGTCGTTCACGACGGGGAGGATGTCACCCACTACTGTTATGGCAGTGTCTCAACCTCTCACCACGTATGGATTGGCTGCCCTCCCGCGACGTAGACGGGTCACAGCAAGGTGAGCCCCGAGTCGTTGGTGTCGATGACGGTGATATTAGCGAAGTACTCGACGCGATCTCGTCGAACACAGCGCGCACGATACTCTCTGAAGTGTACAACGAGCCCTCGACAGCCAGCGAGCTGAGCGAGCGGGCCGACGAGTCGATCCAGACGGTCTCCTACCACCTCGAAAACTTAGCCGCCGCCGGACTCGTGGCCGTCGCGGACACGCGCATCTCCGACCGCGGGAAGGAGATGAATGTCTACGCACCGCCCGACGACCCCGTCGTGGTTTTCGTCGGCACCGAGGAACGAAAGGATAGTCTGCTCGATCTTCTCAAGCGCGTCTTCGGTGCGGGCGTACTCCTACTTGGAGCGACGGTGTACGTCCTGTACAAGACGTTCGGCTACAGTTCGGGACCACCCGGCAGTCGTCCAGTCCACCACAGCCTCCTCGAAATTTCGTTCATCGCGTTCTTCGCTGGCGGGCTCTTCGTGCTCGTGCTCGTCACCCTCTGGGGAGTCTGGACTCGGATGTAGACTGCCGGCTGACTCGCCTGGAGACATTCTGTCAAAACCGGCTTTGAGCCTTACAGAGGCCTATACCACTCCGCATCGGATAGGGAGTATGAGCACGCACGGACGTGGGATCGAGATACTCGCAGCGATCGCTACGCTCCTCACGATCTACCTGTCTCTGGGCGACTACCCGTGGTACCCGGAGTGGATCGACGTCGGGGCGGCCACGCTCCCAACGATAGCCGTGGGACCGACGATATTCGCAGTCGTCGTCCTCTTGCGCCGCGTGTCTCTCGATGACTCCGGGCCTAGAGTCCGCAGTCTCGGTCTCTCCGTGTTTGGCGCGATCACGCTCGCGCTCAGTTTGTACGCGATCTGGAATCTGAACACGTCGTCCGGTGGCGTGTACTGGGCTGCATTCTACCCACTCCTCACGGGTGGCTTGCTAGCGGTGGCGACGTTACTGGGACACGCGGTGAGACTGGCTGAGCGGGCGTCGTGAACCACCTCAGGGTCAATCCAGTCCGAGCCACTCAATTGCAGCAGTTGCAGGCCAAACGATGATTGGTTTTTGCCAACGCACCCCCCTCTCTCTGTCCTCACCACCTCCTCTGCTAGCCCGATTAAGTGCGATCGGACTATAACGATGGATATGCAGAGCTACTTGCCAGTGCATCCGTCTAGTCTACAGTGAAAAGAATGGTCGGTCGCGAGCGACGCGGAGGGCGGCAGCGGCGCGCGGGGCGGGCCGGTACGGACACACCTGTCTACCCGGCTACGTCGCTTGGTGATCCAGCCTCTTCCCTGGCGGAATCAGAAAGGGCGAGGCCGCCTCGGCCACCGGGAGACTGTGTCTCCCGAGCTCACGGCGCTTTGCGCCGTGAACGCCCCCCGACCCCGCAAGCACCGCAGGGACGAGGAGCGCAGTCGCGTTCTCGTGAGCGAAGTTCCCGCGAGTGCAACGAGTGGGAGCACGGAAGACGAGCGAAGCGAGTCTTCAGGAGCGAACGATGGCCAGCGAGACGCAGTCTCGTGCGGTCGCGGGACGTCGAGCGGCCGAGGGCTTTCGAGAGTAATCGCTCTCGCCACTGCTCCAGTCGTTATTCGGTGGCGGAGTCGGACTCGTCCTCGATGATGACGTTTACGCCGTCCGGTGAGACCTCGAGCGGAATCCCCTCGACGGTGAACTGAACAGTAATGGTCTCATCAGCGGAGGCGATTAGCTGTTCAAGCGCATCGGGGTCAACGTAATCGTGGAGCTGGTAGGAATCGTCCTCGAGCCCACACGCTTCGAGTGTCTCGACGATCTCAACGACGAGGTCACTCGACCCATCCGAACTGCTGGTGGCCGGGGAATACATCTGTACACTCGAGGCTTAGTCTGGCAGCCGTTTAACAGTCTAGGAGTCAACCACAGAAGCGGCAAGCTTTGCTACTTGACTTAGCGCGCTCGGGATACCGTCAGCGCAACCAGAAGCGATTATGCGCTTTGACGCCGACTGGATGTCTCGCGCTGATGACCGCATTCTGGAGCACCTCTCTGAGGACGGTCCCGATACCCCGAAGGAAATGGCGGACAGCGACCGCGTGCGGTTCTCCCGCCAACACATCAACGCCCGCTGTAAGACGCTCGTTACCTACGGCCTCCTCGTCCACCTCGGCAACGGCGTCTACGACATCACCCGAACGGGAGAGCAGTATCTCGCTGGCGAGCTCGACGCTCGTGACCTCGAAGCTGCCTGACCCTATTCGTCCAGAAGCGCCAGTAACTGCGTGACGTACGGGCTGTGTTCCCAGCTTCGATGCGGGCTGATGGTCGTGATCAGCGTTCGAGCCGACCTACGACTCAGATATCCGTTTCGAGCGTAATTCACGATGAGACGCGGTGTCGGGACGATCTGTGGGCCCTGCAGCACCGCGTGGATCAGCGGGAAGTTCGTCCTACCGAATTCGTTGGCGAGAAACTCGGAGTGTATCGATTCGACACCGCGTTTCATCTGTCCAGCGATCGATTGGGTGGGAGTTGAATCGAAGGGACACACACCACGTTTCATTTGTCCCGATGCAGGTTGTCGAACCCCTGCTAGCTGTACCGAGGCGCTAAGCCCCCTTCCTCAGCGAGCGTCGACCGAACGGGAGGCGCGAGCAGGGAGGGGATACAGCGTCCACGAGAGCTCTGCTCTCGTGCGCGAACGAGACGCTTTGCGTCTCGTCAACGCCGCACAGTCCTCATACACGATTCGGTGGCAGGCCCACGCAATCACGACGCCTTTGTGCATAGAATATCGGTAGTTCCCATCGTTGCGGAGCGGTGACTGGATCTGAGAGCTGTGACGGTTGGGATCACTCGCCGATTCCCGTTCCATTGTTGGTGAGGGCAGTCTCACAGGTGTGAGACTGGCCGATTGTCCACGTGACAGACGGAGCGTTCGCTCACCGAGGTGGCGTGCGCTGGATGCGGGCGTCGTTAGCCCGCATCCAGCTCTGGGTACGTCGCAGGAATCCCAACACCGTTTGTTGGAGCCTCCCAGACCCGCCCGAGACGTTCGTCCAGCGAGTGAGCGACCCACCGTCGGAAGACCTTGAACCGGAACCAGACCGGGAGTGCTCGCCCACCGCGTCGCGGCTGGGCGAGCATGCCCCAGCGAACGATCAGCCACAGATTCCGTAACACGAAGCTCACTAACACGAACAACAGCCGGACGACCGGGTCAGGCGTGGTTGTTCGCGCCCGTGCTTCCTGCATCGTTCGGAAGCTCGTCTCAATCGCTGACCGCTTCCGATAGAGGCGTTCGACTTCTTTCGGCGTGCGAGCAGCCTGCTCGCACGCCGCGTATGCCCGGACGAGGAGACCGTGTTTCCCCCGTTTGCCCTGCTGGTAGGAGACGCAGACCGCCAGCGGGAAGCGAACCTCCCGTTCGCTTCCCGCGTACATCGCGTACTCCGTCCAGTAGGACACCGTCGTCTCCAGTTTCTCCGCGAGACGCTTCCCACGCCGAACGAGTGGAAGAATCACCGGCGCGGTCGTCTGTAACCGCTGGATCGATACGGCGTTCGCAAAGCCGCGATCGGCGAGGACTGCGTCCACCTCGAAGGGGAGAGCCGTGACGCGGTCGATGACGCGATCGACCGCGTCACTCGTTGGCTCGTCGCTGCGAACGGCTGAAACGGCAACAATCAGCGGTGTCGCGGGACAGAGCGTGAACGCCGCAAGATAGCGATGGCACTTGGAGGTGCCATCGCGGGGGGTGGTGTGACAGAGTTCAGCCGGCTCGCAGTACGGACAGCCGTGGTAGTGGATGTCGATGAAGTCGAGGCAGATGATCCTCGGCACAGGGCCGAGGATCATCGTCGCCTGTTCAGCAAGGAGACGATTGACAATCTCCTCAAGCTCTCTTGGATCGATGGTATGGAGCTGTGTGAGCGTGTAATCGTCGGAATAGGTGTTGCGCGTCGCGTCGGTGATCGCTTTGACGGAATCCTGCTCAACTGCGGCGTGAAGGAGAGTGTCGTGGATGATCCCGGAGTCGAAGACTGCGCCTTCGACTCCGGGGATCGGGATCTCCGCGAGGAGATTAAGCGCTAAGCTTTCGATGTCAGAGGCCGTAAGAACGGTGTCTGGATGGTAGAGAAATTCCATACAGCCATCTAGACGCTTTCTGAGAATCTACGTCAATCGTGGCTGCTGATTGACCCGATGGGAACTACCGAATATATGTCCTCCGTGCTCCAAGATACACTGGAAGAGCTGATCCTGGCTCGCATCCCAATCGAGTCTGAACAGCGTCCAATCTTCGAACACGTCTACCTCTGACACATCTGTGACAGTTGGGTATCGTCGGACGGCATCGAGGAACCCGTCTCCGACCGGTTCGTAGATCCAGAAGAGCGGTACTGTCACGTTCCCACTCGGAACGGGCGTTTCGAGTTTGACGCCGGAGGCCTTCTCTAAACTGAGGATTTGCCCGAGTTCGAAATCGTCGGAGGATACTCGAACTTCCGTGAGGATACTCATGATCGCTTGTGCGCCTAGGTTGCTCAGGGCCGTACAAAAGGGCGGGACATGGTACACCATGCCCTATTGTGGGCCCCGGGATGAGTTCTCGTAGATGGCGACTGAACTGAAAACCGCCAGTACAACAGCAGAGTTCCCGCCGGGAAGCACCGTCAAGAACCCCCGGGAGTGACGGTCGAACTGGAGCGACTGATCCCACACGAGGCGCTTACTATCCCGTACTTCGGGGTGCCGGGTGCGTCCTCCACCGACGTGGAAGATTCGTTCGACATTCGTGCTGGCGTGACGGACATCCGATTGGTCGATAGCGTCGAAGACGCGTGTCCGATGCGTGCAGCGTGGATCCGAAAATTCGAGGGGGTTCTGCGTGCGCTAGCAGCGACCGATCTGGTCGTTCGCTCCGGGGTCGGAACGGACGGTGGGTGGCGTTTCGAAGTCCGGGGGTGAACGGCAGGACGCGATCGCCGCGTCTCGAACACGCAGTCGAGAGTACGACGTCCCAATCACCACTTCCACGGTCCACGCGTCGCTCCCGATTCGGAGAGATAACGACGCGTTGACCGACGCCCAGCGCGAGGCGCTGGGACTAGAACACGAGCGTGGCGACTTCGACACCCCCCGTGGAGTATCGCTCGAGGAGATCGCCGACGAACTCGACGTTCCCCAGTAGTCGCGTTCTTCTCGTCTTCGGCGGGGCCCTCGACGTCTCGTCGGTGAGACGCGCATCAGTTCGTCGGACCCTTCGAGCGAGTGGGACGAACGTTGGAATCCATGGTACACCACCCGTATCGATTATCGGCCTGTCGGGCGAAGACTCCCGTATGGCGACCGAGATGGAGTTTACGAGTCCGGCAGAGGATTTCCCCCTGGGGAGTGTCTTCGAGAACTTGCCGGGAGTGACGGTCGAACTGGAGCGACTGATCCCACACGAGACACTGATCATCCCGTACTTTTGGGTGCGTGGAGTGGAGACCGAGGACATCGAAGCCGCGTTCGACCCGCACGTTGGCGTGACGGCTATCCGACTGGTCGATAGCATCGGGGACCAGTATCTGATGCGTGCGGAGTGGGAGGAGTCGTACTTCGGCGTCCTGAGTGCCTTGGCCAAAGCGAACGTCGTCGTGCTCACTGGCATCGGATCGAAAGACGAGTGGCGATTCGAGGTGCGCGGGGAGAGTCAGGAGGCGATCGCCGAGTTTCGAGAGTACTGCCAGGAGAACGATATCCCGATGACGATCACCGCTGTCCACGCAATGCTTCCCATCCAGGGGGTCGGCTACGAGCTGACCGAAACCCAACGCGAGGCGTTGATATTGGCCTACGAGCGTGGCTACTTCGACACACCCCGCAAGGCGTCGCTCGAAGAGATCGCAGACGAACTCGGCATCACCCAGCAATCGCTTTCCTCACGACTCCGCCGTGGACACCGACGCCTCATCGCAGCGACGCTCGTCAGTTTGCCGTGATCGCTCCCGCGAATTCGTACTTATACCTTCTGTATAATCAGTAGCGTCACTCAACCGATTCAGACTGCTAGAACAGGTAGAGATGGACGACGTGATATCTGGGGTCGGCGTAGAGGCGGTCGAGTATCATCAGGACTCTGCGACTGTTCGTACCCGGTTTGATCAGGAGAAGACACCCGCAAGCATGGCTGTTATCGCGACGCTGGCGGACGTGATGGACGCCGACCCGGTTGAACTGGACCCGCTATATTCCACCGTCGATCCGGACGCGCTGGATGAACTCGTCCGCGTTCGCGCCGTGACGCCCGGAGACATCCGGGTTACCTTCACGCACGAGGGTCACACGATAACCGTGCACAGTTACGGTGTGGCCACTATCACACCCGGGCACGAACCACCCGCGGAGAACCGCGGGAGGAACGCGGGGAGATGACGTCTGAGGAGGTGCCGTTCACGTCGAAAGCGGAACTGAATGAGGAGCTAAAAGCGCTCCTTCTCAGGGCCTACGAGAACGGGGTCGATCCGGAGGGCGGCTTCGAGTGTCGGAACGGGACCGAACATCCGGACTGGGATGTGGTCGTCACTGAAGTCGAAAAGAACGAGAACACGGAGTAACGGGACTCACCATCATCGCATGGGTAGTCCACCCGGCCCACCCCAGAACGAGACGACCTGAACGTCCTCACCGGGCGGGCACTCTTCGGAGACTGGGAGACGGCGTTTGCCACAGTTCGGGCCGAGAGTGGACACACAGTCGTCTCCACGGGGAGTGATGGATGTCGACCGGGGCGGTCGTTCACTCGACCGT
>Ga0209921_1000559_pt1 | contig 11165 bp, 9 predicted proteins | sample SalPonF2_C_D2_MG_FD_185730 | JGI IMG/M metagenome (GOLD analysis project Ga0209921, IMG submission 185730) | Salt pond soil microbial communities from South San Francisco under conditions of wetland restoration - Salt Pond MetaG SF2_C_D2_MG... ...
CGAAATTAAGGGTGATATTGAATTTCAGAATGTCAGTTTTAAATATCCGGATTCTGAAAATTATGCACTTCGAAATATTAATCTGAAAATTAAAGCCGGACAAAATGTGGCATTCGTGGGCAGAACAGGAGCTGGTAAAACCTCTCTGATTCAATTAATTCCAAGGTTATACGAACCACAGGAAGGAATTATTAAAATTGATGGTATCCCAATAAATAAAATACCTCTCTCAACATTACGTCAGTTTGTAGGCTTTGTTCCTCAGGAAACATTTCTTTTTTCTGATACGATAAGGGAAAATATTGCGTTTGGGGTAGAAGAGGCTGATGATGACGAGATCTATAATGCTGCAAAAAAAGCACAAGTACTTGAAAATATTTTGGATTTTGAGAAAAAATTTGAGACAATATTAGGAGAGAGAGGCATTACGATGTCCGGTGGTCAGAAACAAAGAACAACAATAGCAAGAGCTTTAATAAAGAATCCAAGTATATTAATATTCGATGATTCATTAAGTGCGGTTGATACCAAGACAGAAGATGCTATATTACGACATTTAAAGACTGAAATGAAGGGTAAAACAACTATTATGATTAGTCATCGCATATCGACGATTAGTCATGCAGATATTATTTATGTAATGAAAGATCAAAAAATAGTGGAATCGGGTACACATGAATCATTACTTGATAAAGATGGACATTATGCAGATATGTATAAGAAACAATTAATTGAACAGGAATTGGCTGAAATTTAAAATTAAGATTTTATCATAAACACGTACGGAAATCATAATATCAACTTCATATGTATGAAAGCTTATGAAGGTAAACTACAATAAAAGGAGTAGACGATGATAGTAGTGCCACTTGGCGTTTCATCTGCCACCCCAACAGTTAACAGGAATTTGCCGTCCGTTGCATTGTGGCGGGAAGGTCGTGTCTTTCTGTTCGACTGTGGTGAAAACACGCAAGCTAAAATGCTGCAGGCAGGTATAAAACGATCGAAAATAGAATACATATTCATATCTCATCTTGATGGGGACCATTATTTTGGGTTGTTGGGCTTACTTTCGACCTTGAATATGCAGCGCAGAAATGCGCCGTTAACATTGGTTGGCCCAAAAAGATTAAAAAAATTCGTGGAATTTAATCTCGATATTGCGGAGATAACACCCGAATTTGAATTGAATTATGTGGAACTTGAAGAAGATTTTGAAGAGGAAATTGTTGTTGATGAAGATGAGTTTTATGTAAAAGCTCTGCCTTTGGAACATACAAAATTCTGTATTGGATATCGTTTTCAGGAAAAAGACAAACCCGGAAAAGTAGATGCTAAAAAAGCTTCACAAATGGGTATTGTTGAAGACACTCAGTTCAAAGAACTTAAAGCAGGTAATGATGTCGAACTCGATGACGGAACGATCGTTAAGTCATCAGATATCGTTGGGGAGCCACGAACCGGGCACTCATTCGCTTACGTTACGGATACTCAATACAGTCCTAATGCAATTAAACTGGGTGAAAAAGCTTCTATTTTATATCATGAAGCTACATTTGGTAACGCCCTCGCTGATCGTGCGAAAGAAACGGGGCATTCCACAGCGGAAATGGCAGCCAGAGTTGCCGAAAAAGCCAAAGCAAAACTATTGGTGATCGGTCATTTTTCGGGTCGTTATACCAATGAGTTTGTTTTAATGAAGGAAGCGCGCAAAATCTTTAATGAAACGTGGATTGCTACGGAAATGCGTCCGATTATGACGGATCCGGAGCATGAGAACGGAATTATTACTCCGAGAGTAAAATCCAATCAAAAAGCAGCAAAGCAACTTCGGAAAAGTAAAAACAGTTATAACCATAATAAAAAAGGTTACAATAAAAAAAGAACGAAGAAACGGAAAACGTTTAAAAGACGTTCATTTGCTGGAAGTAATAATTCAAAGAAATTCAGTGAGTACTACACCAATAAACGCGGGGGACAACATAATAAGCATCATGATAAAAAGGATGATAAAAATCGACAAAATAAACCGAAGGATAATCCAAAATACAAGCCAATAACCCCGAGAACTCCTTTTGATGAGTACAACCGTTTCTGAGAAACGTAAAAAAAAATCTAGTCAGGGTAAGGTCATTGATCGAAAATTATTCGGTAGGCTTTACCCTTATTTGTCTCCATACAAATGGTGGATACTACTTGCCTTAGGGATTACACTGAGTATATCCTATTTGGGCCCTGTACGTCCATATTTGACACAGATTGCGGTTGATGATTACATCTCTAAAGGTAATTATCAGGGGCTGCTGGGAATAATCGGGTTATTATTTCTCGCACTGTTGGGTGAATCGGTACTTATGGTGGCCAATACATATTTAACCCGATGGATTGGCGAGGGGACGCTCTACAGTTTGCGCAATGCGGTTTTTCATAAGATTGAGAATATGCATGTGCAATATTTTGATCGGAACCCTATTGGCAGGCTTATAACCCGAACGACAAGTGATATCGAAGCTATTGATCAGTTGGTTTCATCCGGTGTCATTAATATGCTGGGCGATTTACTTCGTATCGTCTTTATCGTTTTTTTCATGTTAGAGATGAATTGGGAATTGACACTGATCGCTCTTACCACCATGCCTATTCTGATCTATTCAACTTTCCTTTTTAAAAAGAAAGTTCGTGTTTCTTTTTTGAATGTTCGGGATCAAATCGCTCGCATGAACTCATTTATTCAGGAGCATATTTCGGGTATGCCTATCGTTCAGCTTTTTCGCAGAGAAAAGAAAGAAGCGGGGAGGTTTGAAAAAATAAATAGAGCTCATCAAGACGCATATATCGACACGATCTTTTATTTTGCACTTTTTTGGCCTGCTGTTGAAGTCATTTCCAGTTTGGCAATGGCGTTGGTTATCTGGTTTGGGGGGGCAAGGGCTCTATCCGGAGTAGTAACATTTGGTATGTTACTGGCTTTCATTCAGTATGTGCGTCAGTTTTTCCTGCCAATCCGTGATCTTTCAGAAAAATTCAATACACTTCAAAGTGCATTGGCAGCCACAGAACGGATATTTAGCGTGCTCGATGCTGATGTTAAAATTAAAAATCCTGAAAATCCCGTTCGAATTTCGAAAATTAAAGGGGATATCTATTTGGATAAAGTATGGTTTCGGTATAACCGAACAGAAGATTATGTGCTAAAAGATGTCTCCTTTCATGTAAAACCAGGCGAAACTGTCGCCATCGTCGGAGCAACCGGTGCAGGTAAAACGACCATCATTAATCTATTGATGCGATTTTACGACATAGATAAGGGAGTATTGAAACTGGATGATCATGATATCAGGGAATTAGATTTATCCGAGTTGAGATCGAAATTCGGTCTGGTCCTTCAGGATAACGCTCTGTTTTCTGGAACGATACTCGAGAATGTCACATTGGGTAACGATAATATTTCAAGAGAAAGTGTGATAAGAGCGTCAGAATTAGTTGAGGCTAATAAATTTATCGACAAATTACCGGGTTCTTACGATTACAGATTACAGGAGAGGGGAGCCTCTTTATCCATGGGACAACGACAATTGATCTGTTTTGTCCGGGCTTTGGTTTATGATCCGAGAATTTTAATTCTCGACGAGGCGACCTCAAGTGTCGATTCCGAGACGGAATCGATCGTAAATAATGCCATTAATGTGCTTATGAAAGGTCGGACATCTATTGTCATAGCTCATCGTTTGTCTACTATTCAGCATGCGGATAAGATATTAGTCATGCACAAAGGGGAGATACGGGAACGGGGAACACACAAACAGCTCATTCAGAAGAAAAACGGTATTTATCGAAAACTGTATGAATTACAGTATAAAGATCAGTTAATGAAATCGAGCGCCGGTGATAAGGCGGAGATCGTTGGTTAAATGAGAATTAATTTGCTGAATCCGGTTTTTGAACTTCATACAATTGTGGCACTTCTGTCTTTGAGATTTAACCCACATTATTCACGTATACTACAATAAACAATACATAACATTTTTAAAAACAATATTTTGAAAATAATAAAGCTTTTCTCAAATTTGAGGAATCTAAAAAGAGCTGCGAAATTTGGCCGTACTCTGCGTTGAATTTTAAAATGCTTAATCAATGTACCTTTGTACGTTTCAGGCGCATTTTAAACTTCGCTATGATCATATCAAAATTTCTTGGTGAATAATCCGGGTTTATTGCATTGATCTGTAGAAAAGTTAATGAGCGTTGAAAGATTCATCCATTTTAGTCGGAATGGCAGCGTTTAGAGGAGTTTTGAAAAATAGAAACCTGATAGAGGTCACGTAACAGTAAAGATTTACTAATTGTTAAGATTTTTTCCCGATAAAAAGTAAATAGTCCCAAACACCCAAATAGGCTTTTTTTACCTGATCATCGACAGGGTCGAAATATTTACGTAATTCTCCTTTAAGATGACCATCCATACGTACGTGATTAACGCCCATCCATCTTTTGAACCATGAAAAATTAGAATCAAAAAAATCAACCACCGCGATATGTCCACCAGGTTTAAGATGTTCACAGGCATTAGCAATAGCCCGGTCCCAGCCCGGATTCATCATACTTAGTGAATAAGAAAAAAGAATGAGATCGAATGTTCGCTGATCAAAAGTTTCCGATTCGTAATAATCTTCTTTCAATGTCACACGACTTAATTCAACTTTGTTACGGGCTTTCGTTAACATGGCTGAGGAAATATCAATACCCGTAATTTGGCTATCCGGAAAATCGCGAGTCAAAACTTTAAGATTTTTGCCAGTTCCACAGCCAACTTCTAAAATGGAATCGGGTTGAATGCCCGATTTGAGGCATCTCTGAATAATTTTATACCTTCCAAACAAAAAACTCCATCTCGTACTGTCGTAAAACAGAGAATGGAATTTATAGTATTGTTTGAGGATGTCACCCGATTGATAATAATCTGTCATCATATCACTTCCGCGAAATGTAAGCTTTCATAGGTACCGACCCGGTCGTTTTTGTGAATCTCATCGGTTAAATCAGGATGAAATTTTAGGTGTCTGTTAACGTCATCCGGGATATAGTTAATTGTATTTCCTGCCGATCGCATGATAATCCGAGTTCTTGCAGAACTATTCTTCAAGATTAACTGCCATTCTTTCAATAACGATTCCGGCTCATGCCAAGCCAGCCAATCCTGATGATCGAGTAGGATATAGTGGGTATATTTTCCCTGATATTGACGGAGAAATTCGTTTACCGTAAGGTTGTATACTGATATATCTTCAACTTTTTTCTTCAAAAAGTCAAAATTCTCCTGTTTCAAATATTCCGGACAACAGGTTTTAGAATACGTTCCGGTCAGGTAAACTCTCCAAAAATAATTATCAGAAACCGGAACCTGAGTAAAAACCTGTCGTAAACTTTCTCTTATATATCCGTATAAACCATCATCATATTCATGTTCAATCAAATCCATTTGAGGTCTGGGAACGCCCAAAAGCGACATCGTAATTGAGCGTTGTACGATATAGCGGCTCAATGCATTCCAAAGATTCGGCTCTATTTCATCAAAAAGTTCTTGCTGTTCTTCGATTGTCTGGGCATGCAGTAAAAGTTGGATATTTCGCCATAATTCCTCATTACTTTGTAAATATTTATGAGCCAGCCAGGCCAAATTACCGGACGTGCCACGAAAATAAAATGTTTTGTTTTCAGTATTGGGAAGGAAGTAATAATGTTTATCATCCCAAAAATTCTGCGCATAATCGGGTAAGCCAGGTCTTAGCATTTCATAATAAATCTCGCGGGCCTGAGCGTGACGTCCATATCCAAATAAATCGAAAAAATCGTTGTAATCTAATTTTTTGAGGCCTTCAATTTTTAATTGGAGGAGTGCGTTCTGCCGTGGATTCGCATCCATTGTGTAGATTTGCTGTGGATTATCTAAAGCATAATCGAGAACATTACAACCGGCACTTGTTATCATGATGACACGACTTTGTTCATCCAGATGTAATAACTGACGATCAATTCTCGGGTCTTCCCAACTCGTATTATAAATCAGGTTATTTTGATGTATAAATGAAAATACTTTATCTCTGACCCGGTTAATGAGTGTGGATGATATGTTATCGTGCATTATTTTATGGAATATTTAAAATGAGTACCTGTAAGTAAAAATCATTCGTAATATAAATGATTTTGAGTTTTGATAATCATTCCAGATACTGAAATAACAATTTCTTAACACCTTCAGGGATGGAGGGTGGTAAGCTGTAAAAATAATCCGTCTCGTAATCACCATCGTTAAATAAAATGGGAGAATGATTATGATTGTGCGCTATTTCATAACCTGTCGCTTTCATGATAGCCGCCGGTGTACATAAATCCCAGAAAGCTGTTCGTCTCATGGTGATATATCCGTTCGATTCGCCATAAAGGGGACCCAGCATATCGATCATATCCCGAATATATCGGTGTCGTTCTATGCCAAATTCTTTTTTCAGAGCCTCTCTGAGTTCCTGATTAACCCGTTTCATAATGAGTGTGGCCCCTGAAGGAAAGGTTTGATCAGCTCTCAACGTAGTTCTGTTGTCTGATTTATCAATAGAATAAACGGAATCCTCGTAACCGACAACAAACTGACCAATCATTGGTTTGTACATAATTCCCAGTGCTGGCATGCCGTCAATCGATAAACCGATTAGAATATAGAAATGATCGGAACCTTTCACATAGTTTTTAGTCCCGTCTATGGGATCAAGGTACCAAATAACTTCCGCGCCTTCTGGATACTCTTTGTCTTCTGATTCTTCACCAATTACAATTTCGCCGGGGAAACTTTTTTGGAGCAATTTTGTAAAATATTCATTGGACCAAAAATCAGCATTGGTAACCGGCGAATCATCCGTTTTTTTTGTAACCTGAAAATCGGGAGCCTCCCTCATTTGAATAATTTTTTCACCAGCTTTTCTAATATGGGGTTTTAGCAAATTAAATCGCGATTCAAATTCGTTTATATCCATTCTTAAATTAGATTTATAAAAATTAGATAACTACATAAACCTGATACATTTATCTTACAGTAGCAGGAAAATATTACTTTATTATTTTAGTTTATAGTATGATATCTATTTGTTAACGAAAAACATGAATAATTAGCATTCATTTATTTAATCGGAGAGGACTATGAGTACAACAACTGAAGTAAAACGACAGGTAAAGCACCAATTTCGTAGTATGAGACGTTATATAAGGGCAAATCCTGAGAAAGGGGTTGTGACTTCTTTTATGGGAGGAGTCGTTTTTGGTATTTTATTAACGAAGATAGCTGGTAAATTGTAATTACGAATATTTATATGCGATTGCAGTATTTTACGTTATCTATTTTGTAGCTTGAATATCAAACCCTATATTATTTCTCTTTTGCACCATTAGTTTCATTAATAAGTTAAAAGCAGTAAGAAATATGGAGATTGCATATACAACCGATCAGATAGATGCTTTGTTTCAGCGCGTGGATGCGCTGAGGAGGTATCTTTGACTATGATAAACGAAAAATTCATATCATAGAACTTGAAGATTTAGCTCAGCAGCCCGGTTTTTGGGACGATTCAGATAAAGCCCAGGAAATCATGAAAGAATTAAATGATGAGAAGGAATGGGTAAAAAGCTGGGATACGCTCGATCAACATAGAGAAAGCATCAATGTTTTTCGGGAGTTTTTAGAGGAAGGAGAAGACGTTTCCGATGAAATCAACTCCGAAATCGAACAGCTTCAGAAAGAGCTGGAAGAGCTGGAGCTTAAAAATATGCTCTGTGACGAGGATGATAAACGAGATGCTATCATCACAATTAATCCGGGTGCCGGTGGAACAGAGAGTCAGGATTGGGCTCAGATGCTCTATCGAATGTATGTCCGCTGGGCGGAACGCCGTGGTTATAAGGTAAGTACCATCGAATATCAGCCTGGTGATGTTGCTGGTATCAAAAGTGCCACTATTGAAGTGAAGGGAAATTATGCTTATGGGTATCTGAAAGCAGAAACCGGTGTACATCGTTTGGTGCGTATTTCTCCTTTTGATAGCAATGCACGGCGTCACACTTCTTTTACATCCGTTTTTGTTTACCCAATCATAAATGATGAGATTGAAATCGATCTGAATCCAGATGATATCGAGATGCAGCGATTTCATTCGAGTGGAAAAGGCGGACAAAATGTAAACAAGGTGGAAACCGGTGTTCGACTTATCTGGGAAGGAGAGTTATCGGATGGGACTTCCGATCGTGTTGTTGCGGAATGTCAACAAGAGCGCTCACAGCTTCAAAACCGTGAAAAAGCCATGCAACTTTTAAAATCACGCGTGTATAAATTGGAAAAACGCATTCGTGAAGCGGCGAAAGATGAACTGGAATCCACGAAAAAAGCAAATGAATGGGGATCACAAATACGCTCGTATGTGATGCATCCCTACAATATGGTGAAAGATCACCGTACCAATCATGAAACATCGAATGTGGATGCCGTGATGGATGGTGAACTGGATGATTTTATTAAAGCCTACTTGATGTCTTAAATGATACAAACTTACGATTTTCTTATCATCGGCAGTGGTGCCGCCGGGCTGTCTTTTGCACTGAAAGCAGCTGAACACGGCACTGTCGGTTTGATCACCAAAAAAAATTCCAACGAATCGAATACGAATTACGCTCAAGGTGGAATTGCCGCGGTTGAAGAACCGACCGACAGTTTCGATCAGCATATTGAAGATACCTTAATTGCCGGTGCCGGTTTATGTAAACGCGAAGCCGTTGAATTGATCGTTCAAAATGGTCCCCGTATCGTTGATGAGCTTATTAAGATGGGAGCTCGTTTCACTAAAAATGAGGGGAACCTGCATCTTGGCCGGGAAGGCGGACATTCTCATGAACGTATCGTTCATGCCGCGGATACGACGGGAAATGAGATTGAAAAAGTATTGGTTGATAATGCTTTGAATCATCCGAATATTGAGATTTTAGAGCATCATTATGCTCTTGAGTTATTGACGGAGCATCATCTTGGTAAAAAAGTAACCCGGTATGATCTCAATACACATTGTTATGGCGCTTATGTCCTGGATATTCAAACCGGAAAAGTTGATGTCGTTTTAGCTAAAGCGACGTTACTTGCCACTGGAGGTGCCGGACAAGTTTATTTACATACGACCAATCCGGAAATAGCGACGGGAGATGGTATCGCGATGGCTTATCGGGCCAAGGCTCGCATTTGCAACATGGAATTTATTCAATTTCATCCTACTTCGTTATATCATCCAGAGGCGAATTCTTTTTTGATTTCTGAAGCAGTACGTGGACATGGCGGAATCCTGCGTAATAGTGATGGCGAAGCGTTCATGGAAAAATATGATGAGCGAAAAGATTTGGCTCCGCGCGATATTGTCGCTCGAGCCATCGACGATCAGCTTAAAAAACGTGGTGATGATTGCGTCTATCTCGATGTTACGCATTTGAATGCCGATGATACTAAGAAATCATTTCCTCATATTTACAATACCTGCTTATCGTTCGGTCTTGATATTACCAAAAAGCCGATTCCCGTAGTACCGGCTGCTCATTATCTTTGTGGAGGAGTTAAAACCGATCTTGAAGGCCGGACCTCAATTCTTGGATTATTTGCTTCCGGTGAGGTTTCCTGTACCGGTGTGCACGGAGCCAATCGACTGGCATCTAATAGCTTGCTTGAAGCTTTAGTATTCGGTCAACGTGCCTCGGAGGCTGCCATAAAGTATATTGATGGCGTTAAGTATAATTCCAATATCCCGGAGTGGGATGAAACTGGTACCTTTAATACGGAAGAATGGGTACTGGTATCGCATAATAAACGCGAATTACAGCAGGTAATGTGGGATTATGTCGGGATTGTACGCAGTAATTTGCGTTTGGAGCGGGCCTTACGACGAACACACTTGCTCTATGAGGAAGTAGAAGATTTTTACAGTCGGAATAAGGTAAGTGTCCCGTTATGTCAGTTACGTAATATGATTGCGGTTTCATATCTCATCATAAGATCCGCTCAGCAAAGAAAGGAAAGCAGAGGACTGCATTATACAACCGATTATCCTGCATTAAATGACAGAGAAAAAAGAGATACCATTATTTGAATGTTATAAAACGGTGAAAGTATGATTAAAATCGGTATTACAGGCGGAATTGGGAGTGGAAAAACAACCGTTTGTAAAATTTGGGAAACAATGGGTGCCCGTGTCGTTTATGCCGATGATCTTGCCAAGCAAATGATGGTTTCGGATGCTGTTATTCGGGATAAAATTAAAAAAGCTTTTGGAAATGAAAGTTATTATCCTGATGGTTCCTTAAACAAAAAATATCTTGCTACAGAGGCCTTTGAAAAGGGAAGGGTGGAAGAATTCAATCGAATCGTACATCCTCGTGTAATTGCAAGGACTCATGAGTTAGCCAAACAGGCGGAATCTGAAGGTATTAGTGTTTTTGTGAAAGAGGCTGCCTTATTGTTAAAATATGGCCGGCCCGAAGGAATCGATTACATCGTTGTTGTGACGGCTCCGGTATCCGAGAGGATTCACAGAGTGATGAAACGTGATCAATCAGAGGAAAAACATGTTCGCGAAAGAATACAAAAACAGCAATCACAAGAAGATCTTTTGAAATATGCGGATATTGAGATTAGAAATAATGGTTCAATCGATGAACTAAAAAAACAGACCGGGTCCCTCTATCGAAAATTTGAAAAAGAAGCGAATAACAAGAAGAATTAAAATAGACAAACCAAACGTGGTCATAGAATTGGTTGCTTTTAAAAAAAAACTCAAATAAACTTTACGACCCAAAAAACGACGTCATCCCCCGAAAAAAACGTCGGGACAGGCTGCACTTGATTCAGAATCCAGCCAATGCATTGGCACCGTTTACAAACCGTGGTTTTAACCCCCAAACATTCCATCCAATTAAAAACAAAACAACGCTTAAAGCCTTTAACCGAGAGATTCCGGGTCGGGGCCCGGAATGACGTCGATGGAGGTAGGGCTGGAAGCTTTTAGTTAGAATCCTACACCCAACCCAAGCTCCCCAAACGACGTCATTCTGAACTTGATTCAGAATCCAACCAAGACGTTGGTACCGTT
>Ga0209921_1000560_pt1 | contig 11148 bp, 11 predicted proteins | sample SalPonF2_C_D2_MG_FD_185730 | JGI IMG/M metagenome (GOLD analysis project Ga0209921, IMG submission 185730) | Salt pond soil microbial communities from South San Francisco under conditions of wetland restoration - Salt Pond MetaG SF2_C_D2_MG... ...
AGTATTTTTTTTAAGTCCTTAGGATGCAACAAAGAAGGAGTTCCTCCCCCAAAATATATGGTCTCAACTGTTTCTTCAGAATAAGAGGTATCCTTGTACGACGATATTTCGTTAATCAGGCTATTAATATATGGTTGGAGTTGTCCCTTTTTCGTTATGAAATAGAAATCGCAATAGGAACATGCTTGCTTACAAAACGGTATGTGAATGTAGAGTCCACTCATGAATGATTCTTAAGAAACGCCTCCGAAATGATTTTAAACTTCTGAGGCTGATCCAAAAAAGCGTAGTGTCCGGCATGATCAATGGTAACCAATGCGGCGTTTTTTAATCCCTTTTCCAACCTTTTTGCCTGATATAAAGGGGTAGCATCGTCGTTTTCCCCCCATAGAAGTAATATATCCTGGGAGATCGATGGAAGCGAAGATTCCAAATATTCGGTAACGGTCTTTACAAAGGTTTCCCTCATGACTCCTTGCAGTTTTTGGTAATCTGAAGAACCCAAAGATTTCCAAAGTGCCGTTTGCCGTAGTTGTCCAAGTGCTTTCTCTCTAAGGGAACCCGGCAGAATCACAAAAGGAGCTTTTAGCGATTTGGCAACATATTTTTTGATATAAAATGAAAGACTGCGTTTTGGTTTCATTCCTGCCCCGCCGGTAATCAAAACCTGATCAATGAGATCCTTACTTTCCTCACGTGCACATAATTTAAGCGTAATACGTCCCCCGAAAGAATGGGCTAAAATGTCGACTTTGGATAACTTTATCTCGTGAATAAATGCAAAAATTAAATCGGCATAATTATCAATATCCCAGGATGTTTCTGGATTGGGACTCGCTCCGAAACCGGGTAAATCGATCACGTAACAAGTTCGCATATGAGACAAACTTTTAGCCAGCGGCAGCATAACTTTACTGCTGCTTCCCCATCCGTGCAGGATGATCAATGGCTTTCCGCTTCCCAAAGTCATGTAGGCAACGGAAAGATTTTTGTATTTAAAAATCTGTTGGGACATCTAATACGTTTTAATACGATTTACTGTGCTTTATCAGACAGGAAAATAATGAAATCCTCTCAATTTATTCGAAGAAGCCTATGCAAAACCATTCTTTTGCCCAATATCTGCGGTTCCGAAGTCGTTCAGGCTTTGATATGGAACAAAATCCCTGGTTTTGCAAAGCCTTCTCGAAGACAGAATGGGTTAAGCTGTAAAATTTATAATGGATTTTATAGGTATAACGATCAAAGTAAAAAAATAATCTGTAAGGATTGGTCCGTTTTCGGCTCTTTTCAATAAAGGAAGCTTGTGCAAAACGGTCATTCGGCTCTATATCATCGTTGAAGGAATCTTAATAGCCTCACATACGAGCCAATATGCTACGGTTTTAAAAATTCCCTAACCGCGATATTGAACCAAAATCCTGATTTTGTAAAGTCTTCTAAAAGAAAGAATAGAAATGAAATAGGATATGTGGCGTAGAAAAATATTCTTTTGGCTTGACAGCCTGAACATAACTCCGGCGGAAAGAAAAGTCATTTTGATTTTATCCATTATTCTCATAGCTGTGTCTCTTTTAAATGTAACGTTTCGGCAAAGACAAAAATATCATCAATCCGATTACCGTAAGATGGAGAAAATATATCGGGCCAAATTAGCCAAAGCCGAAAAATTGGATTCGATGAAACACGTAAAATATTACACATCTCATTCATTGACAGGAAATAAAGCGATTAAAACCTCGTTTAAAAGGAGTATTTCAAAAAGCAGAGAGACCAATGCTTCTAAAGAAATTTCTGATTCAAGAGTACGTGATACATTAATTTCGATTAACAAAGCGGGACTCAAAAGCTTGATGTCTTTGTCAGGTATCGGACCCAAAACAGCCCGGAAAATTATAAATTACAGGGGAAAACATGGTCCGTTTCCATCCCTCCGTTCCATCAAAAATGTGAAGGGGATTGGAGAAAAAAAATTTGAGAATATTAAATCGTGTATATCTTTATAAAAAAGATATAGATATAACCACAGCTGCTTATGATCACAAATATTTTATGGGCGGATGACGAGATCGATCATCTGAAACCGCATATTATTTTCCTGGAGAAAAGAGGTTTTAAAGTAACTCCGGTTACTAATGGGGAAGATGCGCTTACGAGTATAAAAGAGCAAAACTATGATATCGTCTTCCTCGATGAACATATGCCGGGGATGGATGGTCTTGCCACGCTCTCGAATATCAAAGAAATGCAGCCCACCCTTCCGGTTATCATGATCACCAAAAATGAGGAAGAGTCGATCATGGATGATGCTATCGGAGCCAAAATTTCCGATTATCTCATTAAACCGGTTAATCCCAATCAAATACTGTTGACGGTTAAGCGTATTCTGGACCGGAACCGGATTCGTAATGAAAAATCCGCACAGGCATATCTTCGCAGTTTCAACGAAATTTCGATGGAACTTACCAGTGAATTGGACTGGGATGAGTGGATCAAAATATACAAGAAATTAACGAGTTGGGATCTGGAACTGCCCAGAGAGGATGAAGCGTTACGTCAGGTTTTGGAAGATCAGAAGCAGCAGGCGAACCGTGAATTTGGGAAATTTATTGAACGGGAATATTACTATTGGTTGCGCGGGGATAATACGGAGCGTCCCATTCTCTCACCTGATATCGTAAGAGAATATGTGAAACCGTTGCTGGATCAGGGAGAAACTACGCTATTGTTTGTAATCGATTGTATGCGGTACGATCAATGGCTGGTGTTCGAGAGCCTGTTGAGCGACATGTACAATATTCAAACCGATTTTTATTATTCCATACTTCCAACCGCAACGCCCTATTCGAGAAACGCCATTTTTTCCGGATTGTATCCGAATGAAATTGAAAAATATTATCCCGGTTTATGGGAGACCTCGGATGATAATGAATCCTCATTGAACCGGTATGAAGGAGAATTGCTCGAGTTGCAGATGAAACGGATGCGATATGATTTCACCCCAAAATATGAGAAAATTTTATTAGCGGATGAAGGCCGGAGGCTTGCTGATAAAATTGTCAATTATACACAAACGCCTTTGAGTGCCTTTGTCTTCAACTTTGTGGATACATTAGTTCACACCCGTTCCGATTCGGAAGTTCTCAAAGAAATTGCACCGGATGTCTCCGCATTTCGGGCATTAACCAAAACATGGTTTGCACATTCGTCACTTTTGGATATTTTTAAGACGCTTGCAAACCAGGACGTAACCATAATTGTAACGACCGATCACGGTTCGGTTCGTGCGCTTCGGGATACCAAGGTTTTAGGAGACCGGGATACCTCGACCAGTTTGCGTTATAAATACGGACGCAATTTGAAATGTGATAAGGATGCCGCCATTATGGTAGATAATCCTTTGGATTATAAACTGCCTCGGTCAGGCGTCACGACGAATTATATTTTTGCCAAAGAAGACTTTTATTTCGTATATCCGACGAATTACCATCGTTACCAGAACAAATATAAAGACACGTTTCAACACGGTGGTGCCTCGATGGAAGAAATGATCTTACCGGTCATTACGATGCAAACAAGATGATCACTTAAATAAAATAACTCTTTTTGATGCATGAATATTGAAATGAAATCGATGAATGAAATTTCAGGCAAGGAATGGCTGAGTTCTTCGGTTGAAGATACATTCGGGATTGCTGCGGAATTTGCATCCTTACTTGAACAAGGGGATATTGTATGTCTTACAGGCGACCTCGGTGCGGGCAAAACTCATTTTGTGAAAGGAGTGGCTAAGGCTTTAGGTATTGATCCGGCGATCGTGAGTTCACCGACATTTACATTGATTCATGAATACAAGGATAGTGAAATTCCCATTTACCATTTTGATTTTTACCGGTTAAAATCAGAAACAGAAGCAATGGATATCGGTGCTGAAGAATATTTCTATAGTGAAGGGGTTTGTTTTATAGAGTGGCCTGAAAAGGTTCCGGGTATTCTTCCCGAAGACGCTCTATGGGTTCAGTTTAAACATATTTCAAAAAATGAAAGACGAATTTTAATCCGAAAAAAAGTTGAATAAGCCTTATATTGAAAATTCATTATGGAAAGCAGGAAGAAAAATTTACCATATCGAATAGATCGATTACCGGTAATCATGCCTTATTACCGAAGGGCCAATAATGAGCTGAGTTTAGGAGATCTGGTTTATTACGGACCCTGCCCGGAATTTTACGGAGTCGGTGAAATTGTCAGCATGATTGAATCGTATTGTGTTGTTGATTTCAGAGGTACGGGCGAACTCGGTATTCAAAAAGACGCTTTTGAGTCGAAGTATTTAATCCCCATTCATAAATTAAATCTCTCCCACATTCTGAAAGCCCGGTAAGAGTGGGACAATGATCAATTAGTAATTAATAATGAGTAATTATGATTGCCGGGGTTCATCAAGATTGAATATTCATTCCCTTCTAATGTTTAAATTTTAAGTATAAGGCTAATCTTACTTTACAAATCAAGGAAGCTTTTTTCTCAAACTTATCCCATAAGTATTTGTACAATTTCGTGATGTGAGATTGTAATAATTTGTTCGAATGTAATCAGAATATAAATGAATCCATATTCTGTTTCGGCCTTAGAAAAATGGAGACGGATTTAGCAGTCAGCCGGCGATTTTTGGAACCTTTTCATCGTTGAAAAGTAACATAATGCAAGAATGAGTTGACATGCTTTTATTGTTTGAAACCAAATCCGTCCAAAACGTTTTTAAATTTAAAAATTAAGCATCATCGGTTTATTTTGGACAAAATTTTAAAATTTGAACGATCAATCCCCCAATGGTATAAAACCCCCTGAATCGGTTGAAAATTATTTATTCGTGGCAGTTCAAACGTCTTGTCCGGTACCGATAGCGTTCTCAGATGTGGTTTGAAACCATTAAACAAAGTTTCTTAACTCGAACAGATCCAAAATAACTTTGATAAGAGCATCCTATGTGTAATCAATGGGAACCAGCAATATTCGGCTTCCTTGGGAGCCACCTGATCATTATTTTACAAATTCAGCCAGTCTCTTTTTCCGCATTCGTCAAATCAAAAACCGTTTCTTCGGCATCTTTGTCCCGTCCAAACATCCAAAGAAATATACTAGTGAAGATACCCGGATAAAACGGCTCAATCCCAAGAAATGATTCCGAATAACCACCCGTTGAATGAATCGTACCCATGACCAGCCATAAGACGGAAATACCAGTACTTAGAATCATCGATGGCAGGACATATTTTTGCTTCAGTCGAAATAATGGTAAATAAACGCCCAAAACCGGAATCAACAGGCCCGGAAGCATTGCGGAACCGATGACATACCAAAGGGAAATGACGCTGGGATATATCACAATGAGCAGAATGGCCAGAGCTGCTGCCAGGGAGACACTTATGCGTGTTAACGTAACCCGGTGAGCTTTTGGGAAAAATTTGGCCAGCAAATCACGGCCAAGCGTCTGACCGGATAGAAATAAAAAACTGTCCAATGTGGACATGATCGTGGCGAGTAATGCGACGTAAAAAATGCCACGCATACCAAATGGCAGGATTTTATTGGCCATATATGGATATACCATAGCAGGTTTGTCGATATGACCTAAGATTTTGAGTCCGTAAACGCCGCAACTCAATGAAAGAAAATCAAAAACCGTCCAAAACATGACGGAATAAATAATTCCCTTTTTTGCAATTTCAGGTGTCCGTGCTGCAGCCGCCCGCTGATGGAAACTGGGCGAGACAAAGGTCCATAGTGCAATAAAAAACCAGACGATGATATATTGGAGAGAGTGTCCCCCGCTGAGATCCTTGTATTTTACCGGAACATTATTCCAGAGTTTGACCGGACTGCCGTACACATGCCATGCAAAAAATAAGAGCACAAAGAACCCGAGATACATTAGAATAACTTGTAGGTCGTCGGTTCTGACGACTGCGTCGAATCCGCCAAAACTTATGTAGAGAATGGAAAACAAAGAGACTAAAATAGAATAGATGAGTATGCTTCCATGATTCCCAAACATAAATTGAAATAAAAGTCCAAGCATGAGAATGTACGGAGCGGGGCTGATCAAAATGAAAACACCAATACTGGAAATCCCGCCGGCTTTTGATCCATATTGATTACTTAAGGCCTCCGGAATGGACAGAGCCGGATTTTTTCGTATTTTTTTGGCAAGCAAATAAGCGAATAGTATCGAAAAGATGTAATAGGGAAATCCCATCAGGAACCATTCGGAAAGGCCAAATTGATAGCTGTATTCGCCAACACCGAGGATTCCTCCATACCAGGTAGAAACCAATGTAGCGATAAATGCGGGCAGCGTCATCTTCCGACCGGATAACAGGAATGTTTCCTCATCAACATCCTGCCACTTTTTTTTGATACTCAGCCAAACGATAGCGATGAAATACGCCAAAACGATGGCCCAGTCAATAAAACTGAAATTAAATTGCACTACAATGTTTTTTATAAAAATTTTAAGTCCCGATGATCAGTAAGGTATTAACCCGGATTATTCACGTAACCAATATGAAGTAATACATATCATATTGTAAATAAAGTAACTTATAAAAAATAAACCGATCCTCGATTTTGAGGTCGCTAAAAAAAGCTGCGAAATTTGGCCGTGCTCTGCGTTGAATTTAAAAATGCTTGATCAACGTACCAATGTACGTTTCATGCACATTCTTAAATTCGCCTTGATCACGACAAAATTTCTTGGTGAATAATCCGGGTTAAATATCGGAAGAAACACTTAAAAAAATTAATAAATCTCCGCTATCGTAACTTATTTTTGCAGGAGTGTGTTCAATTTCGTTTGAAGATCCGTCTCGGATCCCGTTTTCGAGTGATTCATTATTCAGAGGATATTTCAGACCGGAAGTTTTAATTCCTTCTACTTTACCGGAAAGTGGAAACAAGGAAACGACGGTACCGATGGGTTGATTCAATGTGTAATTTTTAGGTAAAATGAAAGTTTTACCATAGTTATCTCTGAAGTGGATGGTGGTAAACTTCGGGGTAAATTGTTTTAAAACAGAAAGGTTTTTCAGTGTATGATCGATGCGTTGACCGGCCGCTCCCAAGACAACCACATCGGTGCATTCTTCTTTTAAGGCATAATTCAGTGCCTTTTCCAGATCATTGGAATCCTGATCCGGATCTTCTAAAATATTAAAATCATAATTCTCTTCAGGTGTAAAACTATCCATATCGCCAATAACAATATCTGGTTTCAAATTATATTTCAAAACAGTGTAGGCCCCACCATCGGCGACAATAAAAAGTTGTCCATTTTGTATTTCATTGCTTAGCAAATTCCTGGAAGGCGGCTCTCCATCGCATAATATTACGGCTCTCTTTTCAATCATAAAGTATTAATAATTTGTTATTTAAATCGGATTATAAATATATCTTAAAATTAAGATTCAGTAAACAGTTTAGATTTTTCCATCTTTTTATTGCTTTCCTGATAAGTTTATCTGATTTTAATAAGTTAATTTAAAACAATGCAACTTATTTTGCGTTATGGTAAGTTATCAAGCTAACGCTTGAGAGGCTAAACAATATTATCTCATGCTGACCGAACTTATCAAAAGTATAAAAAGTCATAAAAGAATCGGCGTATTTTCACATATACGTCCCGATGGTGATGCTATCGGTTCTTTGATAGCCTTCTGTCTCTGGCTTCAAAAGAATGATATAGCAGTATATGGTTTTAACGATGACGGGCCCGTTCATAATACGGTCTGGTTAACAGAATATTTTCCCATCCAAAAGCCGGATAAAGAGGCTGTCGATAAATGTGATGCCTATGTTTTTCTTGATGGAAACATCCCTTACCGGTTTGGCCGATTCGGGCAATATACCCTCGATACCGGCAAACCATGTTATCTCATCGATCATCATCCGGATCCGGTTCCTGTGTATGATTTTGTCTATTCTGTTGAATCCGCTTCTTCAACGGCTGAACTCGTTTACCAGGTATTTGAAGAAAGCGGTGATCTGGAGTTAATTGACACAGGTGTGGCCAAAGCAATCTATACGGGTTTAATGACTGATACGGGGTCCTTCCGGTTTGATTCGGTATCACCCCGGGTTCATGATATTGTAGCTGATTTAATGAGACGGGGTCATTTTACTCCCAACGAAGTACATGAACTGGTTTACGACCGTCGTACACTCAATCAAATGCGCCTATTAGGAAGGGTGCTTAAAACCATTGAGTTGTATGCAGACAATCAAATCAGTACTATTACCGTTACACAAGAAATGTTAGAAGCTACCGGGTGTACTTATGATGATACAGAAGGGTTTATTGCTTATCCTTTGAGTATTAACGGTGTAAAAGCGGCTGTACTGTTTTGTGAAATGGATGGGAAGGTGAAACTTAGCCTGCGTTCCAAATGTGGCCTCTTGGCTAATACATGGGCACGGATATTTGGCGGCGGCGGACACAAACGTGCGGCCGGCGCTTGGCATCCGGGTCCTTTGAGTAAAGCTAAAAAGGATGTCATTGAAGCCGCTGAGGAATTATTAGCTTCGGTTAAATCTTGAGAAACGTAATTAGAATTTGACGTATAGTAAAATAAATCATATAAGGCGCTTAATAATATTGCTATCTCTAATGGCTGTTGGATTGGTGGGTTGTCATAAATCGAAACCAGCGGCCGTAAAGAATAATAGCACAAAAAATGCCCCTCATAAGCTTAAAGAGCTTAAAAGTATTACGGTCAAGAATGGTACTACAAAAACAAAAGAGCTTCAGGAAAAATCTCCTCAGAAGATTAATAATCAACTTTATGACAGCCGGCATAACGCGATAACAAAATCGGTTGCCGAAGTAAGTCCGGCGGTTGTAAGTGTCAGTGTGACTGAAGTCGTGAAGGAACAGGATCAATATGACCCGTTTTTTGGTTTTTTTCTGGCGCCCGGAAGAATGCGAAAGTTTAAAAGTCTTGGAACGGGATTTATCATCAGTGAAAATGGGATGATAGTAACCAACCAGCACGTGATTGGTAAAAATGCGGCTCGTATCATTGTTACAACTTCCAAAGGAAAGAGCTATGACGCCAAGGTAATTGGTGAGGATGAATACGCGGATATTGCTCTTCTCAAGATTAAGGCCAAAAGAAAACTGCCATTTGTACATTTCGGAGATTCCGATAAAGCTATTGTCGGAGAATGGTGTATCGCCATTGGAGATCCATTTGGGCTTTTTGAAAAAGGGGAGCCAACGGTAACAGTCGGTGTTATCAGTGCGGTAAAACGAGATTTTCGCCCGGATCCGCGAGAGCCCAGAGCCTATCTGGATATGCTGCAAACGGATGCGGCCATAAATAAAGGTAATTCCGGCGGACCACTGGTCAATTCCTTAGGTCAGGTTATCGGGATGAATACGTTTATCTACACGGGCGGAGCGAGTCAGGGCAATGTCGGATTAGGATTTGCTATACCAAGCAATACGATTGTAAAGATTATTACACAACTGGAAGAAAAAGGAAAGGTCAGTCTTGGTTATGATCCCGGATTTCAGGTAAAACCGATAACCGCCGCAACAGCCTACAAATATAATCTGCCGATTATTCAGGGAGTATTTGTATATAGTGTGAATAAAGACGGTCCGGCTTATAAGGCCGGAATCTTACCGGGTGACATTTTATTGAAAATAGGGAATGAACGTATTTATAGTTACACTCATTTTGAAGCTTTGCTTCGAGAGTATAAAAAGGGCGACAAGATGAAACTGGTGATTCTCAGAAAAGGGCATCTTTATGAAACGAGCATGGTGCTTCGCAATAAAGTTAAAAAAGGACAAAAGGCTAAAGCCTCCCAAAAGACGGAATAACTCTCGAAAATTATATTGATTTGCCTTAGTTTAATTTTTATTCCGGTTCAGAAAATCGGCAATTCGGTTAAAATGTTCTTCTGATGCCCAGAATTTAATGAAACTGGAGAGTTCCACTTCCAAAGATTCATCACGGGAAAGTGAATTCATATTACGGATGTTCTCTTTGAGTGAACGGATAAAATGCCGGTCGTTTTGACTCAACTCTTCCGCCCATTTTTTTGTTTCGTCAACAAGCGCATCGGTGGAAACGACTTTATTGATCAGACCTTTATCTAATGCAGTACGGGAATTGATGATCGCAGAGCTGGCCAGCCACTCAAGAGCAGTCGCTCGTCCTACCAGTTCAACAAGTCGGGTGAGTCCGCCCCAGCCCGGTGGTAAATAGAATCGGGCCTGAGTGAATCCAAACCGAATGTGCTCTGCGGCTATACGAAAATCGAAAGCGAGAGTTGTTTCGCATCCTCCACCATAAGCATCCCCATTTATACAGGCGATAGTAATACAATTGAGTGCTTCAATTCGCTTTAATATGGTGGTCATTCGCTGCGCCATCTTTTTGCCATCTTCTTCGGTATCGAGCGTGGAAAACTTCCGGAGATCACCGCCCGAAACAAATGATTTGTGTCCTTCGCCACTCAGGATGAATACCCGTATAGCTTCATCCTTCTCGAGTAGGTCAAGAATCGATTCCAATTGTTCCATGACCTCGAAATCGATGGCATTCAGCGCTCGCGGCCGTGCGATTTTCGCCCATAAAATTTTCTCTTCAATCTCGTACGTTACCGATTTATTCACCATTACATCTGACTCCGGAATGTTTATTCTTATTTTTGACACGTATCACCATGAAATTATTTAGAGAATTTTAAAATATCGTAAGTGTCTGATCAATTGATATTCATGCCATGGTTTGGTTTGGCATTTTTTTAAATCCCAGTTCCAACCTGTTCTTTATTATTGTGTTTGGGTAAATCAATATAGGATATGATTCGTTCAAATGACATTAACCCGAATTATTCACGTAATCAATAAGAAGTAATACATATCATATCATATTGTAAATTAACGTGAGGTTCGTTTAAGCTTATAATCTATCTACTTAATAAAAGTAGCTGTTAAATTAGATTTTTCTATGACCACCGACAACCGACCACAGAGAAACACTCTGATATTAATTAAATATTATTTATTCTTAAAAACCGTATAATCAACGTGGGTTCGGTATCGGAATCATGCTTTATGCATCAAAACAGTTCTGT
>Ga0209921_1000565_pt1 | contig 11068 bp, 12 predicted proteins | sample SalPonF2_C_D2_MG_FD_185730 | JGI IMG/M metagenome (GOLD analysis project Ga0209921, IMG submission 185730) | Salt pond soil microbial communities from South San Francisco under conditions of wetland restoration - Salt Pond MetaG SF2_C_D2_MG... ...
CACGACGACGCCGAGACCGGTGAACGTGAACATCGAGAAGCCGCGGCCGATGAGGCGCTCGGCGACGCTGGATGCTAGCAGGTTCGTGGAGGTGCCGATGAGGGTGAGCATCCCGCCGAACATGGAGGCGTAGGAGAGCGGGATGAGGAGCTTCGACGGGCTCGTGTTCCCGTCGTGCGCGAGGTCCGAGATGACCGGGACGAGGATGGCGACGACGGGCGTGTTGTTGATGAATCCCGAGACCGGCCCGGCGACGCCGACCGTCGCGAGGAGCTGTTTCGACTGGCTCTCGCCGGCGAACGCCGCCATCCGCTTTCCGACGAGCTGGACGACGCCCGTCTGGCTGACGCCCGTCGAGAGGATCAGCATCGCGAGGACGGCTATCGTCGCCGTGCTGGAGAACCCGGAGATGCCTTCGGCAACCGAGACCTGCGTCCACGGACTGAGAACGGTGAGCAACACGACGACGAGAATCGCGGTAATGTCTATCGGGAGGAGCTCGGTGACGAAGAGGAAGAGCGCGAGGAGGACGACGCCGAACACGACGAGCATCCCCGTCGTCACCGGCGGGATCGTCCCTATTTGAGCGGGAGAGAGATCGAGAGACACAAACACTAGACGCGAATCGGCGGTAAATGGCTGTCGAGTCTCGCACGAGCGCCGCGGCCGACGTGGCCGTCCCGGAACGCCGCGACCACAGGACTATCCGCGTGGAGCGCGTCCGTTTTTGGATGGCTGATGATAAGCGCGGTCGAGAGAAGCAGGCCCGCGACGCCCAGCGACGCCAGCAAGAGCGCGACGTCGACGCAGCACTGGCGCGGGGCGACGAGCGAGAACCGCCGATCGAATCGGCTGACTTCGAGGACCTCGAGTCGGCTCTCGAAACGCTGGACTTCCCGGTGACGGGGGCCGACGTCGTCGCGGCGGCCGGCGACCGCACGGTTCACTCGGCCGGACGGAGCTACGTGGTCGAGGAACTCGTCCCGGAGACGGACGCGGAATCGTTCGACTCACCGGACGCCGTTCGAGTGCAGGTACGCCGGCCGACGGTCGCCGCGGTCATGAAACGAATCGTCGAAGCCAGCGAGGCGCTCCCGAACGCGGAGTTCAGTTGGTCACAGCGCCAGGCGTACGAGCTGACGTTTCGGGCGCTCACCGCGATCGACGGCGACGACGACGACGAGGGCGTCGCAGTCATCGGCGACTGGATCGTCGAGCGAATCCACGAGAAGGAACTGCTCCCGACGTCCCGGGCGGTACGCCGACAGGCGGCCAAGTTCTGCCGGTCGAACGGATACACCGTCCGGGACGACGAGTGGCTCGGAATCTAGCTGATTCGAGGCGCGACACGCTCCGTCTCGGCGCGAGTGACGCGCAGCACGGCACCACTTCTCACACTCCGCTCCGCGACTATGTGTGGGACAGGCATAACCGTCCAGTCCCCCTCTCACTAGAGAGTCACCCATGGATATCTCCGAGATCATCTCGACGGAATTCACCGAGTTCGACATCGGAGCGCCACTCTCGAAAGTCGCCGGGGCGTTCGAGAACCAGGAACTCGATGCCGTCGTCGTGACGGACGGCGACGAATATCGCGGTGTCGTCAGCCGTCGACAGCTGGCGTCCTCGTCCAACCAGCCCTCGGCGAAGGTCGGTTCACAGGCACAGCACGTCCCCACGGTCGACCGCACCGAGGACGTCCGCGAGGTCGCGCGGCTCATGATCGGCAGCGACGCGAAAACCCTCCCCGTCCTCGACGGCGAACGGGTCACCGGGGTGGTGACCGCCGATGCCGTCCTCGAGGCCGTCCGCCCCTTCCTCGACGCGACGACCGTCGACGACGCCTACACGACGGACCTGGTCAGTGCGACCCCCGAGACCACGATCGGGAAAGCACTCAATATGCTCCGCGAAGCCGGCATCGCCCACCTTCCGGTCGTCGACGGGGACGACCTCGTGGGGATGTTGAGCCTGTACGACCTCATCGAGTTCACGACGCGCGGCGGCACCAAGAGCCAGGGCGGTTCCTCGAGCGGGTTCGGTGGCCGCGGTGGCGGGGGGCAGAACCGGGGCGGGTTCGGGTCTCGCGAGGGCGAGGTCGATCGGATGCTCGACCTCCCGGTGCGGAACCTGACGTCCGATTCGGTCGCGACGGTCCGGCGGAGTGCCCCGCTCGACGAGGTCGTCGAGACGATGTTCGAACGGGGAATCTCCTCGCTCGTCGTCACGGCCGACGACACGGACGCCCCCGTCGGCATCATCACGAAGACGGACGTCGTCGAGGCGCTCACCTGGGAGCGCGACGACCGGAACGCAGTGCAGGTGTTCGGCCTCGACCTGCTCGACGAGATGGACGACGACGACGTCTCCGCGCTGATCGAGAGCGCGACCTCGAAGTACGGCGAGATGAGCGTCGTCAAGGCCAGCATCGAACTACACGAGCACAAGGAGCGCTCGCGGGGCGTCCCGCTGGTGCTGGCGCGGATTCGACTGGTTACCGACCGCGGCTACTTCACCGCCGACGGCGAGGGGTACGGGGCCACACACGCGCTCCGCCTCGCTGCGAACGCGGTCGAGCGCCAGATACTCAAGGGGAAGACGTACGGCCGCTCGAAGAAACATCGGGACACCGACGAGATCGAACGGCTCTACGGCTGGTGGCTCGGCGGCTGAACGGGCGCCGCCGAGCCGTCGACGCCGGGTCGCGGAGACCCCACTGGCCGGCCACTCGTTCGCGGAGGAGGGGAGGAAGGGGTAGCTAATAGCGAGGCCGCCGTACGCAACAGACGATGCGGACACACCGCCACGGAACCAAGTCGTTCATTGATTTCATGCGTGCGTATCTCCAGGACCATCCCAAACGCTGTCCGACGTGTGGGAACGAAGCCCGATCCCAGTCGGAGTGGCGGATCGAAAAACGTGACGAGGACGGCCTCCACTTCGTGCATGTCTGCCCGCGGTGCGGCGCCGAGGAGGACGTGTTCTTGGATCTCGCGCCCGAACACGAGCGAACCAGACGGTAGTCGTGGGCCGCGAGGGGAGGACGGCGCGGACGGAACTCGAGGTGGCGGACTACCCCCGCGTTTGACGGACCAGTTCGTCGAGTTCCGCTTCGATGAGCGTCGCAACCCGCTCGCTGTACTGCCAGAGCGCCGCGTTGAGTCGCTCTTCGGTCTCGTCATCGAGGTCGTCCGCCCCGCGAAGGACGGAGTCCTTCGTTATCTGGGGGTGGTACACGCAGACCACCCCGAGTGGAGGGTCCGAACTCGAGGTTCCCGCCGTGTGGATCCCGTACTGGTCGGTTCCCCAGACACCATCGCCGCCCTCCCGCTCCAGTTCGGAGTCGAGCGCATCGAGCAGTCGCACCTCTTCGGGGGAGAGGAGCGGGTCGTCGCCTTCGAACAGTTCGGTGTACGCCTCCATTCGGGCGGTTCTCGTCCACTGGTCCAACTGAGAACGCGCCTGGAGTACGAGTTGCCGCTCGTCTGGAAACTCGGCCATGACCATAGAAGGGGGGCGAGACGAAAGAGTGTTTGTACAACGTCGCTGAATGGTGGCTGCGTCGATAGCGGCGGTGTACTCACCACCGGCTTTGCCGTTCACATTTTCATCTGGCTCGTGTCCACACGGACTACCGTTGTCGGCAGGCCCATGCGGATAGCGACCTGACAATGTCGATCGCGGACAGAGCGTTCAAGCGAGTTCTCTACGTAAATCGAATATGCCCGTGACAGAGATATCATAGAATCCAACGTCGGTTGAGCGGAGTACGCGACGATCCCAGATACTATCGACGTCCTCAGGTACGTCGCGGAAAGTCTGAGTCTCTCCTTCAGCCGGTGGGACGAACCATATGTAACCGGCCCGAGTCTCTATTTCATCGTCGTCGCCGACATCGACTTCGGCAAATACACCGATCCACTGGGAGACAACACGTGGCCCGTCGAGCAGTGTCGGGCGGTCACCATCTCGTCCGAGGAGTTCGTCGACGCCGCTCGAAACGTGGCATTCCGGTGCGATGGGGCAGTCGTCGTCGCCGCGGATCGGACGATCCAGGAACAGATGGTTCGCGTTCGGACGCCGAATGCCACTGAAATGCTCGAAGTGCCGTCCATCGACTACGCCGATTGGATGGGAACCAAACACCTCAGTGCGTTAGAGGTGTCCCTCCGAGAAGAAGTGCTTGCCAGTGTGACGCTGAGCGAAGAGAACGGTCGTGTGACAGTCTTCCGCGATGGAAAACACGCCGATTTCGAACGTGAGAAACTCGGAGGCCGCTGGCGGATCGAAGAGTGAGGTCGCGCGTCTCTCTCGCCGACGGGCGCCTCGGGATTTCAGTCCTGGAACTCGTCGTCGTACCGTTCGTAGGTGACCGTCAGTTTGCCGGGCGTCGGCCGTTTCGCCGCATCTCGGAGGGCCTCGAACGACTCGATGAGTTCAGTCGCGTCGTCCGCGCCCTCGCGGACGTTCTCCGACTCCTCTCGGATCGTATCGTATAGGCGCTCCAGGATGCGCCGAGCGGCGTACGAATCGGTTTTTGAGTCGATCTCGAAGGTAGCCACGCGACGGGACATACGGATACATAGCTCTCCACGGAGTTAACGTCCGCCATGGGTCATCGAGAGGTAGTCCCATTCTCGTCCGGAACGATTCTCGTTCCCTGTAACTCGTCGGTTCGGACAGCGGTGAGTATGCGCTCGGGGTCGGTTCCGTCGATGACCACCGTTTCGCGGTGAGTGCGTTGGGTCATTTTCGCGGTGCGAAGGTCGATCGGGACACTGTTCCCAGAAGTGCTGCCGAGATCGAGGATGAGGGTGATGAGTGGGCTCGCGCGTAACTCGTTGAATAGTTCTGCGTCCGGGTGAGTTTGGAGGTCCGGCCGAAAGACGCCGGGTACGCTCGTCGCGTAGATGAGACGTTCTGCGTCGACGTATTCAGCGAGGAGTGCGCCCACCGCGTTAGTAGTGTGGCCGGGTGCCGTTCCACCCATGACGACGATCGCGCCGCGACGGAGCGCTCCGCCGGCAGCCTCGTAGTCCTCGATCGGTGTCAGGACGGCCTCGTCGTCCGATCGCCGCGATGAGCAGTCGGGCGTTTAGCCGACTAACCTCGATATCGAGGTGATCCAACTAGACTTCGTTCGCACCGAGAACTCCCCCCACGTCGATGAAGTCGCGCGCGGGAGACCCACCACCGGTGACGAAACAGACGTCGTGCTCCTCGGCGAGTGTCGTGATGACGGCTGCGTACTCTCGAAACTGCTCTGGGGCGAGCGCTGGCGTGAGAACGCTCCCGGCGAGCGAGAGTACGATGCGCATGACGTCTCGCAGGACAGCGTCGGACTACAATCCTCGTGTCACCGGAAACGAGACCTGGTCCGACTATCTCGGCGACGTCCGTCGCGATCATCGCGAGTTCGGCGGCGCCCCACGAGACGTAGACCAGCGACCGCGGGAACCGCTCGCGGCAGAGGCGAGCGATGTTCTGGCCGGTCGCGATGCCGAGTTTGGCCGCGACGATCTGGATGACGATGGCCATCAATGACGAGAGGACGACGACCCACAACAACGCGGTCCCGTACCTCGACCCGCCCGCGATGTTCGTCGCCCAGTTCCCCGGGTCCATGTAGGCGACGCTGATGAGGAAGCCGGGACCGACGTACGCGAGAAACGTCTGCAGGGTGACGCGAGAGTCGACCATTATGTTGGTATTCGCGAGCACGGAATTTGAGTCTGTGTACGGGTGGCCGTGGACGCGGCGCGTACGTTTATCCGGCTGTGCGGAGAGGGTCTAGCTATGTCCGGTGGAGACTCACTCGTTATTCAGCACGACGCACACGGGATTACCGTCGAGACCACCGACTTGGAGGGCGAACCGGTCGTCGGGCGATTCTCCGAGGTCAGACTCCTCACCAACGGATGGGCGGTCTGCGTAGACCCCGAAGCGGAACCCGGCCGGACCGACTTCTTCCCCCCGCGTGTCGTCGAGCGAATCACCGTCCGCGACGAGGACAACTCGCTCACGGACATTCACTTCGGATGACCGGCCGGTCGCGCGAGACGCGACGATGGAACGCCTGATTAGCAGCAGTCAGTTTCTCCGGGAGTCAACTCGCACGCATCGCCCACCGCTAATTCGATACACCCCCGTACAAACGCCAAGACTGCCACCTAGACTGGCATACTGTGGCCCCATTCCTCCCTCTATTCCTCTCCTCTGTATGGGCGGTCGTCAAGGCGCAATCACTCACCGGTATCCCCGGTCGATCGGCGGACCGTCCCGGGCTCGCCGAATCATTTGGGTTCGACCCGGACAACATCCCGATACGGAGTACGTCCAAGCCGTCACACTTGCAAAACCGGTTCAGTGATCTTCAAGAACTGGTTGAACGGGCGGCCGGACAGATACGTGCAATCGCCGCAGAGCGAGGGTCCCCGATTGGGGGCACTGTCGGTAGTTCCCATCTGATCAATCAGACGACACGATTGGCGTAGATTCTCAGAACGCGTCTGGATAAATGGAGTGCAATTCCTGTACCACCCAGATACCGTCCTTACGACCGCTGACCTCGAAAGCTTAGCGCTTGGTCTCCTCGCGGAGATCCCAATCCCCGGAGTCGAAGACTGCGCCTTCGACTCCGGGATCATCCACGACACCCTCCTTCACGCCGCTGTTGAGCAGGACTCCGTCAAAGCAATCACCGACGCCACGCGCAACACCTACTCCGACGACTACACGCTCACACAACTCCACACCCTCATTCGTCTTTAGTTAAGCCTTACACCTCGGTTTCGTAGCAATAGTGAGCGTCTCTTGTAAGGTCGGTCGCTGCTTGTGGATCTTTTGAGCGTCTTCGATCAGCCGTTCGAGCAGCGGCGGTGGTGAGTAGCCGAGGTACTCACCGAGTTCGTGGAGAATGAGCTGGGCGTGCGACCGGAAGGTCGCCGCCCAGCGCTCTGTCGGAAATACGAGCTCATCATCCGCCTGCTCGGTGATCAGATCCAACAACTCACGGCTTACAAGCAGCGAGAGTAACGCTGCGTACAGTAAGATCTTCACCACGTGCTCGTTGCTCGTGCCGAATTCGTCCAGGTCGTACTGCGTCTTCAACTCACGGAACAGCAACTCAACTTCCCACCGACACCGGTAGATCTGCGCTAAGTCTGCCGGAAAGAACTCCTCCCTCGACAGATTTGTCACGTACAGATGGTAGTCGTCGGCGTCCTCGTTGCGGACGCCGACGACGCGGAACTGCTTCGTATCCAGCGACCTCGTCCCGTTGTACGGCCCACGCTTGAACTCGACTTCGACCTCCACATCGATGTACGTCCGATCGAGGTCATCGAGAACGTCTCGGAGCTGCTTGCCCTCCAAGGGAATGGCGCGCCCGCGCCATTCCCGCAATTCAGCCGTAATCACCGGATTTGCGTTCTGTTTCAACCGACTCACGAAGTAGCCGCCGTTCTCGTCAATCCGCGCAAACCGGCGGTACTTGAAGTACGCCAAGTCGAACAGCACAAGGCGGTTCTCTAGCCACGATCCTGTCTTGAACAGCGTGCTATCGTGTGTTTTCTCGTTAGCAGTATCGAGCCGTTCAATCGTCTGCTCTGTGGCATTGTGGAGCAGGTGGAGCTTCGCTCCAGCCTGCTCCTCGTGGCGGGCTTCGAACTGATCTGAGAGAAATTCGTGTAACCGTAACACCGTTCCGTCAGCGATCATCACATCTCTAAATCGGTCGATATCAGCGTCAACAGCGTTAGGAACAGCGACCTCGTCGAGGCCGCGCTCGACGAGGTCGCGGAGGTACTCTGCAAGCGTCGGGGTCAACCGCTGATAGAATCCGCCCGGAGAGATCGTCTCATCGGCAGTTGAGTTGTAACAGCGTCTAAACCCGGCGAGTGTTCGGCTTTCGCCTGCGGCGAAGCCGAACACGAATGCCCAAACGAAGGCAGGGATCTGGAGCTTGCGGTCACGTTCGACCACGCCGAGTTCCTCGGCGTGCTCTTCGAGGAACTCAGAGGGAAACAGTGTAGTGAGCCGACGCATAATCCGGGATGAGGAGGTTTCGTTGTGCACACTCGATTCCTCCTCATTCCTTCCGAAAAGTAGTCTCGATAAGCCGCCGCTGTCACGCGGTTTCTCGCTTAACTAAAGACGGATGAAGCCTGCATAAGCTCACCATGTCGGATTCATCGGGGCTTGGTGAGAAACTGAACCCGTTTCGGTCGTCGACGCCGCCGCGGTTCGAATTCCTCGCGCTCAGTGAGGGCCCGGACGAGCCCGTCGAGTTCTACTACGGCGCCGGCGAACACCTCGACACCGTCGAGGAACGCCTCCACTCGATCTATCCGGAGACCTTCGACGTCGAACGCGTCGACGTCGACGTTGCATCGCGACTCGTTCAGCCAGTCGAGTACACCCACGAGGAGTTCGTCGAGCAGTATACAGCGGAGAATCTTCGATACGAGTTCGATGCTGAGGACCGATACGACCTCACGGACGACGATACGGTGGAAGATGGCGTCAAGTCCGCCGCAGATGGTGGTGTCGACGTCGACCTTGCCGCCGACCGGATCGTTCGCATCGGAGAGACAGCAGTTGAACTCGCGCCCGCGAGTGAACTCTCGTCCGAAACATCGGTGACAGCGCTCGACAAACCAACGGTCACAGACGACGGGACGATACTCGCGCGACCGGCCATCGACGCGGTGTCGCCGCTCGGCGTTCGGTGGTGTGGGGCAGCGACACGGAAGGCGGACTGGATGACCTCACTCACGCCCTTCACCGATGCGGAGAGTAGCGAGTCGCTCACATCGGTTGATCGGCCGGGCAGTACACTCGCGTCGCTCATCGACCACCTGATGGAGGCGAGCGCGCCCGTGGCGTTTCAGGTCGTTTTCCAGCGTCATTCGAGCTGGCAGTCGGACGCCGAGGTCCGAAAGGAGGAGTTGATCGACGGCCGGGACACTCTCTCGCAGAAAATTATCGGCGATCTCCTCGACTCCGAGATCGAGCACGAGCATGACGAGCGCGAACTCAGCGATGCCGTCGCAGAACGTCTCGACGCGATCGATGCGAAGAATCCCAAGCGCTCGTTCACAGTGAACGTCCGCGCCATCGGTATTCCGAGAGACGACTACGACGCCCTTGATTCGCGGTTGGACTCACTCGCACCGGTCTTCGATCCCCTTGACGGACCGTTCTACGACGTCACAGCGAAGCGCCTCCGAGATGATGGATTCCGCGAGGCGACGAAGGAGAAGAACGCACGGACGGCACTCCAGCGCCTTCTCGACCGCGAGATGACAACTGGCCGTGGGAAGACCCGCCCTGACTTCGTCCTGAGTGGACAGGAGCTCGCGAACTTCGTTCTCGTCCCTTCGTCCGAACAGCTCTCCGTCGAGGGAACGCGGGGAACCCGAGCCGAACAACAGAGCCGGAACCCACTCCCGCGACCACATCAGGACCTCATGCGTGAGTTCCGCGAAGGGATGGCGATCGGGACGGCACTCGACGAAACGGGCGAGCCCGAGGACGTGCCGACGCGTCTCCCGCCCCGACTCCTTCCGACACACTACGGGCGGTTCGGGACGACCGGGTCGGGCAAGTCGAAAGCGCTGATCAACGATATGCTCTCGCTCTACGAGACGACTGCCGGGCCGACGATTCTGATCGACCCGAAGGGCGATGGCATGGCAGAGAATTATCTCCGCACTCACGCCGTCCGATACGGCCTCGACGATCTCGAAGAGAACGTCATCCACTTCCCTATCCCCGAAGTTCTCCCCGGGTTCTCCTTTTTCAATATCGAACCCGCACTTTCGAACGGGCAGCGGTGCGACGATGCGGTGCAGCAGAAGGCCGACCACTACGAGGAGATTCTCAAACTCGTCATGGGGACCGAGCGCTACGAGCGCGCAACCGTCGCGCCCGGCCTGATCAAGACGCTCATCAAGGCACTCTTCGACGAGGAACATGGCCGCGAGAACGGCCAGTACCGAGAGTCGACGGACTATTTCGCGCATCGCCAGCTGGAGAACGCGCTCGATGAACTCTGGGCGGCCGGCCCGCCGAATCCGGACCTCGGAGCCGCACCACAGTCGAGCGACGAAGAGGTTAAACGCTCTCTTCGCCGGCAGTTGCAGTTGGATCAGAGCACGTTCTCGAACGTGATGGGCGGCGTCGGAAACCGATTATCCGCGATCTCCGATGACACGCATCTCCGGCGTATCTTCAACAACACCGAACCGCAGTTCGACTTCCGTGACGTCCTCGACGATGACACAGTCGTGCTCTTCGACCTGGGGGACCTCCGCGAGGACGCGGCACGCATTATGACCGGCGTGATTCTCACGAATCTCGCGGACGCTCTGCAGGAAACGCAGGAAGTCGCCCCGAGTCAGGACGAGTACGTCGTGAACCTCCTGATCGACGAGGCGGCTTCGGTCGCCATGTCGAACATCATGAACACGCTCCTCGAACAGGGACGGAGTTTCGACCTCTCGGTCGGCCTCTCGATGCAGTTCCCCGAGCAGATGGCCGCCGAAGGCGGGCGGAAAGCGTACCTGAACGTCCTGAACAACATCGGCAGTCCGCTCGTCGGAAAGATCAACGTCGACCAGGAACTCGCACAGGCGATGGCCCACGAAGACATGGACACGGAAGAGTTCACGAACCGGATTCGATCCCTTCCCCGTGGGGAGTGGATCGCGAGTCTCCCCAGCCCGACGTTCGGCGAGACAGGCCCGTATCCGTTCAGTCTCGAACCCCTCCCGATCCCCGACGGCCATCCCGAGAGCGATCGACCGCTAACCGAGCGAGAGGAAGCACAGTTCGCTGACGCGCTCGATGTGGTTCATCAGCGGACCGAGCAGACGTTCGGGGTTCCGGCTTCTGTAGATGCGCCGGGAACGGAGACACCAGCAGAGCTCGGTGAGGTTCTCGACGTCGCGGACGGGGAACTCGACGTCGCGCTCGCGAAGATCGTTCGGAGCGTCCAGCTTCGGACGGACGTCCGGTCGAAGAATGACTGGGTCCCAGTCGAGACTGTCGACGACGAACTCCGTCG
>Ga0209921_1000568_pt1 | contig 11052 bp, 13 predicted proteins | sample SalPonF2_C_D2_MG_FD_185730 | JGI IMG/M metagenome (GOLD analysis project Ga0209921, IMG submission 185730) | Salt pond soil microbial communities from South San Francisco under conditions of wetland restoration - Salt Pond MetaG SF2_C_D2_MG... ...
ATCAAGGCTGAGAATTCCCGGGCGGCGCTCGGGCTCGTCCTGCTGCACAATTTCAATGGTCCTTGTTCTTATGTTGCTGGTTCAGGATGGGCGGCCGGTATGAAATTGTGCGGTCGCAGGACTATGCCCTTCACTTTTCCCGCCCGTGAATTCAAGGCCAGGGCATAATGCAGAAAAGCATGCGCTGGCCGGCAGGTCTCCTAATTTCCTGGGACAATTTTGAATCAAGGAAAAATCTTCGTCCCACCCGCCTTTTCTGCCCTGCGTTCTTTATCAGCGCTCATAACCGAACGTTTTTCACCGAAAAAGATATGTCTGAAAGCGGCTGGCTGGGACGGGTTGAAAGATCGTGGCCTCGGACAGCCGCTTGAGTTTATCTTTTTCGCGACTTTTTTACCGGTATTTTTTGGTCGCTCAAAAAATACCATCAACCTCAAATATTCTTAGGATCAATTGGAAGATATATTTTTGAAGTGGTATTCCGGAATCTCTCGGACCCATAGTTTCTTGATCTACGATTTATTTTAGCTGGCACGAGTTGCAAATTCGCGCCAGAGGGTACAAGTATGGGAAAAACTGATGGATTGAGATCTTCTGATGTAAGCAGAAAGTGCAGGCCACCTTAAAGGTGTACCGCACCGTATTCAACCCTCTTCAAAGTTTTTTTCTAAACACCTTTATAGACCGGTAATTTATTGCAGGCTATATTTTCTTATATTGCATTGTCAGGCGGAAAGCGACATCACTTCAACCATACTATGTTTAGCCTTGGCATCATTCACAATTTCTTCAATTTTAGCCGCATTGGCATCATCAATAAACTCCATTACACACTTGGAACATACCATAGCGGGAACATTCCGCACGACAACCACGCCATCACCAAAATCAACGGTAAAGGTCGTTTCGCCCTGTTCCATCGTTCCACCACAGGGTAACAGCGATCGGTATTTTTTTTATTTTTCATTAGGTTCGGGTTTTATAATCTGATTCAAAATGTTCTGAATCTGGCCGATAAGCTGTTATAATATAACACCACTCAGCATCTTTATCTATTGCAGCTACGACCTGGAGCGAGAATCCCTGATTTAATATTTGCGGCTGTGAGATATTTATTTTATCAAGAAGACTTATCTTGGCTCAATATTATTTATGTTGATATTTCATTATATTTAATAAGGTTCTTTTTATCAGAAATATGGTAATTTTGCTTTACTGTTATGGTTCTGCGAGAAAAAATAAATGAAAATGTAAAAAAACTACCTGAAAGTTCACAGGCTGAAGTCCTTGATTTTGTGGAATTTTTGCTTAAAAAATCAGAACGAAAAACAGCCGGCGAGGAAAGCAGGGAGTGGTCCAATCTGTCTTTATCGTTTGCAATGCGCGGGATGGAAGAAGAGGAGCCTATTTACACATCAGATGATATAAAGGAGCACTTTTAATGAAAGAGGCAGGACAGATCGTTTTGTTTGAATTTCCCCAAGGCGATTTGAGGGAAGGAAAGTTACGCCCGGCATTGTTATTAAGTAAATTACCGGGGACTTATGATGTATGGATGATTTGCATGATTTCCTCTAAATTGCACCAAAAAGTTGATGATTTTGATGAAATTGTGGCCGAAGAGGATAGCGACTTTAAGAAGACAGGGCTAAAGACAGCCAGTCTCATTCGGTTAGGACGTATAGCAGTGATAGATGACGACATTTGGGAAGGTACCATCGGAAAATAAATTCAAAACGATTAGTCCGTCTTAAGACAAAACTTGCTAATTGGTTGATGGATTCGGTGGAGTGATTTTTATGGCGGAGGGGATTTTTTTCCTTTGGCCTTCGAAAGGTGAGGTCCTCGGTCTTCAAGCCGGTACGGATGCAGAAAAGCATCAGCTGGCCGGCAGGCTCCCTAATTTCTTACGACAATTTTGAATCAAGGAAAAATCTTCGTCCCACACGGCTTTTCTGCCCTGCGTTCTTTATCAGCGCTCATAACCGAACGTTTTTAAACCGAAAAAGATATGTCTGAAAGCGGCTGGCTGGGGCGGGTTGAAAGATCGTGGCCTCGGACAGCCGCTTGAGTTTATCTTTTTCTGCGCTTTTTTGCCGGTATTTTTTGGTCGCTCAAAAAATACCATCCCTTCAAGGAAGCAATTCCAGACGATATTTACCACTACCCATTTATGATGGACTACATTCCATTACCTTCTCCGCAAGCTCCCGGCCATACACCTCCCAGGGACGCTGCTCCGCCCGTTCCATGGCGGCCCGGCCCACCCGCTCCAGGCACTCCGGCTGCTGAAGAATTTCCTCCACCTGATCCACAATAGCTTCCGATGAACCCGCCTTGATCAGCCAGCCGTCTTGGCCGTGGGTAATCAGGTCGGGCCCGGCGGTACGGTTGGTAGTGATAACGGGCGTGCCCTGCGACATGGCCTCCGTGATGACCAGCCCGAAGCCCTCAAACAACGACGGAAACAAAAACAGGTCCTGCCCCCGCATAAGCTCCAGCACTTCATCATGCGGCAGACTGGGAATATAACGGTGCTTTGCCAAATTTTGGTTAAGCACTTTACAATCCTCTGCCGGTTTTTGGCCGACCACCGTTAGCTCAATTTTATCAACCAGTGCATCTACCGCCTCAAAAAGCTCCGCGATGCCTTTGCGCTCGGACAGGCCGCCCACGAATAGTATTTTCAATTTTCTATCGTCCAATGGCTGGTACTCGCGGCCGGGCAATACCTCTGGAAAGCCATAAGGGATGACATGCACCGGGGCCAGATTACCCGGGTAATCCTCAAGCGTCTTTGCCGTAAAACTGCTGGCCACAAAAATATGGTCTGCCAATTCCAACTCCTTATCCTTTCGCGCCAGCTTGGCATCCGAATCGCGGAAACCGGACATTGTTGCCCCCCATTGCGGGTGCTCCTCTCTGGCCTGCGAAAGCAGTCTTTGTTTCGCCCGCCAGTAGCCGATGGGCAGATCGTACAAGCATGCCAGACCTAATTCTGTTGCTTTTTTAAATGATTGCGCGGCACCGTCTTCGTAAGCATAAACGCCGGTGACCCCCTGCTTCTGCTCCTTTTTAAGTTTAGCAGCTACTGTTTGGTCCAATTTTAGGCAGACTTGGTCGATACAAAAAATGCCTGTTTCATGCTTCACGAGTTGTTTCCAGCCTATTTTAGAGGCCATCAACCGACCCAACTCACGAAAAGGATAACGCTTCGTAACAGGTTTTAGCGACGCATGGTAACTGCGCTTGCGTATTTCCGTTAAGGGAGATAGAGCACCCAACTTATATAAAAACTCATTCGGAAAAACGGCGACCGTTGTATTAAACTGATGTAAAAAGCCTGCATTTTCCAATCCTTTGGCGGTGGCCCGTACATTGGCATTGCCGGTGGGATGGGTGAAAATAATATTACTCATTACTCTTCATCAACTTACTATTTTTTACTCCTGAACTTTCTCTACTCAATATTCCCTTAAATAGCTTCGCAGAATAAAATGAGCCTACATGATTCTGATAAAACTCAAAGGCTTTAACACCCAAATTTTTAAATTTCGCGGGGTGGGTGGCTTGAAATCGCATAAAATGCACACCTTCTTTTAGTGGTGCGGGATCTCCCGTCTCAGCTCTTACACATATATTTAAACCATAAGCCATATAAGCGCTAAAAACCCCGGATTTCGTTAGTCGGTCTAAGGGATAATCAATTAAACCTAACTGAGCATTTTTCATATACTCACCAATAGCTGAAGCCAACTGGATACCCACCGTCTCTACAGGAAATCTCTCCAGCTTTTGTACAGTTTTATCCGTACCTCCAATATCAATAATTTTCTCAATACCTACCTCCTGCAAAAATGAATCTATTGAATCCTCCCATTCTGAATATAGCCGCTGTTTCATGCCCTCTCCCCCAAATACCACCGCATACGGCTCACGCTCTTCAAACGGGGGCACGCTTTCGGGTTCCCCCACGTTGGAAAATACCGGCTGCACGTGCAGCGGTTTATCATCACTAACATATTTTTGGAGCCATTGGGCAGATTGCTCCCGGTTGGTTACCACTGCATTGCTTAGCTTTGCCAGCCGTGCGGCCACATAACGCTGCAATGGCGACATCCAGAATGCACTTGACCAGGGCTTGCCGTTTGCATAAAGCTCGTGAAACATCGTAACCAGCGGGATATCATCTTTCTCACAAACCTTTTGCAATCCACGTAACAACCACATAGGCGCCCCCCGTTTGGCGTAGCCGTAGCCGGAATATTCAAGCAGAACAACCGCTTTATTTTCTGTTTGGCCGGCCAGTTTGCTTATTGTATTAGCCAAAGACTTGGCCGAGCATTGCCCAGCCAGATCTTTAGCCGGGAACTCTGCATCAATGGCTTCTCCCTTCTTCCATCCCGCCCGGACCAATAACGGCTGGATAGCGCCGTCCGAGACCTCCACCAGCCGCCGGGATAAAATGGAAGTGTAATCGGCGATACCACCAATGGTGGGCGGCAGTTCGGGGGTTATGTGGATGAGGCGCAAGGATTGCACTATGCTATGTTCAAATTAAAAATAGGGGTCATACCCAAAGGCTTCAAAATCTTCTTCATAGAAATCAAAAGCATATTTCTTGTCTTCATCTGTAAAGACATTTTCCCATTTTTTATGCTCGCGAGAATTCTTTTTTGGCAGGTCGCCAGGAATTTCTAATCGTTCACATACTTTTTTAAAATCAGTATTTATTTGTTCAAAACGACCTATAAAATTGGCCTTTATATTTCCATTCTTATCAACAAGATATGATTTTTGCGTCGGTTCCTGGACTTCATCTAAATGCCTTAACATCGTCTTAAATGTTCCATAATTGTCTATTTTTTCATACCAAGGATGCTCGGGATGAGCAAGTATATGATGATAAAAAGAATAAAGACGATCATAGGGATGTCGGACAAAAGCAAAAACAAAAATATTATCCAATCTTTCAGCCGGTAAAATCCTTCTTATTTTCCGATACGTAGTATGTGGATTATAGGTTCGTTTGGCATTTAGGCCTAATGAATTACAAACTTTAGGAAACTTTTCTAACCTTCTGGCAACGAAATTTAATAATCCAGAGCTCCCGCCGTAAGGTCCAAGTACTTCTTTCATACTTGTTCCTGCTGTTTTGGGCACATGGATGAATAAAAAATCTTTTTCTTTAGAATAAATCATAAAAAAATGATATTACATATCTTATTCCCGCTCGCCAATCTTTTTAGCCGGCACTCCACCCCATATTTCATTAGATGGAATTGATTTAGTAACAACAGCACCCGCCGCGACTATTGCTCCGGATTCAATGGTTACTCCTTTTAAAACAACCACGTTACACCCCAGCCATACATTCTTTTCTAGCGTAATCGAAGCTTCCTCGCCGCCCGGCCCTATTTGCTTACCCAGAGCAAACCCATGATCATGATCAATAAATTTACATCCTGATGCTATCAAAGAATCAGAGCCAACCTTAATATTCTTTGTAATATTGAATTCACAACTGCAACCTACAAAAACATTGTCGCCAATACTAATAGAAGGACTTTCACTCCAAACACCATCAAAATGAAAGTAAATGTTGTGTTCTAATCTGCAATTACTTCCAATTGAAATTTGATGCGGCCAAGTATAATGCACCTTCGGAATAGTAGTTCCTTTTCCAATTTTTGCTCCTTGTATCTTCAGCCAAAGTTTTCTCAGATACCCAACAAACTTTTTTACATATCGATGGTGAAAAACAAAGAATGACTGTTAAAAAAAGTATTTTAGCTGCATTATTGATTAATTATAAATTTTATAACCTAAAATTTTTAATGCATTAATACTCCGAACAACCTCTTTAGCGATATTTCGATTATCAATCTTTCCAATTCCCCACCAAAAGATAGCTTTAGTTAAAGAAAATGCTTGGCCTATAAAATACTTCCAACTGTAGAGCTTCAAATCTTCTGGGTATTTCATGTAGTAACGTTTCCATGCTTCTTGCTTTTTAATTAATGTGTTAAAATCTGGAATTCGCCTCCATGGATGAACTACCAGTGCTCCAGGTGCAAATTCAATAATATAATTAGCTAACTTAATTCGTTTATGAAAATCAATATCCTCTACCGATGCTACAGGATATTCTTCATCAAATCCTTCTAATTCATCAAAACAATTTTTGTGAATTGCCATGTTACAGCTCCATAAATTCCCACCATCTTCATTAATCGGCGCTTCCCAGCCAGAGCTCGGCTTAGGTTGATCTGCAATTGTTTTTCCTTCAATTACATCCACATTTTCATCCGACAATTTTGCTTCCCAAATAGCGGCGAGCCAATTTTTATCTGGCAAACAATCATCATCGGTAAAAACAAGCCAATCGCCTTTTGCTTTTTTGGCACCGTTATTACGATTGGCCGCCGGTCCACAACCAGGACCGGCCACCCAATGGGCCCAGGAATATTTTTCCTGAACCAATTTTTGGCTTTTACTTCCTTCTCCTTCATCATCCGTAACAATTACTTCATATTGGTCAAAAGATAAGGTTTGGGTACCGGGGGCTAGGCAATCCAGGCAGCGTGCCAGCCCATCCACTCTTTTATATGTGGGGATAACAACCGATAAATGGATGTCATTGTTCATTATATATATTAGCTACTATAATTATTGTTCTGATAAGTATTTATTCAAGTCAATAATTTCTAAAATTCATAATCAAAAAAAGCAATTTCACGAGCATTAACTTTGGATATCCATTCCCTTTCATAGTCTGAAAGCAGTTCGCTATAGTGCTTTCTACTTTTATTAATACTTCCCTTTGCATTTATTTTCGATAGGTCTAATTTTTCATCTAAGTTTAGTCGTTTGCTTATATCTTCCATGGCTGCTGATAATTCTTCATATTTATAAACTTCATCAACTATAATTTGGGAATTGATGGTATAGAGTTCAAAGCCCGATGGCTTTGCATTTCCTGAATTAATAAACTCTCGGAAGGTTGAATATTCTTCATCCCCGCCCTTCCACCAATACCAGGAAATAAATTTATCCCAGGGATTTCGTTCAAAACAAAACTTGAAATAGTTATTCCAAACGTCAGGATCAGTGTACCTTTTGATCTCGCTTGCCGGCATATGGTGGTAATACTTTTTTCGTTCTCGTCTAAAAATGGCCCTGAATAAGTCGGTCTTGGAATACATTTCAAGAGGGATGTAATAATTTTGTGCCCCCCCTGTCGCTAAATCTCATTCGATAACTTTCTCGGTCACCCATATGGGTAATAATGTCATCTGGTCCACAAATATCAGACAGCGCGACTTCAATACTTGAGCTGGCAGTTTTCATAGTCTTTATAAAAATAAATTTATGTTTATGTGATATTATCACTTTTGAAAAATGGCTTTAAACATTATAAAAATCATAACCAATTATTTTCTGGTTTCAATATTATGAAATAGCTGTAGCAACCTTTTGGTGGATTAAACCTAAAAAAGGTATATTCCTACAAACTATGTACCATGCTCGCTTGCTAAATTTTACGCTCCGCCGAGTATTACTCTTCGGAAAAGATTCATCAGGAACCGGCTCATCCAAAAATTCAGAAAGCTTTTGAAAGTCAATTCTTTCTTCATCAATATTCAGGGACAATAAATCTTCACTCCTATCAGCAAAATAATCTTTTACATCCTCATCATGAGTCCTATAAGCTTCAATTAACTTTTCTTTATCATATTGATAGCAATTATAGGCCTTATACTTAATTTCATCATCAATAAGCCCATGGCCCCACAATACAGCTCCTTCATTGTACAGCCATTTCATACTCTTAAGCCATTTTCCCTCGTTACGATGCGTATATATAAATTTGCTACCCGGAAATTTATTATCTAGTTCTTTGTAGAATAAAGGAATCGGTAAATCACCAAATGCATCATAGTTCTGGAGTATATTTTTATCAAAACCGGCATTAATCGCTTTAATTTCCTTCTTCCTTCTCCAAGCCCAATACGGATTTAATTTTTGCCTTGGCATAAATGATAAATCCTTACAAATAACCTGCGGATTTATAAATAGTCCGAGGGAAAAATGCAGGCTTTTATAACCCAGCAATTCTAATGCTTTGCAGAGTGAAGTTGTACCGGTTCGGGAAAGACCAATACAGAAGACTTTATTTTTTTTATATGTATTCATATAGAATTAATTCTCTAATGTATCACTAATATTTGCTCGCCATTCCCCTATCATTTGATTAATAGATTCTTTTTTTCTATCCCGAAATCTAAGTACAGGTAGCTGTTCTTTCCAAAAATCTGCCGTTTTCTTATCGGATCTTGCTCCTTCATTCTTACCCAATATTTTTTTGGTTATACTTCGAAACCTATAAAATGAAGGTAGATATTTGGCCACCTTCATCTTTGTCTTATATTTTTGTTTTGATGATATAAAGTCGGGATTAGTAAGCGTATAACCGAGTTCATCAAGCAATGTATAGAAAAGTCGGTTTTGCGGACTATCATTATATTTTAGCCACGGTTTTGATGAAGTCACAAAATGAAAATTAATTTCAAAATTTTTTAGCTGGTTAAAATCTTCTATCTGATCAAAAGCCTCTCTGTGACTCTGGACATTCCAGGATTTATCAAGCAATTTAAAATCACCTGACAAAATTATATTCATCGCACTTTGTTCATGAAATTCACATTGATCAGGATGATTTGAGATAAAGTTCATAACTTTTTCAGATATATTCTCAGATCTCCATTTATTTAGGTCCATCATCATTAAACCATTATTAAAATAAGGAGCATCTTTTGATAGGTCTAAAGCAGCATAATCAAAAAACTCCCCCCCTAATGATTTAATACTTACTTCCATCCCAACAGTCATACTATAATTAGGCAGATTTTCAGACCATAAATTCTTTATATCTTTGAAATGTAAAATATCTACATCAGTATATATGGCTTTATCTAAATTTTTGAGCAATTTTGGTAAAAGTAATCTGGCATAGTTCATGGGAGAATCAAAGAAAAATTCAGGAAAATCATCAAATTGGGAAGTATCAACTCCGATAACATTTAATTCGGTATCGTGCTTAAATTTTGATAACGTGTCTTTCAAAAATTTGAGTGACTCTGATTTTATTCCACCATCCAATACATGAAATCTATAAGCATGCCCTGAATCCGAACTTACTAAAATACTTGTTATGGTAGCCAACAAACCCGGGAAGTAGCGCTCATCACAAGCCAGTGCTATGTGAATTTCCTCATTCATGTGTCAAAATTTTAAAGACTAAATTCTACGAGAATTATTATATAATTCATATCCGAAATTTTGTAAATCAATTTTTAAATTTCGCTCTAAAAGCGAATTATCTTTGCGTATTCCATTATTAATACTTCCTCTTGCTATTTTCTTATATTTATTATTTATATCGGCATCAACAAATTCGGGAATCAATTTAACTAAATAGTAAATTATTCTATCTGAATACCGAGTATTAGAAATAATTGGGTTAGGATTAGTTTGATCTCGTGTAAAGAAAGCATTTGCAAATGATTTTAGTAACACCTGAAGGGGCCTAATCGATTTATTAATTTTTCTTTCAGTATCTATTTTCAAGGGCGACCTTTGACAAAATTTAAAAATTAGAGAAAAGAATCTTGCTGGATTTTCTTTCATTAATTCAAATTGTAAGGCCAAGGTGTTATTATTGCCAAACTTATTTTGATACAATTTAATTAGATGCGAATATTCCAAAAACTTTAAGTTGAATTGGGGAATTTTAGCTCCGTTTTTTGGGGGGTAAATATATTGTTTTATTGATCCCGAAAACCCTTCTTGTACAACCTGCTTATAACTGGAAACTAAGAGATCAGATTGTTCTCTAAACACAATTAAAATTTTTGCTTCAGGAAATAATTCTTTCAGGCGATTACAAATAATAACCTGGTCATAACCGCCAGATATCGGATTTCCAGATAGCCGTTCAAATGTCATTACAGGAGCAAGATTCTTATTTCCAGCCTTATTTAATTCTGATTTTAAATATTCTTCAATTTTCGCTTTTTCATAATGAATCATCTGAGGCTTAACTAAATAATCACGGAGCGTAACATGTTTACCAACCTTTTTAAACCCAACTTCTTCTATAAATAAACGCTTTTGTAAAAATGTAGAAGCTGTTTTTACGTATCCTATATGTATTAACATAAACTACAAGTATAAATAATTTGACAAATATAACTTCCGAAATTTCACAAACTTTGCATTTCCACCATTTCGCGAAAACGCGATTTCCGCTGCATCGACAGCGCCCGGTAGCTGCCGCCTTCTAAAAGCCGCCCGTCATCCAGCACAAATACCAGATCCACATTTTTAATCGTGGACAGCCGGTGGGCAATAATTACGACGGTAATTTCGCCTTTCAGGGCATCGATGCTCTCCTGGATGTACCGCTCCGATTCGGTGTCGAGGGCGCTGGTGGCTTCGTCCAGGATTAATAAATTCGGCCGTTTGAACAGCTCGCGGGCGATAAACAGCCGCTGGCGTTGCCCGCCGGAAAGGCGCACGCCGCGATCGCCCACCCGTGTTTGGTAGCCGCCGGGCAGGTCCATGATAAAATTATGGGCATGCGCCTTTTTCGCCGCATCCCGCACCTGCCCACGGAACATTTTGTCTTTGGCGTAGTCGCCGGTCCACAGGGAAATATTGTTGGCCACCGTATCGTCGAACACCACCGTCTCCTGCGAAACGTAGCCGATCTGCCGCCGCCACGAATGCAGCTCTACTTCGCGGCTGTCGGTACCGTCAATCCGTATGCGTCCCTTCTGCGGCTTCAGCAGCAGGTTCAGGGTATCCACGAGCGTGGATTTACCCGCCCCCGATTCGCCCACGAAAGCCACCGTGGAACGGGCCGGTATCGTCAAATCAATATTTTTGATCGCCGCATCTTCCTTTTCATCATAGAAAAAAGAAACGTTTTCGTATTCAATCTGCCCGCTCAGCTTTTGTAGCTGTTTATGTCCGTTCGTTTCCTGGCTT
>Ga0209921_1000569_pt1 | contig 11051 bp, 9 predicted proteins | sample SalPonF2_C_D2_MG_FD_185730 | JGI IMG/M metagenome (GOLD analysis project Ga0209921, IMG submission 185730) | Salt pond soil microbial communities from South San Francisco under conditions of wetland restoration - Salt Pond MetaG SF2_C_D2_MG... ...
CGCGGATTATTCACCAAGAAATTTTGTCGTGTCCCGAAAGCTTTCGGGATAAAAATGTGCATGAAACGTACAGTGGTACATTGATTAAGCATTTTTAAATTCAACGTAGAGCACGGTAACATTTCGCAGCTCTTTTTAGACTCCTCAAATTTTGGGAAAACTTTATTTTTTACAAGATATTGTTCTTTCAATATGATAGGTATTCATTCTTGTAGCTTACGTGAATAATCCGGATTAAGGTGTCTCTTTTATCTCAACCTTACGTCATATTTATGGATAGGAATGCAATATCTTCCCAAGCCTCCATTTTCCCTACAAATCATCTTACTATTATAATATTTGTCAGGTTATTTATTACATAGCAGCCCTACTAACCCTTATATCAATGCTTTAAAAAAAGGCTTTATATTAATAAATACATGACTATATTAGAACAGTTAATCCATGGGGGGTTAGCTCTTCTTATTATTATCAGATTGATAGTAAAAAACCTATTAACAGAAGGCTTTTAGAAAGTATGTTTGTTCATAACCTTTCATTTGAGCAAAATATTTTTTAAGACTCCAACTATCAACGATATCAGAATTAATTACTTAGTAGATTTCGAAAAGTCTGCTATTGCTATATTTATAACTATTTAATCATAAAAGAAAATTTACTTTCATTAAGAATTTTCAAAAAAATTTAAAATTAAGAGGGACGATATGGGAACCACCACCGATCAAACTAAACGTGTTTCTCCGTACACCGATGAGGAGCTTGAATATTTCAGAAAGATTATTCTGGGAAAACGCTCAAGTGCCATGCAGGAACTTGATATTTTGCAGGGAATGCTGAAAGAAACCATTGAAAATGAATCTGATGAATCGGTTTACTCTCTACACATGGCGGATGCCGGTACCGATGTTATGGACAGAGAACGAACCTATATGCTCTACTATCGTACGCGTAAATTTATCAATTATCTGGATGCCGCTTTAAAAAGGATTGACAATAAGACATATGGAGTCTGCAAAGCAACCGGCAAAAAAATATCAAAAGGCCGCCTTGAAGCTGTACCACATACTCAACTTAGTATTGAAGCTAAATTAAAACACCGCTGATTAATCACCGATTGTCAGCCCCAAATACCTTAAACCGGATTATTCACCAAGAATTTTTGTTGTGAATAATTCGGGCTAAAATTGGGTGCTCACAATCTGTTGATTCTTTTGTAACATTTGGGATGACCGGAATAAAGGATCGGCCGCCTGAAGAATTTTATCTTTTAAAAAGTGTGGATAATTAGCTCGTTCGTTCAGGAATTTCCTAACCGTTTGCGCCGCTTTTTTTGAATGATGTCCATGTAAGATGGCATCAACCCACCTGCCGGGGAAGAATATATCACCCGTGGCCTGTATCTCTTTAAGCATCTCCAATCCAGGTAAAATATACTGATCAGAATCCGGTGATCTCAGTGGGTGATTTAAATAGTGCAGACCCTTAAGTACCCACGGTTCATGCATTCTGTTAGCAGGTTTTCGCAAACTGTCAAAGAATTGTTTTCGAATCATTGGATTATCTGAAAGCGCCGGTCGTACAAATTGAAACTCATGCAAGCGATCCGAATCTTTAATTCGGTTTTCCTGATCTGCAAGCATTTTCTTCCAACCAGGATATTGAGTGATTGCCAGATGTGCGACCATTTCCACATAATCATTTTCCGAAAAATTCAGTCCTTTAAGTGATTTCTTTTTACTCCACAAAGCCTGTAATTTATTAAGCCCTTTTCTCGTCGTAGCAATATCCCTGAAAGTTTGGAAAAACGATGATTTTAGTGAAGAACTGCTGACAATCTGCATTTGATTCCATAATATATTTTCCACCATCGGAGCCATTTCAGCTCTCTTTTGTTCAGGTAGATATTGCCAATAAATTCTGTCTACATATTTTAAAATCAGATTGACGTTTAAGTCATTTATATCATACTGAAGGACTTTTAATGATAAATGCATCAACTTTTCAGCAGGAATAGAACCTTTAAGAAAATTATCCCAAAGTGTCAGCCAGCTAATGGATTGGACGGTGGCATTTTTGATCTCAGGTAATTCTTTCATCAGCTGCTGAATATTTTTCCCATTAAGTTGGTACATTCCATATGCCATTCCACGCCCATTTGCCAGAATAAAATCAGGATCTTTTAACCCATTCACTTTAATAACTGTAATTTCTCTTTCATCCATATAGACCGGGATGATACGATCCTTATTATTACCGTAATAAAGTAAAATATTCAGTTGCTGTGGCCAAACTCTCTGTTTCCCTGATGGATCCTCTTGTTTTATCTTCAGATTTTTTAGTGTGCCATCACTGTTATAATATCTTTTTATTGAAATCACTGGTCTGCCTGATTGTTCTACCCAAATACGATTCCATTGTTTCAAATCCCGATCTGTATAGTTATTCAAAATCGAGATTAAATCACGCCAGGTGGCATTACTGTATCTGAATGTATTTAAATATTTCCGCAGCCCCTTTTGAAATTTTTTCCGACCTATTATCTGTTCAAGCTGACGCATCACAATAGGGGCTTTGTCATAAGCCATGACATACATATTACTGGCATTAAGCAAATTTTGCAGCGGCTGTCGTATAGGCTCAGCTCCTTCCGAACGATCTTTTGCATATGCAGACGGATAATGAGATAGCAAAAATCGCTGATCAAAATTAATTTTAGGGAATAGCAGCTGAACAATCTTATCCGCCATAAATTGGGCATAAACCTCTTTCGTCCACACATCATTGAACCATTTCATCGTAACCATATCTCCAAACCACATATGTGAAGTCTCGTGAGAAATAAGATTGGCTCTTCGTAATGAATCATTCAAAGTGGCCGATTTGGTTAAAAATAATTCCGACGCTTTATAATAAATGGCACCCGGATGTTCCATTCCTCCAAACTGAAACGATGGAATAGCAACAAAATCAAATTTATCATAGGGATAGGTTATTCCAGTATATTTTTCAAGCCACTCTAATGCCTGAGATTCCAAATCAAAAATCTGCCCGATATTACGATTTATCTTTTGTTGATTCGTCTCCCGATAATACATATGAAAGGTCCTGCCAGCCCTTTTTCCCGTCATTATCTTGTATTTACCGGCCGCAAAAGCAAACTGATAGGTTGAGATAGGTGGCGACTGACCAAAATAATAGATGGCACGTTCATCCCTTTTCACAGTACGAATAAGTGGAGCATTCGACACAGCGGTCCACTTTGCCGGTATATTCATCTGTAATTGAATTCCCGCTTTCATATCCGGCTGATCAAAGCAGGGAAAAGCAGTCGATGCTAATGCCGGTACAAATAACGAGTACATATATTCCGGATTTCTGTTCAAAGCATCGTTACCGGCATCAAATGATAATGTTAAATAGTTATTACCCAAAGTTAAGTTAGCTGCAGGAATAATGATATGTCCGTGTATTGCCTGATACAGCACAGATTGACCATTCATCGCAACCGACTTTAATAATTTGGATGCATTTTTGAAATCTAAAACCAGTGGATGGGACTGATTTTTCAATATAAAATGTATCGTTTCTTCACCTCGAATTGGAGAAGTAATGGTATCCGGAAAATTCAGCTTTAATTGATATTGAAGATTGGAAATGCTTTTAGCACGATATACCGCCAATTTTTCTGTTAAACCCGGTAATGGTTCATCAAACTTATGTGATTTTTCCCGTCCACAACCCATTATGGCAGGTAATAGGATAATTCCTATCGCAAATAGAAAAATAGCCCTCATTTTTATTCCTTTAGAAAACGTGATGATTAATATCTATCTACCTAATAAGACACGGAACAACCCCACACAATCATATATAAAAACAATCCGTAGTTTTTTACTTTATAAGTAGGGGGTATAGCCGTATGATAGGATCTTAGTTTGCACTGTCCGATTTTGAAGCTTCTTGTATAATTTTTGCTTCTTTAATTACCCTGTTGATATTTTTGTTTTTATCAACACTCCTGTTTTCTTCAATAAACTTTTCTGCATCCTCTACGGATTCAAAAGTCAATATTTCATGCAAAATAGCTCCGGTTTCAGTATTTTCCCATTTACACTTTACACTTATCATAATTCTCCGTGAATCATCTATAAATTATTAAATATAGTATAATCATATACTTGTACTATAGAATATAATAATACATATGATAATTTCTATACAATTATGATTATTAAAGATAGGAAGATGCCCGACAAGTATTTGTATAATGGAATACTTATTACTCAAAAAGATGTATGATTAATTTTGGGTATCTTTAAAAAATTATTTGCTTTAAATCATTTAAAAGCCAATATCGACGTGCTCATTTACAAACCATTTCGCTCGATATTCACAGTTATAATAAGCTGTGGATTTATAATATTTCTCGTATCCGGATGTGCCACCGTACATAAAACCATGGAATATGGAAGAGTAATCGATTATGGTGTCGCCAGCTGGTATGGTCCACAGTTTCATGGTAAACTGACAGCCAATGGAGAACGATATAATCAAAATGCATTAACGGCGGCGAACCGAACACTGCCTTTTAATACACACGTTAAAGTGATTGATCTTGATAATGGCCGTTCGGTTGTCGTCCGTATTAACGACCGCGGACCCTATGCAAAAGGACGTATTATTGATCTCTCGAAGGCAGCCGCAAAAAGACTTCACATGATTGGCCCCGGTACCGCTCACGTCAAACTTGTTTTGGTCAGAGGAAATGTTAAAACCATTCAAAAAAATAACAGCTATAATGCCGGAAATGAATTATTCGCCATCCAAATAGGAGCGTTTTCAAATAAATGGGATGCCAAGAGGCAACTTCGTAAGATCAAACATACCTGGATAGAAAAAGTTAAATTACGGGGTAAAACAATGTACCGCGTTTATTACGGAAAATACAAACATAAAGCAGATGCGGAAAAGGCACGAAAATATCTGTTCAAAAGAGGAATAGGCGGATTTGTTAAGGAAGTGCAGAATTGAGCCGCACTTCTTTACTTATCTTTGGGTAAGGTTATGGGTATGATTCATGATGTTCCTTAAATAACAAGCAAATAAAAGGAATACTATTCATCAATCTTATCACCTAAATTTCTTAAAATTTATGAGCGAGGAAATGAACCTTTTAAGCCTGGTTAGAGTTATAGGCTAAAGTTTGGATGTGAAAGCATTGCTCAATAATAAATAGTAATTATCTGGTTAAGATTTAACCCGAGTTATTCACGTAAACTAATAAGAATCAATATATAACTATTTAAAAAAAACAATATCTTGTAAATAATAACGCTCTTCTCAAATTTGAGGAATCTAAAAAGAGCTGCGAAATTTGGCCGGACTCTGCGTTAAATTCGCCTTGATCACGACAAAATTTCTTGGTGAATAATCCGGGTTAGAAATCTTGAACAACTTTTTCTATCCCACAGTTAAATCAGAGAGTACATGAGTAAAAAAGTTATCGTAATTGGAAGTGGTTTTGGAGGTTTGGGCGCGGCCAATCGACTGGCATCTGAAGGATATGATGTTGAACTATTTGAAAAACTGGACAAACCGGGCGGACGTGCATACGTTTACAAACAAAATGGTTTTACTTTCGACGGCGGACCTACTGTAATTACGGCTCCTTTTTTATTTGATGAAATTTTTCAGGCAGCCGGTAAAAAGCGAGAGGATTATTTTCAATTAGTGCCTTGCAAACCGTTCTACCGCATTTTTAACCATGAAGGTCGCCCTTTTGATTATAATTCTGATGAGGATTTTATCTTAAATGAAATCGACAGGTGGAATCCGGATGATAAAGAAGGCTATCAGAAATTTATGAAAACGACTAAAGCTATTTTCCAAAAAGGATTTGTTGAACTGGCCGATTATCCGTTTTTATCATTTACGGATATGTTGAAAGTGGCTCCCGACCTTATAAAGCTGCAATCTTATAAAAATGTTTATTCGTATGTTTCACAATTCATCCAAGATGAGTTCCTGCGTCGCTGTTTTTCTTTTCATCCTCTTTTAGTGGGCGGCAATCCTTTCGACACCACTTCCATTTATACCATGATCCATTACCTGGAGCGGGAATGGGGCATACATTACGCTATTGGCGGAACCGGTGCCATTGTAAACGCACTTTGCCGGTTATTTGAGGAACAAGGCGGGGCGATGCATCTCAACGCTGAAGTGGAAGAAATCCTCGTTGATAATAAAAGAGCCAAAGGCGTACTCCTTAAAGACGGCACGGTTCATGAAGCGGATTACGTCGTATCAAATTCTGACGTCGCTTATACCTACATGAACATGATATCACCGATTCACCGGAAAAAATATTCCGATCAAAAATTGAAAAGGATGAAGTATAGTATGTCGCTTTTTGTGATCTATTTTGGTACCAAAAAGCGTTATAACGACACGAAATTAAAACATCACAACATCATACTCGGCAAACGATATAAAGGCCTTTTGGAGGACATTTTTCATAATCACAAATTATCTGATGATTTTTCGCTCTACCTTCATATGCCGACTTACACTGATCCATCTGTTGCTCCTGAGGGATGTGAATCCTTTTACGTTTTATCTCCCGTCCCGAATCTAAAGTCAGATATAGATTGGTCGGTCAAAGCAAAAGTCTACCGGGATAAAATCATGCAATTTTTAGAAGATAATTATCTGCCTGATCTTCAAAAAAACATTGTAGCTGAGCACTATATAGATCCTTTGCATTTTAAAAACAATTTAAACAGTTATCTGGGCTCTGCTTTCTCGGTTCAGCCGATTCTCACACAATCGGCCTGGTTCCGTCCGCATAATCAGTCTGAAGACATACCCAATCTGTACTTTGTTGGTGCCGGAACTCATCCCGGAGCCGGATTGCCTGGGGTCTTGTCCTCTTCCAAAATCGCTGAAAAATTAATTCTTAAAGCTTCGAATTAATTGACCTGAGTTTGAAAAGAGTCTTCATAGAACAACGATTTGAAATAAAGATTATACTCTGAGGATTTCACTCTCTGGCTGAAATGACGGGAAAAGGCTTTGGATGATGGTGAGGTTATAAACATAACTCAAAGACATCATATCAAACCCGTTTTTGGAGAGAGATTCCAAACGTGGATATAAACATAACCCGGATTACTCACCAAGAAATTTAGTCTTGATCAAGGCGCCCTGAAAGCTTTCAGAGCACGGCCAAATTTCGCATCTTTTTTAGCGTCCACAAAATCAAAGATCGGTTTATTCTTAATAAGTTATTTAAATTACAATATGATATGTATTACTTCTTATTGGTTACGTGAATAATTCGGGATAATAAGGTCATATTTATCCAACTAATTATATCGAATCCATGTTTTTTACACTAAAGAAGGCTGATCATAATGATCAGCCTTCTTTTAAATTCAGATTTCACTATTCGATTCAGGCTTTCAAGGACTCCTGTAATTTTTCCCAATCGGAAAGAAATCGTTCCAAACCAATATCTGTAAGCGGATGTTTTAATAAAGCATCAATCACTTTTAAAGGCATGGTAGCCACATCGGCACCCAATTTGGCGGCTTCAACCACATGCACCGGATGACGAATACTGGCTGCAAGCACTTCGGTTTCGTATCCGTAATTGGTATAAATTGTTACGATATCTTCAATTAATTGCATTCCATCGGTTGAAATATCATCCAATCGTCCCAAAAAGGGTGAGATATAGGTGGCACCTGCTTTAGCCGCAATCAAAGCTTGTGTCGAGGAAAAACAGAGCGTACAATTTGTACGAATTCCTTCCTCACTCAGTGTTTTAATGGCTTTAATCCCATCTCTAATCAAAGGGATTTTTACAACCACATTATCAGCAATTTTCGCCAAATGATGAGCCTCTTCAAGCATTCCGTTGTAATCGGTGGCAACGACTTCAGCGGAAACATCTCCTTCAACTTCCTCGCATATCTTTGCAATATGACTATCAAAATCTGTTACCCCAATTTTGGCACAAAGAGAAGGATTCGTGGTAACACCATCGAGTATACCTAATGCATTAGCTTCTTTAATTTCATCAAGATCCGCAGTGTCTATAAAAAATTTCATGTTTGTTCTCTGATTGTTTTAGTTACTGGATTTTGCTTTTAAGAATACGGATAAGTCTCGTAATTCTTAATCACTCACAATTTATATTTGATGCGCCACATCCCTGCTGACATAATCTATCCTTTTTTATTAAATAATTAAAATTATTTCAGCTATGAGTTAGATTCTTTATAATTAAGTACTCAAGTTGCTTACCTCGGTAAAAAGGAGATTTACATATTATTGTTATCTTATAAGATAGAAGGGCTTCTTTACAAAAAATCATCCATAAACCGACACCACTGTAATAGAAAGCTGGTTCGCCATTTCATAAAAAAATAATAAAACGAACATTAAAAATTATTTGTTATTATTGAAAAAGTTGAGAATTATTAGGAATCCTTTTACGATTATCTGATATTAATATATTAGGTCTATATATTATTAATAGAAGACCATGTAAAACCGTTATTTTGCCCATTATCCGCATTTTCGCGACTTCAAAATCCTCACATATGGTTAATATGCTGCGGTTTCGAAGTCGCTCAAGCTTTGATTTTGAACAAAAGCATTGGTTTTGCAAAGCCTTCTACTATAGGGAAATATTCATTTTAAAAATATTAACGATATGAGCAAATTCTCCAAGGGATTAACATTTGGACTCTTATCCGGAGCAGTATTTGGTTCGTTCATAGCTCTGTTATATGCACCGGATAAAGGCACGAATACAAGAGATCGCTTATCTTACAGATTGAACACTTACCTCGATGATCTGACAAATCTTGTAGATCAGTTAAAAGAGGAGAAAGACGATATTATGTCGGATGCAAAAAAACAGAGTGATCAAGTCGTTGAAGACGCGCAACGCAGAGCAGAAGATCTGATATCGGAAGCTGAAGGTTTATTAGAATCCATAAAAAAAGCTAAAAACGAAGCTGAAGAAGTCGAGGCTAAGGCAGAAGAAAAGCCAGAAAACGAACAGGAAAGCTGAAATGCTTCATTTTATCTAATTTCATGACTTCTTCAATGAAATTATATTAAGGCTTGTTTCTGTTAATTTTGAATATAACAAGCCTTACTTCATTACAGATTTTATTAAAGTTTTCTATTTATCAACGACATTTTGTTGTATCTGGGTTCTCATGCTATCCAAAAAGCCAGGGACAAAACTTGGGTTCAAACTCTCATACTCCGTAGGTAAACCGGTTTTAGCTTTTCGAAATAAATGATTGGCATTTGGAATCATTTCGATCTTATATTTTGAATCACTTTGTTCCAGGTAATGCTTCATCCTATTCTTATTCCTTTTCGGGTTCACTTGAGTATCTAGTTCCCCGAAAAATGCCAATATCGGTATATTTCCGGGTAGAGCGGTTCGTTGCCTCCCCGCTCCCCCACAGATCCGTACGAGCAGATTTCCCGCATACGGTTCCTCTGCTATTGGTTTCGCTAACAGAAGCGATGGATTATCCGGGGCGGTTGCAAGGGGTGGTAATGTAGGATCCGTTCTTCAAATACCTCCCAGCTCATTGGCTTGTGAGCACCTCTTCTACTCAGCCATTTATAAAGCATTTGCCTTATCTGATGGTGATAGTAAGTCAGTGCCCGGGCGTTGAAGGTGATCCCATAATACCCGTAGTAACCTTGCAATTTCCGGTTAAGTTGGCCGATCAGGTATTCTATCGGCAGGTCCCGGTGGCTCCTGATCCACTGGTTCATCCTTTGCAAAGAAGCCTTCAGCTTTTTCTTACTGGTTTTACGCTTGAGTATACGATGCCCCTTGCGGCTGCGCCCCATATAGTGCGTGAAGCCTAAAAAGTCAAAACTGCCACGGCTTGGTCCTTTCCGGTCGAGTAATTCCACAAGATGGGTTTTCTCCCGGTTCAGGCTCAGTCCGTATTGGCCCAGTCGCTTGCCCAACACCGCCATGACCCGCTCGGCGTCGGACCGGTGAGCGAACAGCAACAGGAAATCATCGGCATAGCGAATCAACTCGCTCCGGCCTTTCAGCCAGGGTTGAATTGTTTCGATAAACCACTCATCCAGGACATAGTGCAGATAGATGTTACTCAACAGGGGCGAGATGATCCCCCCCTGCGGGGTTCCTTCCTTCGGGTAGCTTACCCGTCCGGCTTCCAGGATGCCCGCTTTGAGCCATTTATCTATCATACGACGGATAATCCCGTCCTTTATCCGATGGTCGAGAAACGTGCGCAGCCAGCCATGATCGATGCTTCCGAAGTAGTTCGCCATATCCGCATCAATCACATAGCACATCCCTTCAAAGCTTACCGCCCCGAAGAGGTGTTCCAAAGCCTGGTGCTGCGATTTGCCCGGACGGAACCCGTAGGAGTTGGGATAGAACAGCTGCTCATATACCGGCGTCAGCACCCGGCTGACGCCGCTCTGCAGCACTTTATCCTCTACCGTAGGCAAGCCCAACGGCCGCCACTTCCCATTCCCTTTCGGGATATAGGTGCGCCGGATCTTCGGGGCCCGGTAGTGCCCACTCTTAAAGGCTTCCAACAATTCCGGTATTCGCCCATACTGATCTTCATGGTACGCCCGCCAGCTCTGCCCGTCCACGCCCGGGGCTCCTGTTTTGTTCAGGGCCTCCAGGGATTCATAGAGCAGGGCCTCGTCGATGAAACCATGCAGGTTCGTCAGCGGCTCATCGGGGTAGTTTCTCGCCCGTTCCGCTATTTGTAAGTCGATTGTTGACATCATATTTGTATGACTCTGGTTCATAAAATGTTTCTGAGTTACAAGTCCAATAACAGGTCTCTTCCTTCCCTAATCAGTGGGTCTCTCGGAGTGGATTCCCCACCTTTCTGCGGTACTATGAAGAGGCTAAGACTGCCTTTGCCCTTCTCCCCGCCTTCGGTTTCCCTCGGCTTCGATACCACTTTGCGCTGCTGGCTTGTTTCTTCGTCCGGAGTGACAGCAGAGACTCCGAAACG
>Ga0209921_1000572_pt1 | contig 11014 bp, 11 predicted proteins | sample SalPonF2_C_D2_MG_FD_185730 | JGI IMG/M metagenome (GOLD analysis project Ga0209921, IMG submission 185730) | Salt pond soil microbial communities from South San Francisco under conditions of wetland restoration - Salt Pond MetaG SF2_C_D2_MG... ...
CCAATGGGATTGCAATCGAATTGCCAACATTCTCAACTCACGACCCCGTAAACGATTGAAATATAAAACACCGGAGGAATGCTATGTCCAAATCGAATAATTGTTGCACTTCAAAGTTGAACTTAAGCATTTACATAAATTTTAATACCTATAGGTTTATCACAGCTAAATTAAAGGCATTTTTTTGATCTGCTGCATATTGTACCGCACTGTTAACCTCCTCCAGATTAAATGTCGTAATTTCATATTCATCAAAAGAGAGTAAGCCAGAGTCAGCAAGTTTTACTAGGTGAGCGGGAGCCTCCCTTTTGTACATCCACTGCCCTTTTATAGTGATAGAATTTCTCATAATCCAAGGGTAGGGTAGCGACAATGGATCGCCTCCCAGCATACCAACGCCTCCCATTAAAGCAATTCGTCCATATTCTCTTACCGTCATAATTGCGGCCTTTACCGGTTTTATATCGGCCGATGGAGGCAATATATCCAATGCACAATCAATAGGGCCGGGTGAGGCGTTCCTCATATTTTTACGATCCTGATCCTTATCGCCCGTAAGTTTCACCGTACGTACACGGCTTCCAAAGCGTCTAGTTAATTCATTTAGAGCACATTCATTTCTTCCAGGGGCAATGACACAGCCGGCTCCCATGGCCAGTGCTACAGCTACAGCGGCGCCTCCAAAATGTCCGGTAGATCCGCTTATTACTATTGTTTCACCCGCTTGTAAATTTATGGCCTTCAAACCACCATAGGGAACGAGAAGTTTGCCCAAGGCGCACCATTTAGGAGCTTCAGCCTTGGTAATATCACTTATTTTTATGGCATTCTCCGTAGGAACCCTGATCTTTTCAGCGAAAGAACCATTACGAAAATATTTTTGCAGTTGTAATCCTCCTTCACCGCGGGCACTCCATCCCTGTAACGTAATGTCAGGAAAAAATGCATTGTCCCTCGAACGTATGGTTGGATCGCAAAAAACCCAATCACCCTCTGTAAGATTTGTGGCATCTGGTCCGACTTCTAAAACTTGGCCTACCGCCCCGGCACCTGGCACAAGGGGTAAATCAAGCAGATATTTCCGTTCACCGTTAAAAACTTCTTTAGCGTAATGTAAAATTGGGGCGCTAACAACGTTCACGATAACTTCTCCACTTCCCAAAGTGGGATCAGGTATAGATTCAACCGACAGTGGCTTCCCAAATTCTTTTAAGACAGCAGCTTTCATATCATCATAGTTAATTAAATTTAATCTGATGTGAAGCTACGAAAAGAGGACGCGAATCTACTGAACAAATGTTAAGAAATGACTATATCGATCGTCTGATCCTGCTCAGCGATTGAGGGGCTATCCCAAGATAAGAGGCAATATACTTTAAGGGCACACGCTGCAAAATATCGCTATCAGTATCTAAAAATTGTTCATATTTCTTCTTGGCACTCAAATTACGTAGTGCGCGTTGATTCGAAATTTTCCGAAGGAGTGTTTGTTGTACAAGCTGTTGGAATATTTTCTCCCATCCCGGAAGCTTATTTGCTTTTCGCTTCTTAATCACCCAAAGCCGGCAGTCGGTAATAGCTTGAATATATTGTTTAGACGGCTTGCCTGTTCGATAGCTTTCTAAATTGGTTAAAAATTGATTTTCTTTGAAAAAGAATTGGGTTATGTCATTTCCCTCTTCATTAAATTTATGTGTCCGCATTACTCCCTCGCTTATAAAGCATATAGTGCTTGAAATTTCTCCCTCCTTTAAAAAATAATCTCCATGCGATAATATTTTAAGTTCAAAAGCCGAAACAAGGTTCTTTGTTTCTTCCGAAGATAAATCAAAATTATTCCGTACGTATTTAGTTAATAATTTCTTCAACGCCTGCTTTTTGAATTCCATATATTTTTCAATATGGGACGTACTTTATTTTTTATGTATTCTAAATTTATCATGAAAGCAAAAACTAACTAATTGATTCACCAATAATATAAGAAAGTGATTTGGAAAGGGATAAGAAAATTATGGCTACCAAAGCGAGCACTATAACGGCTCCGCGCATAAGCTGTGGGCGCTAAGGTGTCGAAATTGTTTACAAATGAAAGAGTAACTAATATATGGCAGTCGGGCAAGAATGGTTACCAGAGCCTGTACCGACCGCTGTCGGTAGCCTGTAATTGGTACTCTTACTAAGGAATAAATGGTTGCAGCGAGTTTAAAGAGCGTTTTAATGCTATTGGCAAAATGTTAAGAGCTTTTTTCAGTTCTCAATATTTTTAGAATGCGATTATATACAATTTCCGATAAAATCCAGGTATATCCATCAAAGTTAGTTGTATTCACAAATTGTATGATAACTGCATCGATGTCTTTGTGGTATTTGGCAATGCTCTGATAGCCAGGGATCAATCCCGTATGTTCATACTCGTAAATAGAAGAATAGATTTCCTGCTCTCCTTCATCAAACAATGACCCATCGTTTAATGCCCGCAAAAAAATGCCTACGTCTTCTGCTGTCGCTACCATTGAGCCATAATCAGCCGTCTTGATATCATTCTCCATGCCAACGTAGTAACCACTCATCACATCATCAATATTCACCTCGCTAAGCGAACCGAACGTATTATTTAGTCCGAGTGGATTCAAAATTTCTTCCCTGATGTACTGGAACTTGCTGCGATCCGTTACCTTTTCAATGATGTTAGATATCAACAAATAATTGGTGTTTGAGTATTCATAGTCTTCATCAGGTGTAAAATTGGCTGGTAAATCAAGTACACGTTCAAGTGCTTCTTCACTACTTTTGGGTGGATTGATCCAAAAATTTGGGGTGTCGGTTAGATTGGGTATGCCACTTCGATGTTGCACCATCATTCTTAAGGTAATTTTTTCGGCATGTTCAATTCTTCCTACTAGTTCTGGAAAATAATCAGCCAACGTTTTATCCAAAGACAACTGCTTGCCATAGACCAATTTAGTGATAGCCACAGCATCGTATAACTTTCCGATACTGGCAATCTTAAATAGGGCTTGTGGATTGGCAGGTATTTCCTTCTTTTGATCATGCCAGCCAGCTGCATAAAACTCCGGCGGCCTGCCAGATTGATCCACATAGACAATAATTCCATCAAATCCATGTTCAATAGCTTGATCGACTTGCTGTTGAACCGTATCCGGTAGTGGCACTATCCAAGCCTTGACCAACGGCCATGGGACGAAAAACAGGGAGGTTATGGTACCAATTGCCAATCCGATTCTAAGTATTTGTTTTCTCTTTTCTTTTGTCATATTCCAATATTATTTCAGGATAGTACGCTATCAAATGGTTTAAACATCTTGATGTTATCCTTACTAAACGCTCAAGTTCTTGTTACTAATAATTAAGATAACACGAAGTACTTAGATTTTATATTAGAATAGTAAGCCGCCTAACGACATTGCGCATAAGCTGCCCCGACACCCGATATAAAGTATACACAATCAGCAATAGGTATGTGTCGGGGTCCCCTTAATGCGCTGGTTATAGTGCGCTTCTAACGTTGGTTACTGATGATATCTTGAACTTTCGATTTAAGATCTGGGAGATCTCGTTTAGCAACAACCCAAATCATGCTCAAGGTTACACCAAAATATTCATGGATGATAATATCTCTCATTCCAGCAATTTTCCGCTAGGGAACCTCCTCGTATTTCTCACGAATCTCATCAGAAATGTGTTTGACGGCCTCTCCAATTATTTCAAGACGTCGAAGAACAGCATCTTGTTTTTCTGAATTTTGATAAAATTCATTTTCATTGACGTCGTCCAGATATTCTTCAATATGATTAATACTTTCTAAAACATCTTGTAGGTAAACGTCCGGTTTCCGTTTACTCATAGAACCGGCACTTCGTCTTTAAGAATATCTTCTTTAAGGGAAGGTTTTAGTGAGTCATATTCAACGAGATCCACTTTCATATCCAGCTCGTCTTCCAACTCTTGCTGAATACCGATGAAGTCCAATAAGCTAATTTTTCGATCAATTTTTGTCAACAAATCTACATCTTTTGCACTCGATTCTTCACGAGCTGCAGATCCAAATACGCCTGCTTTTTGAATTCCATACTTTTCAATATGGGATGTACTTTATTTTTTATGTCTTCTAAATTTGTCATGAAACAAAAATTAACTAATTGATTCACCAATAATATAAGAAAGTGATTTGGAAAGAGATAAGAAAATTATGGCTATAAAAGAGAGCACTATAACGACCTCGTATGTTGATCACGAAGGCAAGATAGGTTGTATAATTGGAAAGATCTATCTAAATAGCGACGACCTAACATATTAGGGGTGAGAGATAATTAACGACCAAACAACCCAAGAGGTATGTTCAGCGCAAGAAATTCCTCACCCCTTACTTACACCTTTTACGAGCCGCAAATAGAATCTAAGGAGTTGGGCAGGGCCCTACATCCACGAAAGGGAACGAGAGCAGGCCATCAGAAAAGGTGGTTTGTTAGCGTCTTATCTGCAACCGTAACGAAAACGGATCACCCTATGAACCCCTTGAAACAAGTTGTTGGCATTGAGTGCGCCCAAAATGAGTTGGTATGTCGCTTTGGAGAACTAACCCCGGATTTGGAAAGCATCCGTAAAGCAAGCAAAACCTATCCCAATACGGTCGAGGGCATAGCAGCCCTTATTAAATGGGCCGATGGGCTGGGCAGTGGAACTGTGGCGCCACTGTTTGTGGTGGAGGCCACCGGAATTTATCATCAGAAGTTGGCTTACGGACTATACCACCGGGGGCGGCCGGTAGTGGTGGTCTTACCAAGCCGGGCCTCCCATTTCGCCAAAACCCTCAAAGTGCGAACCGTAACCGACAGCAGCTCTGCGGAGGCGCTGATGCACATGGGGCTGGAAAAGAATCTAGATCTGTGGCAGCCCCCTGATCCTGTGTTTGCCAGACTCAAGGGGCTTACGCGCGAGCGAAAACGACTGAAAGATGAAATAAACCGGCTGAAAAATCAGCGCCATGCCGATGAGGGAGCGGTGGAATCGCTGCCGGAGACCCTCCGACGCATAGACCAGCGCCTGCAGCTGGCCGAGAAGCATATCGGGGCCATTGAACAGCAGATTCAGGCCCTGATTGCCGAGGATGAGCAGCTTACCCGGCGGTTCGGGTACGTCTGTAGCATCAAAGGGGTAGGGCTGATGACCGCTGCGACGGTCGGCGGCGAAGCCGACGGGTTTAGCATGACTCGTAACGCTCGGCAGCTGGTCAGCTATGCCGGCTACGATATTGTTGAAAAACAAAGCGGGACCTCGGTTAAAGGCAACGCCCGGATCTCCAAAAAGGGCAACAGCTATATCCGGCGGGCCCTGTATTTTCCGGCGATCACCGCCGCCCGTCATGACCAGCACCTGGGAGATTTCTACGAGCGGTTACATGGAAAACATAACATCAAAATGAAAGCCTATACCGCCGTGCAGCGTAAGCTGTTGGTCTTAATTTATACCTTGTGGACCAAACAGGAACCCTATGATCCAAACTACCAGCATAAAAAAGTGGAGCAACCAGTTCCGGCTGCTCCACACGAGCTGACTTAAAGCCGCTCTTTGTGTATAAACACATTAGAAAATGTAAGAAATTATTTGTTTTCCAACATAGAATCTTGCGCTTAAGCTGCGTGGTTTCAGTTGACAAATCAAGTTAACAATTCGGAGGGAAAACACAAGCAAAAGGAAGCGATTCGCCGGGCACAACCGTGACCATATGAAGTAGTCAGCGAAGAATTAAGAGGAGCCCCCAGGCGTTAGTACCGATTTTTTTGTGAGGAACCCTACCCAGAAGTCAGCACCACAGAGCGACCGCTTTTGGAAAGGCCCGAAGCTCGCACGTCCGCTTGAACCTAAGTGTATATAGCTATTTGTATTTTATTCCATCAGCTTGCAGCTATCCATCCTCCGTCAATAAATACTGTTTGTCCCGTCATGAAATCTGAGGCCTCACTTGAAAGATAAACAATCGCTCCCATCAGATCTTCGGAAGTAGCTAAGCGTTCTAATGGAATACGGGAGACCACCTTTTTTAAGAAAGGACCTTTTAAAATTTCTTTACGACTGGGGGTATCTACGGCCGTAGGTGCAATAGCATTAACACGTATCCCATAAGATGCCCATTCGGTTGCAAGCGCTTTAGTTAGATGATTGATGCCTGCTTTAATTCCCGAATAAACCGATCGGCCAGGGGCAGTACTTTGGCTTAATGTGGAACTAAGGTTAATAATTTTCCCATTACCATGCTCACGCATAATCGATCCTATCGCTTGGCAGCAAAAAAATAACCCTCTGAAGCTCGTATCAACCATATCATTCCAGTCTTCTTCAGAAATCTCCCACGCCGATTTTGTTACCGTGTACCCCGCATTATTTATTAGAATATCTACCTTGCCTGTTTTTTCTTTAATGAATGTTTTCAGATTATATATTTCAGAAATATTTTTGAGATCTAAGGGATAGATTAGAGATTTATTTCCCTTTTTTTCTATAGCTCTTTTTACTTCCAATAATTTTTCTTTGCGTCGGCTACAGATTACAATAGTAACTCCACATTCTGATAGCCTTATTGCTAAATCACGTCCTATCCCCTCGCTTGCACCAGTGATAACAGCAATTTTCCCGGTTAAATCAAATTTATTGTAGCAGTTTGGCATTATCTATTATTTAATTGTTACACCTAACGACATTGCGCATAAGCTGCACGCAAATGAATGTTGAGTTGTTAAATAATGAACGAAGAGTTAAAAAGCCAGAAAGTGGCAGGACCCGGCGAGGCGTGTCCGCTTAATCATACTATTAGGGCACCCTCAAGGTTGACGTCTTCGGAGAAGAACGCCACCTTGGTTGTTCCACCACGAACAAAACCAACTGAGGATGCCTGTGATTAAGATTCCTCAATTTCATATCCATTGAGATACAAAAAGGTAAGGGCAGAGGCTAAAGCAGTTCGTTTATTTCCATCGACAAACGGATGTCGGATCGTTAAACAAATAATGTAGCTAGCCGCCATCTCGAATAAGCCATTCAGGTATTCTCCGTCAAAACTTGCTTTTGGGGCATCCGCGCAAGCTCGAATATCTTGCTCTTGTCGAATGTTGGGATCGCCGCCTGCTTTCTGTATCTCTTGCTCATGGATGAATAAAATGTCTTCCAGAGGCAAAAAGGAAGGTTCGTCCATTATTCACCCAACTTATCCAAAGATTTACGATGTTTTTTGCTGACTTCCTCATAGGCCGACTTGGCGCTAACTTTTTTTATCAAAAGTCCTTCATCTTGCGGGATGATTTCCACTTGGTCGTCATCTTCCACTTTCAAAAGCCTGAGTAGTGCTTTTTCAAGCAAAACACCACGGCTATTGCCAATTTTTTGAAGTTTCTTAATCATAATCGTACCTCTTTATGTTCTTACGAAGTTATTAACATAAGGATACGAAATTAAAAGCAAAAAAGTATATCAGAAGGGGAGATTTTAATACGGCTAACGACATTGCGCATAAGCTGCCCCGACACCCGATATAAAGTAACACAATCAGCAATAGGTATGTGTCGGGGTCCGCTTAATGCGTATTCTAAGACTAAGTCAACTCATTTTATCACCTCATGTTGAGGGATTTTTACGTACGGGGTGCCTCGATTAATGACTGCAAAGACCCGATACAGCAGCTTGCAAATGACGGCATTTCGCACGCTTTGCGGGTGTTTCCCTTCGGCGCATTTACGCTTGTAATAGGCCCGCAGCTCCGGATCATATTGGATAGCCGAATGAACCCCATTGCCCAACAACGACTTGAGCCGCTGACATCGCCACCGGCTGACGCGGTCCGATGCCTGGAATACTTACCAACAGATCATAGTGGCCCTCGGTGGTGTTGTACCTGCAGAGCAGGTTTCTAATGGTCTGATCAACTAGCTTCAGTTGAGTGGTCAGTCCCTCACGTTGGAATTGCATTTGCTGGTTTATTTCTTCCAGATCCGCCACTTGACTGGTAAGGGCATTGGCCTTGATATCATTAGTAAGAGCAGTTCGCATTTTCACCAGCTTCCCTCGCCATAGCAGCCAACTGCGCAGTTCCAACAGCATTTTCGAAGGCAAGCGGCTGGGAGACAGTCGATCCCGGAAGCGCCACAAGTATTCGGCCAGGCGCCGGGCATCGATAGGATCGGACTTTCCCCGACGGATGCCCAATGAAAGCTGAACTTGGATGGCCGAAACCATCACATAACGAATGCCGGATTCTTCTAATAGGGCAGCCAGCAAAAGCCCGTAGGGGCCGGTGTGCTCAAAACAGACGATGAGCTCATCCAGGCCGGTCTTTGCCCGTTTCCATTGGCCGATCATCTGGTGGATTCCTTTTGGGGTGTTTGCTGCTTGTCCGGTTGCGAGTTCCGTGGATCGGGCGTCGTTTAGCTGCCAATCCAATCGCCCTTTTGAGATGTCAATACCGACATAATAGCTGGCTTCCATGAGATTTTCCCCTATATTAACAAGTGAAGGTTTATTCCACCAAAGTTAGTCATTTTTTGGTAGGGGTAATCTAAAGGCGGGTTATAGAGCGCATTTAAGTAGTGTATTGGCTATTATCTATTCTTTCTTGCTATATAAAATCCATAGCTATAGTAATCCTTGTATTTCTGATAATCTTCTATTTCAGTCCGGTATTCTTTGACAACTGCTTTAGCCTTTTCAGAATTATTATGTCGTTTAAGAAATGTTGAGAATTGCTCTTCCATAGGCCCGTAATAATTTTCTATCCAGCTATCCTGCTTTAGATAGAAGTAACCTGCCAGGGTAAAGCTATTATTTTCTAAAAAATTGATTTTACTGGATGCTTTATCTATTTCCGGATATTCTTCCCTCCAAAAGTCTTCTAATCCCTTTGGTCGAGAATCTGTGATCCATGTGACTTCACTGATGCACAAATAACCACCTGCTTTTAGATATTTTCTCCAGTTTTTGACTCCGGTTTCAAAGCCCATATTATATATTGCGCCTTCAGACCAAATTATGTCAAATTCGTCATTGTCAAAAGGCAAATTTTCCATGGATGTTGCAAGCGTTGTAATTCTATCATGTAAGCCTAACTCTTTGGCTTTATCATCAAGTTTATCTAAAAATTTAGGAAATAAGTCGACACCAACAATTTGGGCATTTGTGTTTTCGGCAAGGACAATAGTATGAGATCCGGTCCCGCAACCAATGTCGGCAATTTTTAAGTCTTCTTTTTGGGCTAACCCTGTGAGTTCTAATGCCTTTAAAGTTTCATCTTCGCTGCCAGGACCTTGTCGATGAGCATCTTTATGAAAGTCTACAATTAACTCTAATTCTGTCATTTATTATTCGATTATTGCTTCTTATAGGTTAGCCATGGTATTTTTTGAGCCCTATAACGACCTTCGGGATAAGCGGCGCAAGGCATTTCTCCAAAATTGCCGATGAATCAAATAGTACCTAAAACCTTCAAATCAAGCAAGGTCAGGTTGAATTGCGTCCGTTTGATGCCGTAGTTATAGGGTGCTAATTCATAAACTAAGTGCAACAACCAGGGAATTAAAAATAGGGATGAATTGGGATTCTGTTACTTTTTTATCCACAACGATAAAACCAATTAACATGAATTACCGACAACTCACCCAGAGGAAAGATACCTAATTTCGCACTTAAGAAAACAAGGATTTACCAAAGCCCAGATCGCCGCCCAGACCGGACGCCATCGGAGTGCCATCGGCCGGGGATTTGCCCGCAATGAGAACCGCCGGGGCTGCTACCGCCCCAATAAAGCCCAGGAGAAGACCAACGGGCGACGCAAAAGATCCCGCGCAACAGTCATTTCAACGCCGACGATTGGCGTTACCATTGCTCGAATCAGCTCCAAACATATGACTCCCTTCCTTGATCTCATACAGCCCGGCCAGACTTAACCAGCTATCCTTTTGTTTCAGGGAATCTATTCGTTTTTGGTGCCACTGGTTGACCCTAGTTTTGGGCGTTCTATTCTTTTTGTGTTACTACAGGAGTTGACAGTCACTATCAAGATCAGAAAAAAGAATAAATACGAGTATTTTTCGGTGTAAGAAATCATGGATGATAATCAACTCCCGGTTTATTTAGCTGCCGAAGTTAATAAATTCTGTTTTTACTACAATCCTCATTCAATATCATGCTAAGGTCTGCCAAATTTCCAAAACTTGGCATGTCTTTATTCCCGGCCTTTACTAACTTTAATTATGAGAGCAAAATCACAATGGACACGGGTTGATAAACGGAGGCTGGAGCTTACCAACCTTGATAAGGTATTTTTCCCGGATAGTGGCATCATCAAAGCCCGGGTGATCGAGTATTACCTGAAAATCGCTCCGACTATTCTTTATCATATCAAAGGACGGCCACTGACGCTTATCCGTTTCCCTGATGGGATCAGAGGAGAGCATTTTTATCAGAAGAACCGGCCGGAATGGGCACCGGATTGGGTCGAGTTTATTACGCTTGGAGACGATGAAAAGAAGGATTATATTCTCGCAACAGAACAGGCTACCTTGGTTTGGCTGGCGAACCTTGCTACGCTTGAACTCCACCAGATGCACAGCCGCCGGCCTCATTTCGGGCAGCCCGATTATTTGGTCTTTGATTTGGATCCCCCTGACGATCCGGATTTTGAGAATTTAATAGAAGTGGCCTATCTGCTGAAAGAGCATCTCGAGGATTTCGGATATTATCCCTTTGTCAAAACCACGGGCGGCAAAGGACTCCATATCGTGGTTCCTATAGAACCCAAGTGGGATTTTTCGACGGTGTTTGAGGCCGCTAAAGAAATAGCACAACCTTTTGTCCGAAGTCACAGCAATCTGGTCACTCTGCAGATTAAAAAGGATGCCCGAAATGGACGTATCCTGGTAGATATCTATCGCAATCGAAATGGACAAAGTATCATATCGCCGTATAGCTTGCGGGGCAGGGAAGGGGCCCCCGTGTCGATGCCGGTTCG
>Ga0209921_1000573_pt1 | contig 10993 bp, 9 predicted proteins | sample SalPonF2_C_D2_MG_FD_185730 | JGI IMG/M metagenome (GOLD analysis project Ga0209921, IMG submission 185730) | Salt pond soil microbial communities from South San Francisco under conditions of wetland restoration - Salt Pond MetaG SF2_C_D2_MG... ...
TTCGGTGGATATTGGGCGTGGGACCCGGTGGAAAACGCGGCTTTTGTGCCTTGGCTGCTTGGAACTGCAGGGATTCATATGATGGTCGTACAAAGGAAGAAGTCCGCACCCTCGAAAGCGTCCATCTTTTTTGCTATTCTTGCCTATATCGGTATCGTATATGAAACATTTTTAACCAGATCAGGAATCTTAGCTGATTCTTCGGTTCACAGCTTTGTAGATTTAGGCCTCTATGGCCAGCTGGTCGTATTTATGGCGGTCATTAGTATTATTGGATTGGGTATGTTCATTTATCGCTATAAAGATATGCCTGAACAGAAAGATCGGCTGAGTCTGATGAGCCGGGAATTTATGACATTTTCTGGAGCGATGGTTCTTTTTCTTATCGGACTTATCATCGCTCTGGGGACAAGTTCGCCTATTATCGGTCGTTTGTTTGTTGATAATCCCACACCACCGGAAGTAAGTTTTTATAACAGCTGGACAATGCCTCTGGCGATGATTGCCGCATTGTTGACAGTCCTGGGACAGTATATTTTCTGGAAGCGCCAGGATCCTGAATCCCTTGCCCGTGAATTAACATGGCCCGTGGCAGCTACCTGTGTAATTTCTCTGGCGACGATTATGATCGGGGGAATTCACAACATTTATTACATGCTTTATATCCTTACGGCATGGTTTGCATTGATCGGCAACGGAGTGATTATGGTAAGGCTGGCAATGAAAAATCCCAAGGTCATAGGCGGGGCACTTACTCATGTTGGGTTTGGTATACTATTACTGGGTATTTTAGCTTCTTCTGCCTACAATTCAAACTTGTTGGATCAAGCCACAAAAAGCTATAACCAGGCAATAGATCAAGGCAAGGTCACTGATGATCAGGGGTTCAAAAAGACGCAAAAAGTTAATTTTCTTGAACTAAAGCTGAATCAGCCGAAAATTATCAATAATAAATATAAAGTGACCTATGAGGGATATACCCTTAAAAATCAAGCGCGACCAGGCCAGCAGCAGTATCGTATTAAGTTTGAACCGGCTGATGGTGAGGGAGAACAGTTTGTAATGAATCCCCAGGTATACCCGATGTTATCAGCGTCGACCTCGCAGAATATTCAATGGTCGGTGGATCCGGATGTTCGAAGTGGCTTGTTTAGTGATATCTATATGTATGTTTCCGGAAGTTCCTATGTGGAAAGGAAAAATAATGAGTTAAAAAAACAAAATAAGCGGGCCAAAACGCAACCTGCTTCGGCTACACAAGCGGATACCTCAAAAACACAAAAAATTAAACTGAATAAAGGACAAACCGCTTCAGTAGCTGATTTCAATATTCATTTTCTGGATTATAGTCCGGTTGATAGCTCCAATTTACAGGATAGTACTATTGTAGCGGTCCGCGCTAAACTGGAAGTTACGCCAAGAGGCTCTGATACTTCTACACGAATTGATCCACTGTTTTCGGTATATAATAAGGATGGTGAGAATTGGTCGTATGCTCCGCCTGTTCAAATTCCGGGACATGAAGGAGGAAGTATCCAGTTCAGCAGTGTAGATCCATCCAGTGGACAAATAGAACTTACAATTCGAGGAGTCGATAAGAAAGTAAAAGATCAGTGGGTCTTGCTGGTAGCTCAGGAAAAACCATTTATTTCGATTGTTTGGCTTGGTACTTTTATATTGATGGCTGGATTTAGCGTATCTATTTTTAGACATTGGGATCGAGAACGAAAAAAATCTTAACATCACCAAGGTGACTGCTGAAGATGAAATATATCCTGTCATTACTCATATGTTTATTGGGATTGACGACAGGAGCTATTTCTCAGCCCGTAAAAAAAACGGTTGATCGTTTACCTGATCCCAAAATTGCATTTCTAAAATCGATGGTCTTACCCGGGTGGGGACATTATTATGTGAATCATTCTCATTGGAACAGGGGAAAATACCACATGGGGGCAGATGCCATTTTAATTTTAAGCTACCTGGGACTTTCTATCCATTCAAGTGCCCTTCGACAAAATTGGTATTCGTATGGAAACGTTGGAGCAGGTGTTTCTATCAGGGATAGGAGTCGGAGATTCCAGATTGCAGTTGGAAATTTTGATAACCTCCAGTCTTATAACGATTACCAAGCCCGTAGTCGGAACTGGAATCAACAGTTCGACGATACTCCCGAGAATCGATGGCATTGGGATAATAAGGCAGCTAGATCGAAATACAATGATTTGAGAAGCCGTTTTGAACAAATTGATAATCAATTGCCAGCTCTTTTGGTCCTGATGGCTGTAAATCGGTTAATTAGTGGCATCAGTGCATACAATCGTGCCCAAAAACGTAAAGCATCTCTCGTGACAAGCAGTTTGTATTTAACACCGTACGAGGGAACTCAGGGACTAGTAGCTAATCTTAAGTTTCAATTTTAAGATGCCACGGTATAAAATTCTTATTGAATATAATGGGGCTGACTATTGCGGCTGGCAAAAACAACCCAACGGGAATACGGTTGAGGGGGAGATAGAAAAAGCCCTTACCCGGATTTTACGTCAACCAATAGATATTATCGGACAGGGGCGCACCGACAGCGGTGTCCATGCCGAAGGGCAGGCGGCTCATTTTGATTTTCCAGAGGATTTGGATCGCGATCGACTGTTATATGCGTTGCTGGGAGTGCTACCCAAAGATATAGCTGTTTGGGATATGGAAGAGGTATCATCAGATTTTCATGCCCGCTTTGACGCCCTTTTCCGGCGATACCGTTATCAGATAGCCTTGCGACCGGCACCGCTTTTAAGGCCCGTTTCTAAAATGGTTTTGGATAGGCTCGATTTTGAAGCGATGAATGTTTGCGCACAAAAAATCGAGGGTACGCACAATTTCGACAGTTTTACTAAACCGGATAATGACAATCCGGATTCCCAATGCGAAGTACAACTTTCAGAATTTACTTATAAAGAGCCGCTCCTGATTTATCATATACAGGCTAATCGTTTTGTACATCACATGGTACGCAGGCTTGTAGGCACCATGATAGAGACGGGCAAAGGTAAGTGTACACTTTCTTATTTTACTGATATGATTATAAATCCGAGCAAAAAAAAGAATGCTTTCGGTGCGGCTGCACGGGGGCTGATACTGGAAAATGTTGGTTACAAAAAAGTCAAAAATTAATCTTGACTTGAGTCATATTAATCTATTATATTTGTGCTCTCTTTGAAACGGTTGAAACATTTTAAACGGCAATTGGATTTTTAGTGATTGTTGGCTATTACCCCATTGGCTTTTCGGGAAATAGAGGTGATCAATAAAAATCTAATTCAGCTGTATAATCTTCGTTAGTTTAGGATAGCGCGAGCCTTCAAGGCTGTTATTCCGAAAGCGCTCGGAACTTAAGTTCGTATCCTTACTCGGGGAGTAAAAAAATATTGACCGATTTAAAATTTAGAATCCTCGGTAGCTCAGGGGCAGAGCAAGCGGCTGTTAACCGCTGGGTCGTAGGTTCGAATCCTACCCGGGGAGCTTTACAATAGAAGGACTGATTGGCGATGGCCGGTCAGTCCTTTTTTGTTATCAAACGGTTTATGAAGCATTTTCTTTACATACTCAGATCGGAAGTTAAACAGACGTACTATACGGGGATATCCAATGACCCGGACCGGCGTCTGCACTTTCATAACCATTCCGACACCCGAAAACATACGCTCCGATATCGTCCGTGGGCGTTGGCCTACCGGCATGAATTTCAGACAAAGGAAAAAGCCCTTGCTGCCGAGCGTAAAGTGAAGAGCTGGAAGAGCAAGAAGATGATCCGGTTGCTGATTGAAGGAAAGATCGCTATTGAAGACTACTTGTGAAGGCCAGAGCAAGCGGCTGTTATCCCGACGGCTGTCGGGACGTAGGTTCGAATCCTACCCCGGGGAGCTTTACAATAGAAGGACTGATTGGCGATGGCCGGTCAATTAAGAAAAAAGGCACTATGCCTTGTTACATTTTGTAGCATAGTGCCTTATATATTCAAGTTACATTAGAATAAAGGAGACGCCCAAAGATAAAGTTTGCATTAGCTGTACTTGATTTGAGAAATCATCATCGTAGGACAGATCAAATCGAAGTGAAGTACTGATTAAGTTATTGATTTTACCTGTCAATTCGTTAGAAAAGTACACATCAGTACTTGAAATAGCTTTGTTGATATTTGTAAATGATTCAACACTCGAACTAAGCAGAAAGTTAGGGGCTATTTTCTTTTCAAAACTAAGACCGAGTGTTACACCTCCTTCATTTTTAATATTACTATTGGGATCTAAGCCGTAGAGTGTTACCAGGCTGTCATCAGTCACAATAGTTTGCTTCAAGGCTAAACCAGCATCAGCGCTAAAGTAATCAGTAGGTTGATAAGTGATACCAGCACCTTGTTGGAAGTAAGCTGGTGCCATAAAACTTGATATAAGTACGTCCCCACCATTGGGGCCAGCTTCATAATTAAATCCCTTATCAAATTGAGTTCGAAAATTTATATTCACATAAGCTGAATAAACGCCATCTGTTTTTAACAAGTCATAGAGAAATCGATTCTTAATTACAAATCGGTCTGCGGTCTTTCTGACGCCCTGATTTTCCGTTTTTGATTTACCATACCGTGCTGCAATTAAGAAACCATACGAAAACCGACCTTTCCTATGTTTAGTTGTAAATGAGGAATTCCCCGACACGGCAATGCTATTTACTCCACCTTGCGACCAGTTGGAATAAGCAGCCTGTGAACCGTTTAGTCCGGCAACCCAGCTATACGACCAGCCTGATAGACTATCAGGGACTATAATAGTTTCTTGAGCATTAGCCCGGGTCGAGATAATAAATAGGATAAGGACAAATAATAATTTCTTCATAGATGAAATGATTTAGTTGATGTTATGAGAATAAATCAATTTGTATTCTATACTATAGATAAATTATTAATAAGGCTTCTGAAAGTAGTGAATATATATCTAATAGTTTCCATATATGATATAATTATGGCGAATGTTAAACAGTTTGCCTACTGGTAAACCCAAGCATAGAGATCAATACAGTTATCTTAGTTAACATCCTTTTCTTCCCTTAAGATTAAGATCTTGTTTATAACAAAAGAGATTTACTACAAATGATAGTTCAAAATAATTCGAGAATTACGGTAAGAATCTTTTTTTGCTACAATTTACAAAGTTTATGATTATTTAATAGTTTAATCATCAGCCATAATAAGGAGATACAAATGGGTAACGAAAGAGGGTAAAACAAAGCTAATCTCCTTAAAAGATAATAGTTAGAGTTAACATGGAGGGTACAGATCTTAAAAATATCGATTTATTGTTTGAAGATAACCCCAATCCTATGTGGGTCTATAGCCCTGATGAGCTTAAAATCCTGCAGGTCAATAAAGCGGCTCTAGCTCTTTATGGGTATAGCCGGGATGAAATGTTGTCGTTAAATGTTACAGATCTGTGGCCTAAAGAAGAAGTGCCAAAGCATATCAAAGAAATTAGAAAGCGGCCTAAGGAGTTTAATAATGCAGGGGTGTGGAAGCACAATGATAAGGATGGGAGTCAGGTTCTGGTTAGAATTTTTTCAAATCCGGTTCGGATAGAAGGAGAAAATTGCAGGCTAGTTGTTGCGCAAAATGTTACCCCTCTTAAAGAGGCGGAAAGAGATACTAAGCTTCGAGCACGACAGCAGGAAGTATGTGCTGAACTCGGATTAAAGGCTTTGAAAGGTAGAGATATTCAGTCCTTATTTGAAGAGACTGCCCGAGTTGTAAGTGACACGCTGGATAATGATTATTGCAAGGTCTTAAAATATTTGCCTAATGAAGATTCTTTCTTACTTAAGGCTGGAATTGGATGGAAAAAAGGACATGTAGGAAAAACAAAGATCGGTCCCAGAAAGCAATCTCATGCTGGGTACACATTGATGTCTGAAGAGCCAATTATCGTCAATGACTTTGAAAAGGAAGATCGCTTTACAGATGCATTCCTGCTAGACAAACATAATGTTAAAAGCGGTCTTGCTACGGTTATTCCTAGTACTGAAACGCCGTATGGCGTATTAGCGACCCATTCTTCTGTTAAAAAGGTATTTACTCAAGATGATATTGTATTTATTAAAACACTTGCCAATATACTTGCGGCTGCTACTGAACGCATGAGTGCAGAAAGTTTAGCCCAAAGACGGGCACGTCATCAAGTTATGAGTGCTGAATTGGGGCGAAAAGCCGTGAAGAGCGATAATATTAAAGCGATTTTTGACCATGCTACCCGAATTTTAACAAAAACGCTTGGTAACAAATATAGCAAAATACTTGAATTATTGCCTGAAGAAGATGCCCTGTTATTGAAGTCAGGGACTGGCTATGATGAGGAATTAATAGGAACTGCTAAAATTGATACTAAAGAGGGCTCGCATGCCGGATTTGCACTCCTTGGGGACAAACCGGTGGTTGTGGAAGATTTGGAAAGTGAGACTAGGTTTAAAGGGAGTGACTTGTTACAAAAAAATAATATCAAAAGCGGTGTAAGTGTTGTTATTTATGGAAAAGATGCGCCTTATGGTATTGTTGAAACGCACTCCACAGAGAAAAAAAGCTATTCCGAAGATGAACTAGTATTTGTTGAAACCATTGCCCACTTTTTGGGAGATACGATTAAACGTATTCGCGCAGAAAGAAATTTTAAGCGATTAAATAAGGAATTAGAAAAAAAGGTTGAAAAAAGAACACGAGAGCTGGAAAAAGCTAATAAAGAATTGGAGTCATTCAGTTATAATGTTTCACATGACTTAAGGGCCCCGCTTCGCGCTATTGATGGTTACACAAGTCTTCTGCTTGAGGATTATTATGATGATGTGGATGAAGACGGAAAAGATTTTTTACAGATTGTAAATGATGAAACAAAGAGAATGGGTGTACTGATTGATGACTTACTGTCATTCTCCCGTATGAATCGCAAGGATCAAAAGTTGCGGCATTTCAGCATGCGGCCCGTTGTAGATGAATGTATTAATGAAATCCGCCAGGCGAATCCTGATGTTGAACCCCATTTTGAGATTGGAGAATTGCCCGAAGTCTATGCCGATCCCCGCCTGATCCGTCAGGTATGGATAAATTTGCTGAGCAATGCCGTCAAGTACCGTAACCCCGACAGAAAACCCGAAATAAAAGTCAATTCAAAATTCGATAAGGAAAAAAGAAGGTATGTTTTTAGTGTAGAAGACAATGGCGTAGGGTTCGATATGAAGTATGTCGATAAATTATTCGGAGTATTTCAGAGGCTACACAGCGACGATGAATTTGAGGGAACTGGTATTGGGCTTGCTTTGGTACAAAAAATTATTACCCGGCATGGAGGCAAAGTTTGGGCTGAAAGTGAGCTGAATAGAGGTACGACGATGTATTTTTCACTACCTGAAAAAATTGAAAAATCAGGATCTAAATAATATGAAAAACCATTCAGTTGAAATACTTTTATGCGAAGATAATAGGCGCGATGCAGATCTCACATTACGTGCCTTAGAGAAACGGAATTTAAGTAACAAGGTAGTCTGGGTAAAAGATGGCGAAGAGGCGCTTGAATATCTATTTGCCAAAGGTGAATACAAGGAACGGTCTATTAATAATTCGCCTAAAGTTATTTTGCTGGATTTAAAAATGCCAAAGATTGATGGTCTGGAAGTGCTAAAGGAAATACGTACCCATCCCGAGACCAAGAATATTCCCGTCGTGGTCTTGACTTCTTCTCGTGAAGAACAAGATATCGTTAAAAGCTATGAATACGGGGTGAACAGTTATATCGTCAAACCGGTGGAATTCAATAAATTCATTGACTCAGTAGCCGAAGTGGGGTTCTATTGGTTATTGTTGAATGAAAAACCAAACAATTGATAAAATATACGAGTTTGGAATGAGTTTTAGCATTTTAATACTGGATGATAATAAATCGGATGCACGCTTAATGAAGGAGTATCTTAAGCGATCCGATAAGTCTTTTGGTCATATTCGGTTGGTACATAAGAAAGAGTCTTATAGAGAGGCCCTGAAAGAAACAAGCTGGGATCTAATAATCTCAGACTGCAGGCTGGTCACCTTTAGTGCGCTTGAAGCAATCCGAATTAAGAACACTATTTGCGAAAAAGATGTGCCTGCTATTGTAGTCTCGGGTACTATTGGGGAAGAGCAGGCAGTGGAACTTATCAGAGAGGGAGCGGTTGATTTTCTTTTAAAAGAACACACTAAGAAGCGTTTGCCGCAGGTGGCTATGCGTGCCATAAATGAATCAATTGAAAAAAGTAAACTTGAAACAGCAGAAAAAGAATTAAAACAACGCAAACAGTTACTACAGGCAATGATGGATCAGGCACCTGCTGCTATTTACGTTAAAGAGGGGGACGGTACATTTCATTTTGTAAACAAGGAATTTAAGCGATTAATACAACAAGAAAGATCGGAGCTGATTGGACATACAGCCGAGGAATTTATTAACAAGGAATGGATTGAAAAACTCCGAAAAAATGAGCAACAAGCTATTGAGAATGGAGAAATTCTCAACTTTGAAAATACCATGGAAATAAAGGGAGACCAGCGAACTTTTTGGACTAGTAAGATACCCCTGAAAAATGGAGCAGGACTCGAGGAAGGAGTCTGTACAATATTGACGGATATTACAGAACGTAAGCAAGCTGAAAATAAACTTCGCGAATCACTTAAAGAAAAAGAGATCCTGCTACAGGAAATACACCATCGCGTTAAAAATAACTTAGCCATTGTTTCAGGTATGATGGAGTTGCAAGCTTTTGATTCTGAAAATGAAGAGGTACTGTCTGCACTGATGAGCAGCCAAAGCCGTATTCAATCTATGTCTATCATACATGAGCTTCTCTATCAGTCGGAGAGTTTTTCTCAGATTAGCTTAGATGAAAATGTCGCGAGACTTATTGATCACATATCCAGCTCAATACAACCCAATTGTGATATCAATCTGAAGTCCAACATTGATGATCTTAGCCTTAATGTGAATCAAGCTATACCATGCACATTAATTCTTAATGAGCTATTAACAAATATTTATAAACATGCTTTTGTTGGACGTGATAAGGGTAAAATAAGACTTAGCCTAAATGAACAGAACCAACAAATACAGCTAACGCTTTCGGATAATGGGGTGGGACTACCTACAGATTTTAGTTTAAAAGAGCCTAAAACATTAGGGGTAAAGCTTATCGGCTTATTAACAAAACAGTTGGATGGTGAACTATCATATCAATCGGAATCGGGTAATGGGACAAAATTTATTTTGCAGTTTGAAAAGAAAAACACCAAAGGTTCTGCCAGTAATATTATAGATAAAACCAGTAATATTTAATCTGGGTACGACATAAATATATTAGCGGTTGTAAATAAACAAAAATAATTCCTGTGGGTTTGGCTAGAAATGTTTCCTATTTAAAAAAGACTTAGAGTGGCTCCTGACTAATCAGTTTCGAAAGTCTGATAAAGAAGATATCGAATTTTAAACCCCCTTTGGCGTTCCTAGATGACGTCTTTAGAGAATTAATAAAGAGAGACATTATTACTTAAAACAGTGGTTACTGTTCCATTAATGATACGTCAACTTACTGCTAGTGGGTACCGTTTAAATTGACCAATTAAATAATCGAATTCGCATTAATGGTTAAGTCTTTTATATTATTAAAACAATCTTAACCAGAGAGGCAATTAAAGTGAGGTCGGCCTTATGAATTATGATATTGAAGAGCGTTATAATTGCGTTATTTTTAAATTTAGCGGCAATTTGATGGGCGGTCCGGATGCAACCAGATTTAATGATAAATTACACGAACGGATTGACAAAGGGCAGACGGAAATTATAGCCGATGTGAGTAACGTGAAATTTATGAATTCGTCAGGATTAGGAATCCTCATTGGAGGACTTACTACAATGCGCAATGCCGGCGGGGATTTACGCATTGCTGGTGCGGATAAACGAATCGAAAGTCTCTTAATGATTACGAAATTAATTACCGTTTTTAAGAGCTATCGTACTGTGGAAGAAGCCGTTAAATCTTATCAGCAGCAGGAAGAAGAGAATTAGACTTTGTCCATTGTTAAAATAAGCAGGTGAATGATGGTGGGGAGATTATACTCCCTGAATCAGTCAGCTTCCGTTTTTTAACCAAATATAGGATTACCAAATTCGAGGATAGGGAAGGGTTAGAGAGTAGAAGAGATTTTTCTTTTTTAAAAGAAAAAAAGGGTTACCCTGAAAAGAGGAGTAACCCTTTTGAATTTCGTTATTTGTGAATTTACACTTTTCCAGTGTTTTTCCACTCTTGAATTTCCATTCGAATATCTTGTGCCTTTTTCTTCATTTCCTGAAGAGTTTTACGAGCACGAGTGCCGGCAGCTTTATTACCCTTTTCATAGAATTTATTAATGTCAGGTTTTAACTGATCTAACAATTCACTCATTTCATCGAATCGGCTCATTATGTAACTCCGTTTGATTAGTATTAATATTTAAAGATTTTTTTGATGTACAATGCTTTAATACATCGAATGGTCGAATCTAGGTATATGCGACTGTTGTGTCAAGTAAAAAAAGCCCTTTTTAACATATAAGGTGGGGTTTTTGTCGATTTTTTGCGATTTGCACCTTTTTTTGTCTAAAAATAGAACTTTGAGAGATACTTCAACGGATGAAAATACTGTGTTTTACGTTAGGTATTTCATTGAAATCACGGGCTGTTACAAGCTGTACGGGTTGATTTAGAGCAGTAAATTCGCTGGGAATTTGATTTTGTCTGAAGGAGGGATCTATTGTTTTCCAGTGCATTTTTTCAGAGATATCCGAAGTGAAAATTTCGGATTCATCTGATTTTGAGAAAATGAAAAGCTCGTCTGCACCTAGTTCTTTATAAAGAAATTGTGCCATCTTCGGGAGTTCCAGGACTACATTCTGTTCGGAGTC
>Ga0209921_1000581_pt1 | contig 10914 bp, 9 predicted proteins | sample SalPonF2_C_D2_MG_FD_185730 | JGI IMG/M metagenome (GOLD analysis project Ga0209921, IMG submission 185730) | Salt pond soil microbial communities from South San Francisco under conditions of wetland restoration - Salt Pond MetaG SF2_C_D2_MG... ...
CACGAAAGAAGCTCTTCCACTCCATCAACCGTCGATCCGAGCATGCCGCCTGACTTTGACTTTCTCTCGGCCCCGGGGAGGGACATATCCCTCTCGCTCAGACTCAAACCTCAATTGGAATTGACTGCCCGGATGCACGCATTATCGATACCGGGGCAGCCGGGGAGGCTGCAGGAGAGAGCCGATGACGCTTAGGGTAGCCGTTGTGCAGATGCGATGTGGGGACGAGGAGGCGAGCAACGTGGCGCGCGCCGAGACCTTCGTGCGCGAAGCGGCGGACCAAGGAGCGCAACTGGTGCTGCTGCAAGAGCTTTTCAGCGGGCCTTATTTCTGCAAGATTCAGGATCCGGCCTATCTGGAGTGGGCGCGGCCCCGCGCGGGGCACTCGACTATCGCCCGTTTTGCAGCGCTTGCCCGTGAGTTGCACCTCGTAATACCGCTCAGTTTCTTCGAGCGTGCCGGCAACGCCTACTTCAACAGCCTGGTCATGCTGGATGCGGACGGCAGGGAACTGGGCTTGTACCGCAAGTCCCACATTCCCGACGGCCCGGGTTATCAGGAAAAATTCTATTTTACGCCGGGCGACACCGGCTTCAGGGTCTTCGATACCCGCTACGGGCGCATCGGCGCCGCCATCTGCTGGGACCAGTGGTTTCCGGAAGCGGCGCGGTGCCTGGCGCTGCAGGGCGCCGAGCTCATCGTCTACCCGAGTGCCATCGGCTCCGAGCCGGCGGACCCGGATTATCAGAGCCTGGGGCACTGGCAGCGGGTCATGCAGGGGCATGCGGCCGCCAACATGGTGCCGGTGGCGGCTTCCAATCGTGTGGGCAGCGAGCGCCAGGACCGGGTGGAGGTCACCTTCTACGGTGGATCCTTCGTGGCCGACGTGACCGGTGCCAAAATTGCCGAGGCCGACGGCGAGTCCGACACCATCATCTATGCCGATCTTGATCTTGCGCAGAACCGGCGCGAGCGCGTCAGTTGGGGGATCTTCCGTGATCGCCGCCCGGATTTGTACGGCCGGATCAGCACCTTCGATGGCGGGACCGATTCGCCGGCAGGCTAAGCAGTTTCTCAAGCTTGTCGCCGGGGAGTGAAAGTTGACACGCCCGGCGGAAACCGCTAAGGCTGTTAAATATATTATGACGCGCCCGCATCGTAGACACCTTGGGCCGGGCGGGATTCGGGTGCATGGCCGAATACGTGGAATCCTACTACAGTGCTAGCCGGAATCTGTCCTTACGGCAGACGGATGCGCTGGTCGGCAACGAAACCGCGGACGTTTGCATCGTCGGGGGCGGGCTCACCGGCTGCTCGGCGGCGCTGTACCTGGCCCAGCGCGGCTACCGTGTCCACCTCCTGGAGGCCGAGCGCATCGGTTGGGGTGCGTCCGGGCGCAGCGGCGGCCAGATTATTCCCGGTCTGTCCACGGAGGTGGGTAAGTTGCGCGCCGACCTCGGTGAGGACGGCGCGCGCGCCGTGTGGGCGATGACCGTGGAGGCGGTCGAGCTGGTGCGCGAGCGTGTCCAGAGCCTGGGCATAGACTGCGACCTCAAATGGGGCTACGTGCATGCCGCGACCAAGGCGAGGCACATGCGCGAACTCGAGCACTGGCACGCCGATCTGGCGCGCAACTTCAATTATCGGGCCATGCAGCTGCTCGACCGTCACGGCGTGGCGGAGCACATCGCCAGCCCGCGTTACCTGGGCGGCCTTTATCAGCGCGACGCCGGTCACCTGCATCCGCTGAACTATACGCTCGGCCTGGCGCAGGCGTCGCAGAACGCGGGCGCAAGGCTGCACGAAAACAGCCGGGCCGTGGGCATCGAACGCGGACCCAAGGCCCGCGTGCGCACTACCTACGGTGCCGTGGAGGCCGAGCACGTGCTGTTGTGCGGTAATGCCTATCTGGCCGGAGTGGCCCCGGACATCGAGGCTGCGGTCATGCCCGTGGGCAGCTACATCCTTGCCACCGAACCACTGTCGCCCGAGCAGGCGGCCGGTGTGCTCCCCCGGGACGACGCGGTTGCGGATCTCAACTTCGTGCTGGATTACTATCGATTGGCTGCGGACCGGCGCCTGCTGTTCGGCGGGCGCATCAGCTATACCGCACGCCAGCCGCGACGCCTGAAAACCCTCATGCGCCAGCGCGTGAATCAGGTGTTTCCGCAGTTGGCCGATGTGCGGGCGGACTATGCTTGGGGCGGGTTCGTAGGCATCACGCGAAACCGGGCTCCGCATTTCGGGCGTATCGGCAACAATGTTTACTTCGCGCAGGGTTTCTCCGGCCACGGCATGGCGCTCACGGGTCTGGCCGGGCAATTGCTGGGTGAGGCGGTCGCAGGACAGGCGGAGCGCTTTGATGTTTTCGCCCGGATCACGCATAAAGACTTTCCGGGTGGACGGCTTATGCGCGCGCCGCTGCTGGCGCTGGCGACGTCGTACTATCGACTCAGGGATCTTCTTTGACCCCCGGTCTTGCGTTTGGACAGCGGCATGACTTGCACTTGCACGAGTTTTTTGCGGGAGGCCTGAATGGCTGCACAAATTGAAGCGCCGGCGACCGCGGGTGTGTCGCTGGCTGCCGAGCAGGCCAGGGAGGGCTCTTCGCGGGAACGCCAGGACGTGCGCCTCGAGGGCGTGACCAAAATCTTCGGCGACGTGGTGGCGGTCAACGACCTGTCGCTGACCATCGAGGGCGGGGAATTTTTCAGCCTGCTGGGTTCGTCCGGCTGCGGCAAGACCACCACGCTGTCCATGATCGGGGGCTTTGAGGAACCCACCTACGGGGCCATTTACCTGGGCGGCGCGGATGTGAGCCGGCTGCCTCCCTACCGGCGCGATGTGAACACGGTATTCCAGTCGTACGCGCTGTTCCCCCATCTCGATGTCTACGAAAACGTCGCTTTCGGTCTGCGCCGCAAGCGCGTGGCGAAGAGCGAGATCGAGTCGCGCGTGCGTGACGTGCTGCAACTGGTGGACCTGCTGGGGTTCGAGAAGCGCAAGCCGGCGCACCTGTCGGGCGGGCAGCAGCAGCGCGTGGCGCTGGCCCGCGCTCTGGTGAATCGCCCCAAGCTGCTGCTGCTGGACGAGCCCTTGGGGGCGCTTGACCTCAAGCTGCGCAAGCAGATGCAGATCGAGCTAAAACGCATCCAGTCGGAGGTCGGCATCACCTTCCTCTACGTCACGCACGATCAGGAGGAAGCGATCGTGATGTCCGACCGGCTGGCGGTCATGTCGGGCGGACGGATCGAGCAGGTGGGCCCGCCCAATCTGGTCTACGACAGCCCGGCGACGGAGTTCGTTGCCGGCTTTCTGGGCGCGTCCAACCTGATGCCCGGCGAAGTGAGCGCGCGCGATGGCGAATTCGCTGCCGTGCGCCTCGACGGCGGGCTGGAATTTCGCATCAAGGCGGAGCGGCTGGGCGAACGCGGGCCGCAAGTCAAGATCGGCGTCCGTCCCGAGAAGATCCAGGTACTGCCGCGCAGCGAGGCGGTCGGGGACGAGTGGAACAGCCTCGAGGGCGTGATCGAGCTGAGCGTCTACACGGGCATCGGGCACCAGTACACCGTCCGGGACAGTCAAGGGCGCGAATTCAGCGCCTATGTGCAGAACCGGGACATGAGCGGCGCACCGGAGCAGGGCGAGCGGGTTCGCATCGCCTGGCGCCCGGAGCACACGTTTGTTGTGACACCATCCACAGTGCGGGAAGAGAGGAGCACAGGCAATGAGTGACAAAACGAATCCGAAGGGCGGCTACGACATCGACGATCCGGCACTGCTGCGCGGGCTGACCCAGTCGCGCCTGTCGCGCCGGGGCTTTCTGCAGGCGGGCGCACTGGGGCTGGGGGCGCTGGCGCTGCCGTCTCTGGCCGCTGCCGCCGGCGACGCGGGCTCAGGCAGCCAGCTAAGCCAGCACTGGCTGGATTGGTGGAAGAAGCAGAAGCCGACCAAGGAGCTGGTTTTCGCGAACTGGCCTTACTACATCGACGTGGCCGACAAGGGGGCGAAGCACCCGTCGCTGGACGACTTCACCAAAGCCACCGGTATCCACGTCAAATACCAGGAGGTGATCCAGAACAACGCGCCCTTCTACGCCAAGATCGCGCCCGTGCTCAAGGCCGGCCAATCCACCGGCTACGACATCATCGTCATGACCAACGGCTGGCAGCTCACCGAGCTGATGATGCAGGACTGGCTGATCCCCTTGTGGCACAAGAAGCTCCCCAACTTCGCGAAGTACGCCAGCCCCAGCGTGAGAAGCCCCAACTACGACAAGGGCAATAAATTCACGCTCACCTGGCAGTCCGGGCTGACCGGCATCGCCTACAATCCCAAGCTGACCGGGCGCGAGATCGACTCGGTCGACGACCTGTGGGATCCCAAGTTCGCCGGCCACGTGGGCATGATGAGCGACAATACCGAGCTCGGCAGTCTGGGGCTTTTGAAGCTCGGCATCAATCCCGCGGAATCTACGCCGGATGACTGGAAGAAAGCGGCCAAGGTGCTCGAGGAACAGAAAAAGAAAGGCATCGTCCGCCAGTATTACGACCAGAGCTATATCACCGCATTGGAGAACGGCGATACCTGGATCAGCCAGGCCTGGTCGGGCGATATCTTCCAGGCCAATGCCAAGGGCTATAAGGACCTCAAGTTCGTGGTGCCGAAACAGGGTGCCATGCTGTGGCATGACAACATGATGATTCCCAAGGGCGCGAAGAATCCCTTGAGTGCGCTGGCGTGGATGAACTTCTACTATACGCCCAAGATTGCCGCGATGGTGGAAGACTACGTGAACTACATCTGCCCGGTCCCGGCGGCTCAGGACTACATCCGCAACCAGCTCAACGATCCATCTGTCGCCAATAGCCCGCTGGTGTTTCCGACCAAGAAAATGGAATCGAGAATGCGCGATTACTACACTTTCAAGAGCTACGCGCAGTACCAGCAATGGAACCAGACGTTCAACCCCATCATCCAGGGTTGATGGCGACCCGTTCCGGACGGCGGCTGGGCAAGAGGGCGGCGCCTTACTTGCTCAGCCTGCCGAGCTGGGTCTATTTGGCCGTTTTCTTCGTGATCCCGCTGGGGTCGATGCTGACGCTGTCGCTGGCTGTCGGCAATCCGCTGGTGGGTTACACTTTAACGGGCCATGTGGCGGAATTCAAGCACGCGATCGATCTATATCACACCCAGTTTCTGCGCTCGTTCTATTTTGGCGCTTTGTCCACATTGGCGACGCTTGTGATCACTTATCCGGTGGCATACTGGATCGCGTTTTATGGCGGGAAACACAAGGCAACCTATCTCTTTCTGATCCTGCTTCCGTTTTTCGTGACCTTCGTGATCCGCACGCTGGCATGGCAATTCATTTTGGCGGACCAGGGGGTGGTCCTGGGCCATCTCAAGGACTGGGGATTGCTGTCGCAGCGTGCCTACATCCTCTCCACCCGCTGGGCGGTGATCGGCGGGCTGGTCTACAACAGCCTGGCCTATTACGTGCTGCCGCTCTATGTGGCGCTGGAGAAAATCGACCGGCGCGTGGTGCGTGCCGCGAGCGATTTGTACGCCTCGCCCAGCACGACCTTCTGGCGGGTCATTCTGCCGCTGTCGGCGCCGGGCATATTCGCGGGTTTCCTGCTGGTGTTCGTTACCAGCGTGGGCGATTTCGTCAACGCCGAAATCCTGGGGGGGCCGGGAAGCTACATGATCGGCAACGTGATTCAGCAGGACTTTTTCGTCAACCAGAACTACCCGATGGCGGCAGCCTTGTCGTCCATCCTCATGTTCCTGCTGATGGTTGCCATTTATCTCTATGCGCGGGCCTTCGGCACTGAGAGCATTCAGGAATACGCGGCATGAGCGAGACGATGGCGGCGCGGGCCAGCGGGGTTCGGCCGAGGCGCAGCCGGCGCAGCATGGCGCGCAGGCTCCTGGCCGTCTACACGGGCGTGGTGATGGTCTACACGCTGGTGCCCATCGCGGTGATGATCGCCTTCAGCTTCAATCGCGCGCCCAGCGGGCGCGTGACCATGAAGTGGCTCGGGTTTACCGCGGACTGGTACGCTCACGCGTTCTCGAATGCGGACCTGACCGGCGCCTTGATGCATTCGCTCGAGGTGGCTTTCGGGGCCATGATCATTTCGGTGATCGTGGGCACGCCGCTGGCGCTGGCGTTGGCGCGTTACCGCTATCGGGCGAAAACGGTGACCGATGTCATCATCTTCGCCGACATCGCAGCGCCGGCGGTGGTCGTGGGTGCCTCCCTGCTGTCGTTTTTCCTGACGCTGAATCTGCCGCGCGGGCTCCTGACGATCCTGATCGCCCACGTCGCCTTCGACATCGCCTTCGTGGTGGTGGTCATCCGGGCGCGCGTGTCCGGGTTGGACCGGGCGCTGGACCGCGCCGCCGCCGACCTCGGCGCCACGCCGTGGGTGGCGTTCTGGAAGGTCACTTTTCCGCTGATTCTTCCGGGTATCGTGGGCGCCGGGCTGCTGGCCTTCGCGCTGTCCATCGACGACCTGATCATCACCAGCTTCGTCGCCGGGCAGACGCTGACGTTTCCGCTGTGGGTCTACGGTGCCGTCAAGACGGGCATTCCGCCGCAGGTGTTCGTGCTGAGCACGCTCATCTTCGTGGGCGGCGTGGTCCTGGCTGTCGTCAACAGCGTGATGGCGCACCGCAGCCCCGGCGGCACGTAACGCGGCATGCGGATGTTTAGCCCGGCGCTGGGGTACCCCGCGGCTGCTGCTGGGTGATGCAGTGGATATTGCCGCCGCCGAGCAGAATCTCGCGGCCGGGCACGGCCGCGATGCGCCGGTCGGGGAAGAGGGCGGCAAGGGTGTCGACGGCGGCTTGGTCGTGCGGGTCGGAGAAGACCGGCATCACCACGACGCGGTTGCCGATATAGAAGTTGACATACGAGCCGGCCAGGCGGTCACCGGCGCGGCGCGGCTTGCTTTGCGGCGCCAACTGCACGCCGGCGGCCTCCGCTTCGCTCATATAGAGGGGGCCGGGTTGGTGCAGGCGGTGTATTTTTAGGGAACGGCCGAGTGCGTCGCGCGCACGTGCCAGCCGCGCCTCGGCGTCGCGGCAGACCGCATGCTGCGGGTCGGCGGTGTCGTCGGTCCAGGTGAGCGCCACCTCGGCGGGTGCCACGAAGCGGCACAGGTTGTCGACGTGGCCGTCGGTCTCGTCCCTATAGACGCCCTCGCCGAGCCAGATCACCGTTTCTATCCCCAGATAATCCTGCAGGTGGCGCTCGATCTGGGCGCGCGATCTGTCCGGGTTGCGGTTGGGGTGGAGCAGGCACTGCTCGGTGGTGATGACCGTGCCTTGCCCGTCGACTTCGATAGAGCCGCCTTCGAGCACCATGTCCGGTGCGTAACGGGGCACGCGCTCGATGTCCAGTACCTTGCGCGCCACCAGGCTGTCGCGTTGCCAGGGGGCGTAGAGCCCGCCCTGGAACCCGCCCCAGGCGTTGAAGCGCCAGTCCACAGCGCGCAGCTCGCCCGCCGCGTTGACGACGAAGGTGGGCCCGCAGTCGCGCATCCACGCATCGTCGTAAGTCATTTCCACCACGCGTACGCGCGGCGAGACCATGCTGCGGGCGGCGAGATAGTGCTCCGGGGCCACGCATAAGGTGACCGGCTCGTCCTCGCTGACCGCGTCGGCAACGGCCGCAAAAGTGCGCTGGGCGGGTTTGCCGCCCTCGCGCCAGTTGTCGGGCCGCACCGGCCACAGCATCCAGCAGCCGGCATGGGCTGAGAATTCGCCGGGCATGCGGAAGCCGTCGGCTTTGGGCGTGGCGGGCAGCGTGTGGTCCATGGACCCGGCGTACGGGGGTTGTGACGGCGTGCCGGCGCCTCAGGCGCCGGCACGCGCCCCTTCGAAACCGCGCAGCACGTTGGTGACATTGGTGCCGATGGCTTCCACGGCATAGCCGCCTTCCATGACGAACAATGTTGGCAGGTCCAGGTCGGCGATGCGCTCGCCCACCCGCAGGTAGTCGTCGTGCTGCAGGCGGAAGCGCGAGATCGGATCGCCTTCGAAAGTGTCCACGCCGAGTGAGACCACGAGCACATCGGGTGCGTATCGCCCGATATGGGCGCAGCCGTCGTGCAGGGCCTCATACCACTGTGCGAACGGAGTTCCCCACGGCAGCGGGTAGTTGCGGTTGGCGCCTTCCCCGGCGCCTGCGCCGGTTTCGTCCGCATAGCCGAGAAAGAACGGGAATTCCGTGCTCGGGTCGCCGTGTAGCGAGACGAACAAAACATCGTCGCGCTGGTAGAAGATCGACTGCGTGCCGTTGCCGTGGTGGTAGTCGATATCCAGGATCGCCACGCGCCCGGCGCCTTCCTGCAGGGTGGCCTGCGCCGTGACGGCGGCATTGTTGAGAAAGCAGTAACCGCCCAGGGAGTCCGCGCCGGCGTGATGGCCTGGAGGCCGGCACAGCGCGAACACCGCCCGCTCACCGCGCGCCACGCGCTCGCGTGCGGTGAGCGCCACATCGACGGCCGAGCGCGCCGCCTGCCAGGTCCCGGCGGTGATGGGCGTGCCGGCATCGAACGAATAGTAGCCGAGCTTGCCGTCGATGTGGGCGGGTTCGACGTCGCGCAGCCCGCGGGTGGGCCAGTTGATGGGCAGGGCGTCGCAGTCCCCGTGCGCCGCCTGCCATTCATCCCAGGCGTTTTGCAAAAAAGCCAGGTAGGCGGGCGTGTGCACCGCGGCGAGCGCGGCGTCGGGGTGCTCGCGCGGGTCTTCGACGGGGCCCAGCGCCACGTCGCGCACGCTCTGCAGGATCAGGTCGGCGCGTTCGGGACGCTCGAAGCAGGGCTTGAATTCGCCGTCGATGAGCTCGACGCGCCCGTCCTGCAGCCGATGACGGTCGGAGTAGATGGTGAGCATGATCCCGTCCGTTTAGTGGCCCATGACGGCCTGGAAGGCCGATTCCCACTTCTGCTGCTCCTTGGCGCTCAGGGTTCTGAAGCGGTACGCCTTGTCCAGCATGGCGCGCGTGGGGTAGATGAGGTGGTTGTCGACCAGCTTGGGGTCGATCTGCTTGATGTATTCCTTGGTGTGGGCCACCGGCGGGATGTACTTCATGAAAGCTGCGATCTGGGCGTAGATCTTGGGATCGTAAATGAAGTTCATCCACGCCATCGCGGTCTCGAAGTGCGGCGCCTTGATGGGCACGACCATATTGTCGGAGTTGAGCTGGAAGCCTTCCTTCGGGTTTTGCAGGAAGCGGATATCGGGGTTGTCGCTTTGCACCTGGGGGATATCGCCGGACCACGCCATGCTCACCCAGACGTCGCCGCGCACCAGCCCCGACACGTAATCGTTGCCATAGAACTGGCGTATCTGGCCGTTCTTGACGTTGGCGGTGATCTTGGCCAGCGCCTTCTTCAGGTCCGCATCGGTCGCTTTCGACGGGTTGACGCCCATACTGAGAAAGACGAGCGACAACGTGCTGCGCATATCATTGAGCATGCCCACATGGCCGCGATAGGCGGGGTCGAAGATTTCCTCGATGCTGGTCAGCTCCTTACCGGTTTTCTTGATGTTGTAGGCGATGCCGGTCAGAAAGCTCGCCCAGGGCAGGCTGAACTTGCGGTGGGGGTCCCAGCTCGGGTTTTTGTACTCGGACAGCAGGTTCTTGGCGTTGGGTATTTGCGAGTAGTCGATCGGTTCGAGCCACTTCAGGCCGATCAGCCGCTCGATCACCCAGGGGTTGAGGATGACGATGTCGCGGTCGGGGTTGCGCCCGATCTGCAGCGGGCCGGCGATTTTGGCGAAAATGCCCGCCATGCTGTTGATGTCTTCGATGTATTTGACGTCGACACCGTACTTCTTCTCGAACTCCGGGACCGTCTTGGGACTGATGAAGTAGGGCCAGTTGGAGATCATCAGCGGCCCTGAGAGTTTCTTGTCGGCCGCCAGCGCCTGCGCCGACCACGTGGTGCCCAGTGCCGAGCCCAGCGCCACGCTACCGGCGCCGGTGAGCAGGCCCTTGAGCAGCGAGCGGCGGGACAGAGTCGGGTACGGGCGAAGGGTCTTGTCGGATGAATTCACTGTGATTCCCCCCTAATGGGTTGGCCAAGCCTACTGTGGCCGGTTATTGAAGGCATCCGGGCCGCAGACGCGGCGCCGGGTGTGCTTGGAATCTATTCGGTGGCGTCGATGAGCCAGGCGTGTTTTCGGTCCCAGCACACCGTCACCGCCTGGTTTGCATGCAGATCGATGTCCGGCTTGTCGCGCGGCGACAGCACGATCGTCACCTCCTGGCCCGCCTCGGTCGCTACCACGTAGCGTGTCATGGCGCCGTGGAAGTCGATCTCGCGCAATTGACCGCAGATGCTGTCGTGGCGGGCGTCGTCGCCCTGCTCGCGCCCGCGCAGCAAGAGCTGTTCGGGGCGCAGCATGAGCAGCCCCCGCCGAGCCGCCGACTGGGATGCGGCGTGCGGGACGTGGGCGTGGCCGCCGCCGTCGATCTCCACCACCGCGCCGCCCTCGGCCTGGCCGGCAGGGCGGCACGGCAGCAGATTCGCCTGACCGATGAAGTTGGCGACGAAAGGCGTGGCCGGGCGATAGTAGACCTCTTCCGGGCTGCCGAGCTGCTCGATGCGCCCCGCGTTCATGACGGCGATGCGCGTCGACATGGTGAGCGCCTCTTCCTGGTCGTGCGTCACGAAGATGAACGTCGTCTGCACCTCGGCCTGGATTTTCTTCAGCTCGAGCTGCATGGCGCGGCGCAGCTTGACGTCCAGCGCCGACAAGGGTTCGTCGAGCAGCAGCGCGCTCGGGTAGTTCACCAGCGCGCGGGCCAGCGCCACGCGCTGCTGCTGGCCGCCCGAGAGCTGGTTGGGCTTTTTGGGCGCGTGCTCGAGCATGTGCACCATCTCGAGCATGGTC
>Ga0209921_1000583_pt1 | contig 10902 bp, 9 predicted proteins | sample SalPonF2_C_D2_MG_FD_185730 | JGI IMG/M metagenome (GOLD analysis project Ga0209921, IMG submission 185730) | Salt pond soil microbial communities from South San Francisco under conditions of wetland restoration - Salt Pond MetaG SF2_C_D2_MG... ...
CGACGCATTGAATGTTTTGACAATTCTAACCTGCAGGGCACCGATCCGGTAGCTTCTATGGTTTGTTTTGTTGATGCCCGGCCTAAGAAAAGCGAGTATAAACGTTTTCATATAAAAACGGTGAAGGGGCCGGACGATTTTGCCTCCATGAAAGAAGTACTTAGCCGTCGCTATAAGCGGGTGATGGATGAAAAACAGCAGATTCCGGATTTGATCGTAGTGGACGGGGGAAAAGGACAGCTTAGCAGTGCCGTTGCCGCGCTTCAGGATATTGGTTTTTATGGCGAATGTGAGATTATTGGACTTGCCAAGCGATTAGAGGAAGTGTTTGTGCCGGGTAAGTCGGATGCCATTATGATACCAAAAAAGTCATCCGCCCTGAAATTATTGCAGAAGGTGCGAGATGAAGCTCATCGCTTCGCGATTACCTTCCACCGGAAAAAACGCTCCAAACGCACTATAAAGACCGAATTGACTCAAATTGAAGGAATTGGAAAAAAAACGGCACAAAAGTTGCTCAATAAATATGGATCGGTGAAAGCTGTCCGAGAGCAACCCATAAAGGAGTTGCAACAAGAGGCGGGTAAAGTAACCGGCCAACGGATTTATGAGTATTTTCATCATTCCGAAGAGGAATAAAGATATCCACTATAAATTAAAATGTTATCTTGATCTTGTTTAAGGATCTTTGTTGATTTGGCTGGAAGCACAGCGTGGATATTGATAGCAGGATGATATTTTGTAGTCTCACATCAACATGTGATATACATTTAATGATGAAGAATTTACAATACCATTGAAGCATAATTAAGGCGATTGAAAAAAAACTTATGGAACAAAGAATAAATTCTGCCGTAATGAGTTATAACAATAAACGGAAGATGGATTTTTTAGAATTTAACATTTGTTCTGAAGTAAGATATAGTCAATAAAATGCATCTAAATTACTCATATTAGTTGCATCGCCGACTAAAATTTCTTAACTCAGGCATGAGGATATTATGAAGTTAGAACAATCAAATCACATTAGTACTAAGTACAAACAGCTGGATGACAAAGATCTGGTTCGTTTCTACCGTCAAAATGGCGATGAACAAGCTTTTAGTGAGTTGATGAATCGCCATCAGACTAAGATATATTCGTATATCTATAGTATGGTTGGCAGTGGAGAGATTGCAGATGATATTTTCCAGGAAACCTTTACCAAGGTTATCACCAAGATGGATGATACCTATAATGAACAGGGTAAATGGATTGCCTGGGTTATGCGAATCGCCCATAACGCTACGATCGATTATTTAAGAAAACAAAAACGGTTTGTGGACGTTAGTTCAAACTACGACAAGGAATCAAACACTGATTTCTATGATCGTTTGCCTGATGAAGATCTTATCAGCGCACAGGAACAGCTTGAAAAGGACGAAGCAAAAAGTAGTCTCATGAAACATATAAGCGAACTTCCTGAGGAACAACGTCAAGTGGTTATGCTGCGTCACTATTACGAAATGCCGTTTAAGGAAATCGCAGAATTGACGGATGTTTCCATAAATACCGCACTAGGACGCATGCGGTATGCGTTAATAAATCTTCGAAAGCTTTTTGATAAAGAAAAAGAACAAGAAGAAAATAATTATGCGCAACGAGGATAATGACTGTATTCGGTATCTGATGAAGGAAATGGATCCTTCTGAAGAGTTACTTATGGAAAGGGCAATGATGGAGGACGAAGATCTGCTCATTGAAGTAGAGAGCATGAGGCAGACCCTCCAAAAGCTTGATAGACTTCCAAAGGTTGATCCCCCGAAGGAAGTGACAGATTCGATAATGGAAAAAGCTTCAAAGCATGCGGCTGAAACACGTAAAGCCAATCGGTCTTTCAAGCCGGTTTATAAATATGCGGTAGCGGCAACGTTGGCCCTTACCATTACGGCCGGTGGAACATGGTTTTTTATGAGCTCGGACATAGATAGTAAACAAGCACAACATCCCGTTGCTACCTCAATACAGAATAAGCCTGTTAATAAAGCCCAGAATCTAAAAATGACCGGCACCAACGGTAACAGCGTGGGCAACGCTTCAGCAAAGTCCTCTTCGGATTATAAAGTGGAGCCCTGGGTGGATCGGAATGATATTATCCGTTTTGGAGGACATTTTATGAAAAGTAGTTCACAGTTCGATGCTATCCTCAAAAGTTCAACTAAAAAATTACAACTGGTTAATCAGCCGGATATTAATAGTCATCAGGTTAAATCCATTCAGTTAACGGGGACCCGACAGTAATTTTATTAGTATTATAGCTGGAAAGCCTATATACTTCCTTTTTCAGCTTGTGTAATCTTTATATGTTGGAGAAGGAATGATTACCCACACCCAAGCGATTATTTTTAAGTCTGTTGATTACCAGGAATCCAGCAAGATCGTTACCATGTTTACTCAAGAACATGGCAAAATTGCTTTAATGGTTCGTGGTGTTAAAAAACCTAAAAGTAAATTTTCAGGGCTTATTGAAACAGGTAATATCCTGGATGTGGTTTATTACTATAAATCTTCCCGTTCAGTTCAAATCCTATCAGAAGCTAGTTATGCCGAGAAACTGATGGATCTCCGTCTGAATTTTAAAAAAATGGCTACCGTGACTTCGGCCATAGAGCTGATAAGTCAGCTATTACATGACAATGAAGTTAACAAACCACTTTTTGATTTTACCTATAATATGCTGATGTGGTTAAACTCGGCTGATATTCACCCTCCCACAACTTTTCCATACTTGCAAATTCGTCTGGCCGAGATTACCGGTATTGGACTGCAGCTGAATAACAAAAATTCATTTTCACAAACGAACTATCTGAATATTGAATCCGGTTTAATAAGTAGCGAGAATGTTTCATCTCATTCGTATAAACTGACACAAAACCAGTTTAATTACGTAAAGATTGCATTACAAGCCCAAAGTTCTACCTTATTTGATATACCATTTAAAACAGGAGAACTTAAATCTTTGATCCAACATTTGGATCGGTATCTTAAATATCATGTAGAAGGCCTTAAAGATCGAAAATCGGATGCCATCTTCGAACAAATATTGCAGGAGTAACTATGAAAACACGAGATCGGTATTTATCTGGTATTTTACTCATTTTGATTGGCGTTCTTATCGGGATGTCGGTTATGATATATCAGCAACAGAACGCTGTTGATGACAGGGCAGATGTAAAAGTTACGGAAGTCAGACATAGCGATAAGCCCTTATTTACTGATAAGGAATTATCGAAACTTGATGACCGGTTCCTGTTCAAGAGAGTAGCTGAACATGTTACTCCCACAGTTGTTTACATCGAGACAGTGGTAAATCTCACTAAAAACGATATACCTGACGATGAGTATCATAAAAAAGATGAAGGATTTTGGGGTGATTTTTTTCCACGACATGCCCGAACGGTGGGTTCCGGTATTCTGATTAGCAGTGACGGCTATATCCTGACTAATAATCATGTTATTGATGGGGCCGTAGACGGTGAAATTGAAGTGGTACTGAATGATAAACGTACATTCCGGGGACGAATTGTCGGAACAGATCCTTCTACTGATTTAGCCGTGCTGAAAATTGATGCCAAAGAACTTCCGGCTATAACAATTGGAAATTCCAATGACGTAGAAGTCGGCGAATGGGTCTTGGCTATTGGTAATCCTTTTCGTTTGCGATCTACCGTCACAGCAGGAATTGTTAGCGCTCTGAGTCGTAATGTTGATATCATTCACGATCGGATGCGTGTGGCAAGTTTTATTCAGACCGATGCAGCAATCAATAAGGGGAATAGCGGTGGTGCACTGGTAAATACCAGCGGAGAACTAGTCGGTGTAAATACGGCTATCGCTTCACAAACGGGCAATTACCAGGGATATGGCTTCGCTATCCCATCCAATTTGGCTTCAAAAGTAGCCCAGGATATTATTCAGTACGGAGAAGTACGACGGGCCTTGCTTGGCGTAACGATTGTAAGTGTAAACTCTTCACTGGCTGATGAGTTGGATATGGATACGATTGAGGGGGTGGAAATCACTAAGATAGTTCCCGGAGGAGCGGCTGATAAGTCTGGCTTACAACCCGATGATGTTGTTTTGAGTGTGAACGGGAACAAAGTAAACGAATCCAATCAGTTACAAGAAAAGATAGCCGTTCTCAGTCCGGGACAAGTTGTAACGTTACGAATTTGGCGGGATGGAAAAATCTTTACGAAGAAGGTCGAATTGGGCAAATTTGATCCCAAGCAGGATCAGCTGGCTTTTTCTCAAAATCAGTCGAATGACAGCACCGATTCTGAATACTACAGCAATCCGGATGAATCCTATGGAAAGGGGGGCGTTAAATTCGCTACTTTCGATTTTGGGTTTCGTGTAATGGCGATTACGAAGACAGATAATTCAAAAGCTTATCATCTCGTTATTACGGATGTCGTTCCGGGATCAGAAGCTGACAAACAAGGTTTGGAAAAAGGATTTACTATTAAAAAAATAGGAGATCAAAAAGTTGAAGATCTGCAATCAATGAAAGATCTTATAGCGAAATTTTTGAATGATAATAATTCGGTTACTCTCGAAGTGGAGACGCAAGACGGAGCGACCCAAATAGTTAAATTAAATCGATAAATTTTTTATGCATCGTACTGTTTTATTCTGTGTCACCGTTATTTCATTGGGGTTTTTAGTCTCTTGCTCCGGATCGGGGAGCGTGACACAAAAGGCCGGACAATCTCAACGTTCATCTAAAATGCAGAAATATCCGACCTGGTATTCTGATAACCCGGTTGTGAACACTGATACAGTAATGTATGCTTATGCTACAGCAATAGATGGGGATTCTGCATCCGCGGTGGGCAAAGCCGTTGCCTGGGCCAAATCAGAGATGCAATCGTCGTTGTCTGATAAGTTGGAAAATATCCGTTTGGATGCAATCAAAAAAGAAAACAGTGATTCTAGATTGGATCAGTCTGATTTTCTATTGGCCCTTCGAAAAGCAGATAATGTTGTTAATGATTTGGCCAAAACTGGACATACAAAAGTAAAAATGGTGAAGGGTTATAACAGTTATCGTAGTTTTGCTGAAATAAGAGTTCCAAAAAGCAAGCTGATTGAAGGCATCGGACAACGATTGAGCAAATACAGAGAAGCATGGAGTGCAATGAGAGACTCCAATGCTTTCAAAAGTTTTTAGTCTTTGAGGAAGTTTTCCGATGAAATACCGAAATAATTCTTACTGAGAGTTTCTGATTAAGAGGATTGCGAATTTTGTGAAATTATACTCCATTACGGTTTAGGCCGTCTGGCGACACCGCTTTCATAGGCTGCGTTTTTTACGGCTTTTGCAACTTTGCGCACCACTCGGCTATCAAATACACTAGGGATTATATATTCTTCTCCGAGACCATTTTCGTCAATGCAATTGGCAATGGCGTGTGCTGCAGCAATTTTCATTGATTCGTTGATGTCCGAAGCCCGGGCATCCAGAGCACCACGAAAAAGCCCCGGAAATGCCAATACATTATTGATTTGATTCGGATAATCACTTCGTCCCGTTGCAATAATTCTGGCAATAGAGTGAATTTCTTCTGGCCTTATCTCGGGAACAGGATTTGCCAGGGCAAATACAATGGGATCTTCAGCCATATTTTTTATCGCTTCTTTTGGAACTGTCCCCGGGCCACTTACCCCAACCAGAAGATCAGCGTCGGTTGTAGCATCTAGAATCGAACCGGTTTTGTTTTCAGGATTCGTATTTTCAGCCAGCCATACCTTGCTGGAGTTCAAGCCTTCCCGATCTTTATTGATGATTCCCTTACTATCGCAACAAAGAATCTCTTTAACCCCGGCTTCCAGTAGTATTTTGATAATGGCTACACCCGCAGCCCCGGCACCAACAATTACTACACGAAGGTTAGCCATCTCCTTGTCGATGAGTTTCAGCGCATTTATTGTTGCGGCAAGTGTAACAACCGCGGTTCCGTGTTGATCGTCATGAAATACCGGAATATCCAGTTCTTTTTTTAGTTTTTCTTCAATCTCAAAGCATCTCGGGGCACTGATATCTTCCAGATTGATGCCGCCAAATCCGGGCGACATCCATTTTACGGCATTTACAATTTCATCAACATTCTGAGTATTCAGGCAAATTGGATATGCATCCACATCCCCAAACTCTTTGAAGAGCATTGCTTTTCCTTCCATGACCGGCATTGCTGCTTCGGGACCAATGTTGCCCAAACCCAGTACGGCTGAACCATCACTGACAACGGCTACTGAGTTATCCTTGATCGTCAGGGTATGAACTTTCTCTTTGTCTTTCGCAATAGCTTCACATACTCGTCCCACCCCAGGAGTATACGCCATTGACAGGGAGTCTCGGGTATTGACAGGTACTTTATTTTCGATGCGTATCTTTCCACCAAGATGAAGTAGAAATACACGATCTGATACATTACGTACTTTAACCCCGTCAATTTTCTTTATTGCTTGAACGATTGATTGGGAATGAGCTTCGTCACGTGCGCTTACAGTGAGATCCCGAACTTTATAGTCACCTTCAACTTTGACTACGTCAACAGCGCCGGGATCCCCCTTTTGTTCCGCTATTTCTTCTAATACTTTGGCCAGCATGCCCGGTTTGTTTTTGATATACAAACGCATGGTAAAACTGTAGCTAACACTGGGTTGGATCTCACTCATTTAATTCTTCTTTTTTTTAGAATTCGCGTTGGAAACTTAAATGCATTCATGCTTATAAACAAAATTTTTAACTGGATATTACACCAACCTGGAAACTGGAATTTATCTTTATCTTTTTTAGAAATAGGGGCCGGCAAAGCTGGGAAACATCTATTAATACTGGTCATGGATTTGTTGTTCATTGGTCAGTCAAAAGGCAAGACTTTTATTTGAACCATCTCGCAACAAGCGCTTACCCATCGGGCGGGCTGGGTCTGCCTCACGTGTATAAGCAAGCATAGCAATTAACTAGCCGGTGTGTGTGTAGGCTTCCCTGAAAGTTGACCGTTTGAAAGTAGAGAAAATTCACTACTTTTAGTCATGAAAAAATCACGATTCAGCGAGTCACAAATCATCTCTATTCTCAACAAACAAGAACAAGGCTTGAAGGTTGGGACCATTTGCCGGGAGCACGGGATCAGTAGTGCCACCTTTTATAACTGGAAAGCCAAGTACGGCGGCCTTAGCGTGAGTGAGCTGGGCAGAATTGGGATTCCTGTGTGGTGGTAATCAGCCTTGCAAGCCTCACTTCAATAAGATAACAGCCTTTCCAGCGTTTCCTTTAGGCGGGCATTGGCCAGATATCCCTTTTCCAGGATGGGATTAAAAGGCACGGGGATATCCAAAGACGAGCAGCGAAGGATGGGGGCATCGAGTTCTTCAAAACATTGTTCAGTGATCAGTGAGGAAATTTCGCTCATGGGACCAAGGGTGTTCGAGGGTTCCTGCAAGAGCATTACTTTGTTGGTCTTTGAGACCGACTTTTTTATAGTTTCCATGTCCAGTGGTTTTAGACATCTCAGATCTATGATTTCCAGTTCGGTACCATTTTGCGAATACTCTTCGGCGATATTTCGCGCCCAATGTACACCCATTCCATAGGTGATGATCGTAGCATCCTGGCCTCGGCGATGGATGCTGGCTTTGCCTAATTCCTCCGGCTGGCATTGATCCGGCGTTACTTCACGTATGCTGCGGTAGAGTTTTTTATGTTCAAAAAAGAGAACGGGATTGGGATCATAAAGGGCGCTATAGAGTAAGTTCTGAGCGTCGGTAACGGTAGAAGGGACTACAATCTTTAGCCCTGGATGCTGCATAAACCACCCTTCCGGAGATTCCGAGTGATAGGGTCCGGCTCCGACACCCGCACCATGCGGGGCCCGAATAGTGATATTAAGTGGGGGCATCCAGCGGTATTGACCTTTGGCAATGTTGTTGACGACCTGGTTGAATCCGCAAGTAATAAAATCGGCAAACTGCATCTCGACGACGGGTTTATAACCTTCAAGGGCCAATCCCACGGAACAACCCAAAGCTCCGGCTTCGATGATGGGAGTGTTACGGACGCGATCCTTCCCAAACTGGTCGACGAACCCTTCCGTTACTTTAAAAACACCACCATATTCAGCTATATCTTGTCCCATGATGATGAATTTTTCATCTTCTTCAAAGGCTTGTTTCAGGCTGAATTGAATAGCATCTACAAAGCGTTTATCGGAAGAGGAACCACTTGAAATCGTAGCTTTGGGAAGGTCGACCAATGAAAAGATTGCTCGTTCTTCTTTTTGTCGGTCAAAGACCGGTTCATCAGCTTTGATGGCCCGATCAAGTTGATCCAGAAAGCCGTTATCTACCTCTTCCCGGATTGAAGCCAGTTCGTCATCCCCCGTAACCAATTGCTCCTCTTTTAACCACTGGGCCATACGGTCGATGGGATCTTTTTTAGCCCATTCCTCGAATTTTTCATCGGGTACATAAAAAGTGCCGGATGCTTCTTCATGTCCCCGCATTCTGAACGTCTTAGCCTCTATAAGCGTAGGGTCTCCTTTAAGCGCATGCTTGCGTGCTTTGGAGACGGCATTAATCACTTCGAAAATATCATTACCGTCAATTTTTATCCCTCGTAATCCATATCCCTGGGCTCGATCCACAAGATTATCACTGGCATACTGCTCGTTGGTTGGAGTCGAAAGGCCGTAACCGTTATTCTCAATCATAAAAATGACCGGGAGTTTCCAAACGGCCGCCAAATTCAGGGCTTCGTGAAATTCGCCCTCGCTTGTGGCTCCATCCCCACAGAAACTGCAGGCCACAAAATCGTTGCCTTGCAATTTGGAAGAAAGGGCAAGTCCATCTGCAATAGGCATGGTAGCTGCCAGATGCGAAACCATACCAACAATACGTTTTTGCATGATTCCGAAGTGGAAAGATCGATCTCGGCCGTTGGTAAAACCATCCGGCTTTCCCATCCACTGGCAAAAAAGACGATACAGATCAACGCCACGTGTAGTGAATAAACCTAAATTCCGGTGCATGGGCAGTAGATAATCGTCATCTTTGAGGGCTGTGGCAACACCTACGGCAATAGCTTCCTGACCGATGCCAGAGAACCATTTACTGATCTTTCCCTTTCGAAGCAGCATCAACATCTGTTCTTCAATACGACGTGGCAGGAGTAATTTGTGATAAAGATCGAGGGCCTGTTTCCTGGATAATTTTTTTTTCGTCTTGATCATTAATTATTCCTGAAAATTGTGTAATTTATTTTTCTGTAATAAATGGAAACATGCTGTGGTTAACTAATAATTGCAACAATTCATTTGTAAATTATTTATTAGTCAGCTGTAATTCAGGTACTTTGCCTCTTTAATAGTATTTTATGCATTGCAAAGGATAACTATTCCATATTTCACAAACGTAATATTATCGAATCAAATAATTGATGCGACTAGAATCTATGTGGTTATTGCTTCACCACTGGAATAAATGTCGCATTTTCCATTTTGAGAGGTTGCGTTTTCTCACAATAACAAAAAAGATTAAGAGATAAATGGAAGCACTCGGTCGTCAAATTCTGGTAGAATTTTATGATTGTGACAATGACAAAATTAATGATGTTGAGTATATAGAGTCCTCAATACTGGCTGCAACCCGGGCATCAAAAGCTACAATCATATCTCACAATTTTCACAAATTCAGTCCCCACGGTGTAAGTGGCGTGGTCGTCATTGCAGAATCGCATGTATCAATCCATAGCTGGCCTGAATATGACTATGCTGCGGTAGATATTTTTACTTGTGGAGATACCATAGATCCGTGGATCATTCAGGAACATCTGAAAGAAGCATTTCAATCAAAAAATACTTCCAGCATGGAAATGAAACGCGGTATGTTCAAGATGCAACCCGGAGAAAAATTACTATTTAAACCCCAAAGTTCCGCTCAAAAGAATTAATTAATATGCAAGAAGCTTCATACCCCACTATTCAGAAATTTATGATGGTAAATACCCCAAACGTTTTTTGCCTGGTCAAGGGGGCCTCAGAGGGGCGAACCCGGCTGAATGCCTTTGATAATGCATTACTTAATGCCGGGGTTGGGGACACCAATCTTATGCGTATGAGCAGTATTTTGCCTCCGGGAGCTGCACAGCGGGATATCAGTGACATAGAGTTACCTGCAGGTGGACTTATCCCTTTGGCGTATGCTTCTATCGATTCAACGACTCCCGGACGTTATATTTCGTCGGCTATCGCCGTTGGTATTCCGGAAAATGACACTGAACCTGGAGTGATTATGGAATTTGAGGATCACAGCCGTCTCGAAAATGTAGAGTCTATTGCTCGTCAAATGGTGATTGATGCCTTTGAATATCGCAAGCGAAAACTGAAAGAGATCAAGTCGATTGGTATTGAACAAAAAGTAAAAAATTGTGCATCTGTCTTTGCGGCTGCTGTCCTTTGGTATGAGTAAGGCAGCTATCAGGTTTAAGATGTCAGCTGTCGTTTTGATTACTCTCCAAAACTGATAGCTGGTGCCTGAAAGCTGACAGCTTATTCCTTTTTCTATAAAAAACGAAGAACTATAGATAGCTTTAAAAATTATTCATTGTCATGCCTTTAACCTACAACGAATTTTATCATGCTCAAACGGGCTTAACCGTCGGAATCAAAAAACTATTGTTTTCAGAGGAAACTAAGTACCAGAAGGTGGAGGTTTTTGAAACCGATACCTGGGGCAACCTGTTGACTATTGATGGGATGGTGATGCTCTCTGAAAAGGATGAGTTTGTGTATCATGAGATGCTGACTCATGTGGGGATGTTTACGCATCCGAACCCTCAGCGCGTGCTGATTATCGGTG
>Ga0209921_1000585_pt1 | contig 10876 bp, 11 predicted proteins | sample SalPonF2_C_D2_MG_FD_185730 | JGI IMG/M metagenome (GOLD analysis project Ga0209921, IMG submission 185730) | Salt pond soil microbial communities from South San Francisco under conditions of wetland restoration - Salt Pond MetaG SF2_C_D2_MG... ...
AGCGCCTGCATGGTCGCCTGGATCAACTGCGCTCTGCGCGCGGCTCGCATTCCCAGCTTGGGCACCTGCTTCGGCTCCCGTCCTTTTCGTGCGCATGGACCAATCCGGTTCAAGCCGCGAAGCTGCGCCCGACCCGGATCTTACATGTTAACAGTCCAGTTTAATAATATCATGATAATATTATATCGTGAGTCGTGTGATCCGACCCATGTGTGCCGGCTTATATCCCAGCGCACGCACGCGATCCATGCCAATTATGAGGAGGGGACGATATGAAGCCACGCTCGAACCATGCCGCCGCTCGCCACGCCGGGCGCTGCCTTGCCGCGGTGTTGGCTGCCGCTTGTCTGGCCGTCACCACCCTGGTCCCGGCCCGTGCGCATACCGGCAAGGCCGTGATTTTCGGGCACGCACGCTGGCCCGGTGTCACGGTGAAAACCCAGGTGGTCGCTGACATCCTCCGCGATCTCGGCTACAAAACACGCATCATGACCGGTGCCCAGCCCGTGATGCTCAACGGCCTCAGGCGCGGTGACATCGACATCGATATGGAGGCCTGGCGACCCTCGCAGAACACGCTGCTCAACAAACTGATCAAGACCGGGCACGTGACGCAGGTGGCCGCCAATATCGAGGCGGCCCGCTTTGGCCTGGCCGTGCCTGCCTACGTCTATAAGGCGGGCGTTCATTCACTGGCCGATCTGCACAAGTACCCCGGCCGCTTCGGTCGCAAGGTTTACGGCATCGCGGCCGGCGACGTGGGGAACCAGATCATCAAGAAGGCGATCCGAAACAATACCTATAATCTGCATGGTTGGCGGGTCGTGCCCTCAAGCACCTCGGGTATGCTCACGCAGGTGGGCAAGGAAGTGCGCAAGAAGCAGTGGATCGTATTTCTCGGTTGGGCGCCCCATTGGATGAACGTCGTGTACAACATCCGTTACCTGAACGACCCGAGGCATCTGTTCGGCAAGCAGAGCACGGTCTACACGATGGCCAACACCGCATTCCTCAAATCCCATCCGAACGTGGCACGGTTTCTTCGCCAGATCCGCGTGACGCTCAAGGACCAAAACCGCTGGATCTATCGGTACGGCTACAAGAACGTCAAGCCCGGGAAGGTTGCCCGCACGTGGATCAGGTCACATCTCGAAACCGTATCCCACTGGCTGGACGGCGTGACCACCCAAAGTGGTGCACGATCGGCAATTAAGGCGGTACGCGCACAAACGGGATAACAGGTTTAAGCGCAGTGGCCTTTTGGTCCAAAAGGCAATGGGCGCACACGCATCGCGTGTGCGCCCATTGCCTCTTCAAGTTCGACGTCGAGAACAAGGCGGTACTGTACAGACCGCAACAGTTTCGCCGGTCGCGGTGTGCGGGGCTTGCGGAGCCAGCATGCCCAAAGGCCGCTAGCAGCCGTCACCGTCAACATGCCGCGCTGAGTCGCTGGGAGCAAGCCCATGGTCCGCGATGCGGCCTGAAGGCTGAAGACTATAGAATCGACCGAGCGGCGCAAGCTCAGGGGGAGGGATATGGAGCGTCGGGTATTGGGGGCATGGCTACTCTAGGATTCTGCTCACGGCGTTCTGCGCGCCGGCGCTGGCGGCGACCTGCGCCGGGTCCGTGCTGCCCATCATCGACGCCGATACGATCTGGGTGCGCTGTAATGGCCAGAGAGCCAAGATCCGGCTGGCCCAGATCGACGCACCGGAGGTGGCGCACCCACGCTACGGCAAGCCGGGGCAACCGTACGGTGAGGAAGCGAAGCAGGCACTCGAGGGCCTGATCGACCACCATGCGGTACGCGTGCAGTGGTCTGCCCGCGGCTATTACCACCGCATCATCGGTGAGGTCTATCTGGGCCGACTCGACGTCAACGCCTGGCTGGTCGGGCACGGCGATGCCTGGGCCTATCCCCGCTACGTGCATGATCCGCGGCTGTTCAAGCTGCAGCGCCAGGCGCAGCGCGAGGGTATCGGCTTGTGGTCGCAGCCCAACCCCGTCCCGCCATGGCAGTGGCGTCATGGTCACCATACGTCTGGCCAGACCCAGAGCAGCAGCTCTTTTACCTGCGGCGGCACGCGCTACTGCAGCCAGATGACCTCGTGTGCCGAGGCGAAGTCCTACCTGCACCACTGCGGGCTGTCACGCCTGGATGGCGACCACGATGGGGTGCCGTGCGAGCGGCTTTGTCGATGGGGGGTACGGGACCTCAAACGGGCAGTAGTCATAGCTCGAGGCGACTCTGTCCATATCAAACGGATGGGCTTCGGGGCGTGCCCGTGGAGACCTTTATGCCCAAAAGCGTGGGCGCGAACGTATATCCTCTGCTAGGGGGATCAGGCAGCCGGCTGGCCGGACCTTGAGGGACAACTGCAGAAGGCTCCAAGCTCATACTCAAGCATCCGGTTGCCGCCCTACACATCTTTGTGCCACAGACCTGTAGACGTGCCATCCGGTAAACCGTTTCTAGCCAGATCAGTAAACCGAGCGCTGACGCGGGTGTGCTAGCCGGTATGGCGGGACATCTTCGGATAGCGATCCACTCTTTGCCGTCGCATTGTTGTCGCGCTCGGTACGGAGCACCCGCCATATCGGGTGGCGAATTCTTCTCACGGCTCGGCGAAAGCCATGTTGAAGAGGGCAGAGCGCGAGCGGATTTTTGAGCGGTGTCGCGCAAACATAGTCTCTCGTTATGCTTGGCATGCCGGTTATCTATTTGCGGCATGGCCAGCCCTGTCCCTAATGTAGCTTGTGATTCGTCATGATATCGAAAGGAGCTGACATGGGGCGGATCAGTTGTCCAGAGCATACGGCCCTGGGGGGGGCGGCTATGAGCAAAAGCGCTGACGTAATCATCGTTGGTGCGGGAATGGCCGGTGTTTCAGCCGGCTACGCGTTGGCGCATGACGGAGCTGCGGTCATGTTGCTGGAGCGCGAATCACAGCCGGGATACCACTCCACGGGGCGCTCCGCCGCCTTGTTCAGCGAAATCTATGGACCGGCCTCGATACGAAAGCTTTCCACTGCCAGCCGGGATTTTCTGTCAAACCCGCCCGGCGAAAGCTTCGGCAGTTCGGTGCTCTCGCCGCGCGGTGAAATCTCCTTGGGCTCGGCGGAAAAGGCGAGTCAGGTGGAAGCGCTGCTGCGTGAAGGGCATGCAAAGGGCGTGCGTGTGTTCACCTTGGATGAAGCGCAGATACGAGAGGCCGTGCCCATTCTCAGGCCTGGCCTGTTCGTCGTGGGCGCGTTCGAGCCCGGGGCTATGGACATCGACGTGCACTCCCTGCACCAAGGGTTTGTGCGCGGACTGCGCCGTGCTGGCGCTGTGCTTGTCACAGGCGCCGAAGTCGTGCACGCCAGCCGACGAGCCGGATCATGGCACTTGCGCGGGGCACGCGGCGAACGATGGACGGCACCCGTCGTCGTTAATGCCGCCGGTGCCTGGGCGGATGTGTTCGCCAGCCTTGCTGGCGTGTCGACCATAGGGTTGACGCCGCGCCGCCGCACGGCGCTTACGCTGGACCTACCGCCGGAACTGGATGCGCACGCCTGGCCTCTGGCGGGCGATATCGACGAAAGCTTTTACTTTAAGCCTGACGCCGGCCGGCTTCTGCTCTCGCCTGGCGACGCTACTCCCGTTGAGCCCCAAGACGTCCAAGCTGAAGACCTTGATGTGGCATTGGCCATCGATCGTTTCGAACACGCCACCACGCTCACCGTGGAACGTCCGGCGAGCGCATGGGCGGGCCTTAGAAGCTTTGTCGATGACGGTGAACCCGTGGTGGGCTACGCATCCGATGCCGAAGGATTCTTTTGGCTTGCCGGACAAGGCGGTTACGGTATTCAGACCGCGCCAGCCATGGGCCAGGCCTGTTCGATTCTGGTCGGGCGCCAGCCTTGGCCGCGCGTATGGAGCGGTCTTGGCTTATCAGCGCATGCTCTGTCGCCCGCGCGCATCTCGGGCAAGGCATGAGCGACACTTGCGGCAGAACGGTGTAACTTCCCAGGTACGCCGGCGCATCAGAACAGAGCGAGTATGGATGCGTTGATTCGTTAAAGAAGTCCGCCGGGAGTGGACGCTGATACAACAACTAACCGGCTCAGCCGGCCACAACAGGAGACTCCATCATGATCGACGACAATGAGCGTTACGCCCGCCTTTACGAGCACCTTCTGGATAACCGCATCAGTAGACGCACCTTTTTCCGGCTGTTGGGCGTAGCGGGTACCGCAGCCGGGCTCGTCGGCGGCCAGTTTGGCTTTATGGCGCCCGATGCCTGGGCCGAGGTGAAGCAAATCCGGTATGACGGCTGGGGCGGAGTGGTGCAGAAAGCCGAAGAAAAAGCTTTCACAAAATTTACCGCCAAAACAGGCGTCAAAGTCGTAACTGGTAGCTACGGTAGCGATGAGGAATTCCTCACCAAGGTCAAGGCAAGCTCTCCTGGCGACTACAACGTGTTCAAAAGTGGTGAGATGTTTCGCTACGCTGATGCGATCGGCCTTGGCTGGGGCGTCGAACTCGACACGGACAATATCCCGAACCTGAAGTACGTCATCCCCAAGCTGACTTCATTACTGAAGAAGCTCAGTAAGAACAATACATTATCTGGTGTTCCCAATGACTACGGTTGCACCGGGATTGCCTATAATAAAAATAAGGTTTCTGTCGACGAGCTTAAAGAGAAAGGCTCGAAGATTCTGCTTGATAAGAAGTACAAGAAAAAGATCTCGGGCTGGGACGACTGGAACACCCGAGTGTGGTACGCGGCCGCGGCGACCGGACAAGATCCGAACGACATTCAGGACCTGGATGCGATGTGGAACGCGGTGCGCCAGAGCCGTGACGTGGTGCTGAAATACTGGAACTCTGGCGCCGAACTCATGGAGTTGCTGGCCAACGAAGAAGTGCTGATCTCCGACGCGTGGTCCGGCCGCGTGGCGGCGTTACAGAATCAAGGGCACCCGATCGGTCTTTACATCCCCGACAAGACCCAGTTCTGGACTGAGCAACTCTTCGTACTGAAGGGCAGCCCGATGAAACCGTGCGAGCAGTTGCTGAATTTCATGCTTGACCCGGACGTGCAGGTCGAGGTAGCGAAGAGCCAGTTCTATCCGCCCGCGCTCGACCCCACCAAGGTCAAGCTGCCGAGCAGCGTCACGAAGCTGCCCGCTTTCGATGCAAGCGGTAAACTGGACTACCTTTTCAACGACACACACTACTGGCTCAAGCACAAGGAGACTTGGAGCAGCAAGTACCAGGAAGTCAAGGCTGGCTACTGAGGCGGCCAGCGGGCAGGGTTGAGCGCATAGGGTGGCTCTGGGCCACTTTGGTGTCCGGGGGCTGGCTTGTAGCTACCGCCAGCCCCCGGCTGAGCTAGAAGTGAGACGGGCAAAACGGAATATGCAGAGATCGGGAATCACTATCAGAAAAGCTCAACAAGAGGATATCGAGCGCTTGGTACCGCTCATCAGACAGCTGTGCGAGGAAGAGGGGAAACACAGCGCTGCCATTCGCGTGCCGAAACTGGTCGAGCTTTTTGCAATGCCAGGTCTGCACCTAGAGGCGCTGGTGGCCGAAGCCGGTAGTGTGCTGGTCGGTTATCTCGCGTTCTATGGCGTTGTATCTCTGTTCAAATGCAACTCCGTCCTTCTGGTTGAGAATATGTATGTCTTACCGGATTACAGAAAGCACGGTGTGGGCCGCATGCTCATGGGTACGGTTGCGGCGGAAGCCCTTGCTCGCGGTTGGGATCGCATCGAGCTGAATGTCCGTGACGACAACGGCAGGGCCTGCCGATTTTATGAGCGAATGGGATTTCAAGCGGTCCAGGAGAGCGTGCGTCGCGTCGAGGGGGAAAGGCTGCGTCTCTTGGGCGAGCCGTACATCCAGCTTTGAATGGTGCCCGACGCGTGGCATCTATACAACACGGGGGCTGCAACCGTGCGTATGTCTTAAATGGCGCATGGCATGTGGGCGCGATGTAGCGGTTCGTGGTATCGAGTCTATGTCCTGCAGGCCGTAGGCAGGAACGCACCGTGCGCAGCTACCTCGGCTTCGAGATCAACGACGGGGCCTTGAAGCTTTCGGGGCAAACCGAGGCGCAGACGGCGTCAGACCGGATCGCGGCTGTTGGAGGCGGTCGCGATCGGCCATTAGTTGAAAGCCGCGAATCGCCATCTATGCTCATCGGCGTCCTCAACCTGAACGCCGTCATAAGTGGCAAGGATGCCGACCCGATAATCACCAACTTCACATTACAGAGAGTGAAGAAACTTCGGCAGCGCATCGTTGGGCCGATAGTGTGCTGCGCCCCCGGTGCGGTGAGGGGCAGCGCCGACTTCGTGTTCGGAGACCGGCTTCGACGTAGCCATAAGTGGTTGCCAAGATCTCGCAGCCCAACCACAAGGCGACGGCGGTGATGTACACGCCAGCCTGCAGCAGGGCATGGCTGTCGAATGGCGACTACCCAGCCAGTGAGATAGTCACACTATAAAACCGTTGTCAAACCTGATGATCGAACATGTGTTTTAATGACAAGGTTTTCATGCTCGGCAACAGCCAACCGAACGGGCCATGCACGACCAACACGGATTCACGGATACAAGGGTCGCGACAAGAGCAGGAACGTTACCGATCACTATCGGGCTCCTGTTGTTTCCCGAATTCTCCTATCTCGAACTTGCACTGGTTATCGAACCACTGTTCATCGCGAACTGGCTCACGCAGGAAGATGTCTTCCGCTGGCTTATGCTGTCCACGAACTCCGACATCGTGCCAGCGAACCACGGGGAGGCCGTGAGTGTTAGCAAGATAGCGGGGGATCAAGTTCGCTGCGACACCGTATTTGTCCTGGCTAGCTTCGAGACCAAAACTTATGCCAAGGACCGGCTCGCAAGGTCATGGCTGCAGGAACAGGACGCTGTCGGAACGGAAATGGTTGCGATCCAGACCGGGCCGGAAATTCTGGCTGCCGCCGGTCTGCTTGACGGCCATCGCGCTGCGGTGCACTGGGACAATCTCGAAGCGTTCCAGGAATTATACCCTAACGTCACCGCATGCTCCGATCTCTACACTGTCGAACCCAAGCGCCTGACTTGCGCCGGGGGCATCGCGGTTGCCGACATGATGCTCCATTGGATGTCACGATACGTCAGCCGGGACCTCGTGGATGAAGTCCGCCAGCATCTACTCATGAGATCGATCCGCGCCCCGTCCGAAAGTCAGTTTTCCGACACGCGCACTGGTGGCTCATCGGTCGATGCCCGTGTCGGTGAGGCGGTCCGTATCATGCGCAAGCATATACAGGATCCCCTCCCTTGCCCGACTATAGCGACAATGCTGGGTATCTCGCGCCGCCAGCTCGAACGACAGTTCAAGCGGGTCACGGACATGACTCCGATACAATACTATATCGACTTGCGCCTGGCCAAGGCTCATCGATTACTACAGCAAACCGAAATGAGCGTCGCCAACGTCGCAGTAGCATCGGGTTTTGCCACTCTCGAGCATTTTTCCCGCGTCTATCGCAGCAAGTTTTCCTGCTCGCCGAGCGAGGACCGTCTGCAGTCGACCGAAGCACCCGTTATGCGCCGAAATTTTTCCAGTCCTGACTAGCGCGGAGTCTCGGTAGCCGAACATCGGCGCATCGCGCAGCTCGCGTTCCAACCAGGATGGAGGGCGAGGAGCAGCCACCAACATCCAACTTTGCCGATACCGCACGGCAAAAAGGATTACCGACAGACGGCGCCAATTGATGCCACTATATCGCCACTGTCCGATTGAACTACGCATCTGTAGCGGAGGTGCCGGTTTTTTGCGGCGTCGTATGTCGCAATATATCAAATCGCGAATTTACCTGATCTTACGCCTAGTTGAGTGTACTCGGCACGCTCGCGGTGCCGCCGACCACAGGATGGATCCCCACTCCGCGCCGCAAAACTTCAAGTCCGTCCGTCATAGGGGCTATATGCTCTAGTCGTGTTTGAGTGTTCATAAGGTATTTCACAAACAGGGTAACGGTATGATCAAACAGGATAATTGGCGTCATCAGAGTCCCGAAACCGCCCTTACGTTGCCTTCCCGTTACTTCTACGATCCAGAGCATTTCCGGCTCGAACGGGACCGAATATTTTATGGCGCGTGGCACGTTATAGGCCACAAGAACGAACTCTCCGAGCCCGGACGGTTCATCGTCAGGGACTTATTTGATCAGAGTATCGTTGCGGCCTGTGACAGGAACGGGAGGGTACACGCGTTCCATAACGTTTGCCAACATCGTGGTACCCGGTTGCTGAACGAGAATCGCGGGGTTCAGAAGGGGGTTTTTCGTTGCCCGTATCACTCCTGGTGCTATCGCTGGGATGGAAGCCTGGCTGGTGCACCGAGGAGTAATAACCTCGTCGATTTCCAGCTTGACCGGTACAACATACCGAAGGTCAGGGTCGAGGAATTCGGAGGATTCCTGTACTTCAATATGGACCCCAACGCTCGGTCCATGAGTGATTTGTTTCCCGGAGCAGAAGAGCAGATAGAAGACGCCTTCCCGTTAATGAATGACATGCGCCTGGTCGAGGAGAAGGACGTCATTGTTCCGGCCAACTGGAAAGTCATCATGGATAATTCCATCGAGGGCTATCATTTCGAGCTGTCGGGTCCGTGCCATACTGATCTCGCGGCATTGATTGACTTCAAGACTTATACGTTGACGCAGCACGATCACTGGTGGACCTACGTCGGTAAATCCGATCCACGCACCACGGAAGCCTACGGGGTCGATTTGGGCGGAACCGTTGACGAAAAGGACTGCTTTTTCAATATTGGGCTATGGCCGCATAACACGTTTTATACGTTCCCGTTCTCCAAGTTACTCGGGACGTTTCTCATTTACCCGCTGACTCCAGAGAGCAGTCTGCTGCGTTTCGGCTACTACACGCCCTACAAGGAGCTGCCCGCGGTTAGCGAGGCGTGCATGAGCTGGATGAATGATAAGCTCGGTCCCGAGGATATAAAATTAAATGAAGCGGTGCAGAAGGGGCTTCGCTCATTCGGCTACGAGCAAGGCCGCTATATGATCGATGAGCAGCGAAGCAACGAGAGCGAGCACTTGGTGCATCACTTTCATACCTTGGTTTATGACGCCGTACACGGGTGAGGTGAGAATGAAAGAGCCTCAAGTCACCCACCACTGTATGTATACCGGAAGGGAGCAGCGGCCGTGAGCTTCGAAGGCACGAAGGTACTCATTACTGGAGGCGCCCGTGGGATTGGCGAGGCGACGGCGACTGCATTTCGCGATAAGGGCGCAGTTGTGGCTATTGGAGGCCGCACGCATGAGGCGTTCGATGGCTTCTGCCAGCGTAATGGAGAGCAGCGGGTGGTGCCGGCTTTAGGAGAAGTCGGTACTCAGGCGGGAGCGCACGATGTAGTCGACAGGGCGGTGAAGGCGCTCGGGGGATTGGACATTCTCGTCAATAGCGCCGGTGTCTTTGAAGAGGTGCCTATTGAAGAAGTCACTCAGGATCACTGGGATAGAACTCTAAGCGTTAATGCCGGTGGTACCTTTTTTTGTTCCCAAGCGGCTCTAACCTGGCTCAACGCGTCAGGCGGCAATATCGTGAATGTCGCTTCCGATGCCGGCCTCATCGGTTACCCCAACGGATGCGTCTACTCGGCGTCGAAGGCGGCGGTGGTCAACATGACGCGGGCCATGGCTCTCGAGTTAGCCGGTAGGGTGCGAATCAACTGCGTATGCCCGGGCAACGTCGATACCGACATGATCCACCGTATGGCTGCGCAGACACCGAACGCTGAGCAGTACCTGGCTAAAGCTCGTCGCCGGGCGCCGCTGCGGCGCATGGCAAGACCGCAGGAAGTGGCGGGCGCCATTCTCTACCTCGCTTCTGCCGAGGCGAAATTTACCCATGGAGCAATTCTGTCGGTCGATGGCGGAGGCGTTTGTGGCTTCTAGTAATGTTATGTTTGCTCCCTTCTCGCCGCCCGATCCTTGGGGCATCAAGCATGCCTGATTCAAGCAAAGAATACGACTACGTGATTGTGGGTGCTGGATCAGCGGGCTGCGTCTTGGCGAACCGACTTAGCCTCGACCCGTCGACACGGGTGCTGCTGTTGGAATCAGGCCCACCCGACCGCCACTGGACCATAGACATGCCCGCTGGTGTCGGAGCCCTATTAAGCGGAAATCGGTACAACTGGGCATACACCTCTGACCCAGAGCCCTACCTGAACAATCGCAAAATCGCCACACCCCGGGGGAAGACGCTGGGCGGATCGTCGTCCATCAACGGGATGGTCTATATCCGGGGCCATGCTTGTGATTACGACGCGTGGGCAGCCAAGGGATGTAGAGGGTGGGACTATGCCCACGTGCTTCCGTATTTTAAGCGATCCGAGGCCCATGAAATGGGGGCCGATCGCTACCATGGCGCAAACGGGCACCTTCGGGTTACTGCGGGCCGGCCTGAAGGGCCTCTCGACCGAGCATTCATAGCTGCAGGCGAACAAGCGGGCTATCCCCGAACCGATGACGTCAATGGTTATTGCCAGGAAGGGTTTGGTCGCCTCGACCGCACCACCTGCACCGGCAGACGCTGGAGTACCGCCCGGGGCTATCTCGCCGAAGCGCAACAGCGTCCGAATCTTACCGTTGTCACGCACGCCCATGTCCACAAGGTTGTCTGTGAACACGAAACGGCGGTTGGCGTTGTCTACGAACACGGAGGCGATGTTGTAAAGGTCCGGGCCGAGGGGGAAACGCTTCTCTGCGGCGGAGCCATCAACTCACCACAGCTATTGCAGCTGTCGGGTATTGGCCCGCCCGACACACTGCGCGGACTGGACATACCCGTGGTC
>Ga0209921_1000587_pt1 | contig 10853 bp, 6 predicted proteins | sample SalPonF2_C_D2_MG_FD_185730 | JGI IMG/M metagenome (GOLD analysis project Ga0209921, IMG submission 185730) | Salt pond soil microbial communities from South San Francisco under conditions of wetland restoration - Salt Pond MetaG SF2_C_D2_MG... ...
TATGCGTTATTTATAGTCGGACCGATCGCCATGGTTATCGAGATAACCTGGAAAGATATGCAACAGAAAAGAGCGGTTAAAACGGCTGCGACTTGATGGAGTTGATGAGCCCGGCTTTATACTGGTTACTGTATCAATAATAGAATCCTCACTTTGTTAACAAGGGTTCTATTATTATTTCGTATCGATAGGCATTTATAGATGGGCCCCGCATGGTTAGCGGAGTCCATCTATGGAATTATTAACTAAATTAATGGTTTTTAAATGCTTTTTTAATACCTCTTACTGCCTGATGAATTCGTTGGTCGTTTTCGATAAGTGCAAAACGTACATATTCATCACCACCAGGACCAAAACCAATACCAGGGGAGACGGCGACATTGGCTTCTTTTAGTAAGAATTTGGAAAATTCAATGGATCCCATTTCCCGGTAAGGTTCAGGTATTTTTCCCCAGACAAACATCGTCGCTTTGGGTTTTTTCACGGTCCAGCCGATTCGATCTAAGGATTCCACTAAACAATCCCGCCGGCCTTTATAAAGATCACGAATCTCCTGGGCAAAGGCATCGCCATTGTTAAGGGCCTCGATAGCTGCGATCTGTACAGGCTGGAATATACCGTAATCCAGATAACTTTTGATTCTCTTTAAAGCAGATATCAAATCTTTGTTACCGGCACAGAAGCCCACTCTCCAGCCCGGCATATTGTAACTTTTGGAAAGCGTAAAGGTTTCGACACAAATTTTTCGGGCTTCCGGAATCTGAAGGATGCTTGGGGCTTTATAGCCATCGAAGCACAGATCCGCATAAGCCAGATCGTGAACGATAATCAGATCGTGTTCAAGGCCAAAATCTACCACTTTTTGGAAGAAATCGAGGTCAACAACTTCCGTCGTCGGATTATGAGGGAAATTCAGGATTAACATTTTGGGTCGTGGCCAGCTTTGCCGGTACGCTTCTTCCAATCGTTCAAAAAAATCATGTCCCTGTTCGAGTGGTACGTGACGTAAATCACCGCCGGCGATAACAACCGAATAGGCATGAATGGGATAAGTCGGATCCGGGCATAAAACCAAATCTCCCTGATCGATGATACCCAATACAAGATGAGCCAAACCTTCTTTAGATCCCATCGTAACGACTGCTTCATTTTCCGGATTCAGATCGACATCGTAATGTCTCTTGTACCAATCGGTAAGTGCAAGACGTAATTTGTATAATCCGCGGGAAACGGAATATCTGTGATTTTGAGGTTTCCTCGCCGCTTCTACTAATTTATCAACTATGGGTTGGGGAGTGGGTTGATCGGGATTACCCATGCTCATATCTACAATATCTTCACCTGCACGACGAGCCTTCATTTTCATCTCATTTGTTACAGCAAAAGCATAGGGAGGTAATCGTTTGATGCGATTAAATTCACGAGTTTTCATAGTCTGATTATTAGAGAGATCTTATAAGATTACAGAGAGAGAAATTAAAAATTAAAAGGGTACTAATTTTAAAAGCAATACTTATTTCGCTGCTGTGTCATCATTGGGAACCTGTGCGACTTCTTCGCTTTTCGGTTGAATGGGATAACAACCCAGCACTTTGACGAAGCTGGAATGCTTATCCAGTTCATCAATCGCCCGTGCGACATCGGCATCTTGGGTGTTTCCTTCGATGTCAAGATAAAATAGATATTGCCAAGGTACATTTGGTCGTGGACGGGATTCCAGCTTGGTCATGTTAATCCCATGATCATCAAGCACCCGAAGAGAATCCATCAAGGCTCCTTTATGGTGACTGGTAGCTATGACCAATGAGGTTTTACAGGGGATTTGCGGATCACAATAAACCGGTTCTCTTGCCACAATGACAAACCGGGTATAATTTTGTTCCTGATTGGCAATACCGCGTTCCAAAATCTGAAGTCCGTATTGTTCACCCGCCATAGCACCGGCGATTGCAGCTTGTGTCAAGTCACCATCTTCTTGCACTTTTCTTGCGGCCATGGCCGTATCGACATATGATTCCACCTTACAATCGGTCAATTTGGACAGAAAACGGCTGCATTGGGCTAAAGCCTGTGGATGAGATATAATTCGCTTAATTTGATTTAAGGGTACTTTTTCCAGGCCTAACAAACAATGGCGAATCCTGAGGACTTCTTCTCCAATGATAACCAGAGAACTATTACCTAAAAGATCATACGTATCATTAATAGATCCCGCTGTTGTGTTTTCAATTGGCAGAACGGCGGCATCGACTTCGCCATCTTCTACCGCTTTACCGGCTTCATGAAAGGTATCGTATCCAAAAGTTGTGATATCGGCGTAACGTTCACTGAAATGGCGATAGGCCGTTTGATGGCTATAAGAACCATCGGTACCCTGATAAGCAACAGAGATGGTTTTATCTGATATTACATTGTTGTGATAATCCATCAAAGCATTCGTCTGAGATCTTACGGAGTGATTGATGATTTCCCGGAATATTTGTTCAACATAATATCGGTCAAGGCCTGATTTACGGGCCATATTACCAAGTTTATTCAGAATCTGTTCTTCCCGCTGATAGTCACGGATTCTGCCGGAATGTTCTTTTTTCAGACTGAATACTTTTTCAACAATATGTTGACGTTTAGCAAGGGAATCGATGATCTGTTGATCAATATCATCAAGTAAGTTTCTGATCTTCTTTAAATCTTCTTTCATGATCTTCTATAATTATTTAGGGTAAGAACCATCAAAATTTAGTTATCCGTTATTTCTTTTTCGAGTATTTGTTGCATCAAATACGATTTAAATTGCGGATAAGATGGTTCCATCAAAATAGATTGTTTTTCTTTTTCCATACAGCGCTGTAAAGCAGGAGGTAAAGGAATCTCATCATTGATAATGGGTTCTACGATATCCTTGAATTTTGCCGGATGAGCGGTTGCCATCACCATTACAGACTGATCCGGTTTATTATTTACTCTTCTGTATTCCTGACTTGCCAGATAACCGATAGCGGTATGTGGATCAAGGATATATCCTGTTTTATTATATACTTTTTTTATGGCATTTTTCGTTTCATCATCCGTGAAAGCAAACCCTTTTAAAAGAGCTCGCATTTCATCAATCGAATGATTAAATAAATGCTGAATTCTTGCTAAATTACTTGGGTCTCCAACATCCATGGCATTGGCGATCGTTCTTTGGGATTTTCTGGGCTGAAAAATCCCTTTCCTTAAATATTCCGGTACAACATCATTAATATTAGTAGCAATGATAAACTGATCGACCGGCATTCCCATTTTTTGAGCGATCAATCCACCGGTTACATTACCCATGTTTCCACTGGGTACTGAAATAACGGGGTTATCCGAATGTTGTTGTTTAAATTGTGCAAGGGCATAGACATAGTAGAGTGATTGTGGCAAAAGTCGAGCAATGTTGATGGAATTTGCCGATGAAAGAATCATAGATTCTCGTAATTCCGAATCATTAAAAGCTTCCTTGACCAATCGCTGACAATCATCGAACGTGCCGTTAATTTCCAAAGCATTAACGTTACCACCTGCTGTCGTAAGTTGTTGTTCCTGTAATTGACTCACTTTACCACTCGGATATAAAAGATGAACCGAGACGTGTTTGGCATCTTTAAATCCTTGTGCCACAGCACTTCCTGTATCACCGGAAGTTGCTACAAGAATGTTGATTCTTTTGTTTGCTGCGATTTTTTCAAATGAAGAAGCCAAAAATCTTGCGCCAAAATCTTTAAAAGCCAATGTTGGACCATGGAATAATTCCATGATGTAAGTATGATCATCCAGTGCAACAAGAGGCGCTTTGAAATTAAAAGCTTTGGTAGTAACCGAATGTAAAATTTCCTTATTCCACTGATCTGAGACATAAGGAGTCAGGATAGATTCTGCTATATCCTGAAATGAGGACTGTGCTATTTGACTCCAGAATTTTTGTGAAAGTTTAGGTATTGATTCCGGAACGTATAATCCGCCATCATTCGCCAGACCATTTAGAATGGCTTCATTAAACGTTACAGCCGCTGATTCTTTATTTGTACTTATATATTTCATGAATGATTTAAATAATCAATTTTCAATTGTTGCTCACGAATCAAGTTTGTAATGAGTACCAGAAGGCTTTGCAAAACCAGGGCTTTTGTTCAAGATCAAAGCTTGAGCGACTTCGGAACCGCAGCATATTAGCCATATGTGAGGATTTTGAAGTCGCGAAAATGCAGATATTGGGCAAAAGAACGGTTTTGCATAGCCTTCTACTATTGATTACTGATATTTTCTACATCGATGTTTTTTTGATCCAAAAGAATACTTCCATTTTTATTGACAGGTGAGATGTAAATCTCGTAAGACATTCCAATATTTTTTACAGCATTACTCATTGCCTGACTAACTTCTTCCGCAGTTTCACGTCCTCGAGATAATGCAAATATAGATGGACCTGAACCTGAAATACTGCAGCCGAGTGCACCTGCTTTTATGGCTTCTTCTTTGACAATAGGATAACCGGGAATGAGTATAGAACGAATTGGTTCAATAATAGAATCGTGCAGTGACCGACCAATCAATTCATAATCTTCCATGAAAAGGGCGGCAACCAAAGCACCGACGTTACCCCATTGGGTAACGGCATCGGAGAGAGAGACCTGTTTACGTAAAATCCGGCGAGTATCCTCTGTTCGGATTTCGATATCCGGATGAATAATGGAGCAATACAGTTCATCCGGTGTCGGCAGGTCCAAAACTTCGAGTGGATTGTTGCTTCTGACAAAAATGAAACCACCCATAAGAGAAGCTGCCGCATTATCCGCATGTGAAACTCCGCAGGAGATATGTTCGCCAGCCACGGCAAAAGGAAGTAATTCCTTCTTCGTGAAAGGGTTACCTAATAATTGATTAACGGCTACAACCGCAGCCACAGCACTCGCGGCACTCGAACCAAGTCCGCTTCCCAAGGGCATTTTTTTATTTAATTCTATCTCAATGCCTGGTATTTCTTCAGTATCAAGTGCATTCAGCATTGCTTGTACAGCAACACCGGCTGTATTCTTGTCGGCTCTGTATGGCAGCAAATCCGCATTTTCTCCGTATATGGCAGATATGGCAACACCGTCATGTTGACTGAATCGAGCTGTTACCTCATCACCGGGTTCGTTTATGGCAAAACCCATGACGTCGAATCCGCATCCGACATTAGCTACGCTTCCTGGCGCGTATGCTGTTACTTCCTGTATTTTTTCCTTGGACATAATCCCAACTTACATGTAAGAATATTTAAAGATACGATCAAAATGGATGATCTGAAAAAAAGGCCTCGTGTAAAGATTTTAAAGCTTCAGGTTCATCCTTTTTAGATACTACGAGTGAGATATTCCTTTCTGATGAGCCTTGTGCAATCGCGGCGATATTAATTTTGTAATTCCCGAGTGATTGAAACACTTTTCCGGCGAGACCTGGTGTCCTGCGCATATTATCGCCAACTACCGCTACGATAGACATCGGTGATTCTAAGATAACCGGATCAATACGTTCTTGTGTAATTTCCAGCTTAAATTCATGTTCCAGCGAACTGCGAGCCCTGTCGGCCAGACTCGAAAGAATAGCGAAACAAACGGTGTATTCAGATGACGCCTGGGTAATCATAATGATGTTGATTCCTTCATCAGCCATCGCTTTAAAAATTCGGGCGGCAATCCCGTTCACACCGATCATGCCGCTACCGCGTAATGTCAATAAGGCAATATCATCGACAGAAGAAATGCCTTTAATAAATCCGTTTTCATGCTGTACCTTTTGAGTAATCCAGGTACCGGTATGATCCGGATTAAACGTATTCAGCAAATGTACTGGAATGCCCGCTTTCATGGCCGGTTGAATGGTTGGCGGGAAAATGACTTTGGCACCAAAATGGGACAATTCCATAGCTTCTTCATAAGAGCAAGAGGGGATGGTAAAGGCATTCGGTACTTTTTGGGGATTAGCCGTCATCAATCCATTCACATCCGACCATAACTCAATGACTTCGCTTTTAAGTGCCACTCCCAGGATGGATGCTGTGAAATCGGAACCGCCACGTCCCAAAGTCGTAGTTTCGCCTTTCTCCGTTGATGCAATAAAACCGGTAACGATCTGAATAGGACCTTTTCCCTCGAAATACTCACGAATATTTTTATAAGTCGCTATATAATTAACATTAGCTGAACCAAAGTTTGCATCAGTGAGCATGAATTGTCTCGCATCTGCAAAATCGGCTGGAATATCGCGATCACTAAGAAGTTTACTAATAATGAATGCGGAAAATCGTTCACCAAAGCTGACAATAAAATCTCTGGTTTTATGAGTGATTTCCCGAACCAGATAAACGCCGTTCAACACATCTTCAAGCTCATTAAACGTCATTTTGAAATGAGCAATAACTTCGCTTTGATGATAAACCGAAATACCATCCTGAATGACTTTGATGTGGCGATTTTCCAGCTCATTCAGATGCTGGGTATACGACTGATCACCCGATGCGGCAAGATCCGCACACTGAAGTAAGGAATCGGTAACTCCTTTGAAAGCCGAAACGACAACAGCAAGAGAGGATTCTTTGCTCTCATGTTTAATAATTGAAATTACTTTTAAAATGGCATCAAGTGAACCCACAGAAGATCCGCCAAACTTCAGTATGCGCATAGCTAAAAATTATTGCTCAGTATTATATACTTTTATGAAAAATATGAGATGAAAAGAGAATAAGTCTTAAAAAATAAACAGATCAAATATCGAAATTTCTATAATTAGATATAAATCTAATTATGATTTTTATTCTAATAAAAAATGATACTCAATATGATTAACTTCTATCTTTACTTGTTTACTTTTTCAGTTACAATTTGAGTGACATCAGTCACACAACCTTTGGATGCTGATGAAACCAATTGTGCGTATTTGAATAATGAGCCATTTTGAACTTTCAATTCAGGCATTTCCCAGTTTTTATGTCGTTTTTCCAATTCTTCATCAGTAAGGTCAACCGTGATCGTGTGATTTACGCTGTCGATTGTGATGACATCACCATTCTCGATCAAAGCGATGGGGCCACCGACCTGTGCTTCAGGTGTAACGTGTCCGATCACAAAACCGTGTGTTCCACCCGAAAATCGTCCGTCTGTCATCAAAGCGACGCTTTTACTTAAGCCTGCACCGACGATAGCAGCCGTTATAGAAAGCATTTCACGCATACCGGGTCCACCTTTAGGACCTTCATAACGAATGACAATCACATCACCCGGATCAATTTCTCCACCTTGAATAGCGGCAAGACTTTCTTCCTCGGAATCATATACTTTGGCCGGACCAGAAAACTGTTCTCCTTCTTTACCGGTAATTTTAGCAACAGCGCCTTCCGGAGATAGATTTCCATAGAGAATATCAATATGTCCGCTTTTCTTGATGGGATCGGAAATCGGGTGTACAATATTTTGGCCTTCAAGAAGATCGGGGAGACCTTCCAGATTTTCTTCCAATGTTTTACCGGTTACGGTGAGGCAGGAGCCATCCAAAAAACCTTCGCGCAATAATAATTTCTGAACTGCCGGAACACCACCTACATTATAGAGGTCTTCCATCACATATTTTCCACTGGGTTTCAAATCAGCCAGGTAAGGAGTACGGCTGCTGATTTCCTGAAAATCATCGATAGTGAAATCCACACCGGCCGTATGTGCCATAGCTAACAAGTGAAGAACAGCATTTGTGGAACCACCTAAGGCTATTACGACGGTAACAGCATTTTCGAATGCCTTGCGGGTCATAATATCAAGTGGTTTAATGTCTTTTTTGAGTAGATTGAGTATGGCTTTACCCGCGACCTCGCATTCTTTTAATTTCCGTTTGTTTTCTGCAGGCACCGAGGAGCTGTAGGGTAAACTCATACCAAGTGTTTCAATAGCAGAAGCCATGGTATTGGCGGTATACATTCCGCCACAAGCTCCCGCACCCGGACAGGCGTGCTGCAACACATTCTGCATATGGCCAGCATCAATCTCTTTAGAAAGAAATTGTCCATAAGATTCGAAAGCAGAAACGATGTCTAATTTCTCGTCATCCAGCTTACCCGGATGAATAGATCCGCCGTAGACCATTATAGAAGGGCGATTAAATCGAGCCATCGCCATAATAGATCCGGGCATATTTTTATCACAGCCTGCTATGGTGATATTGCCGTCGTACCATTGTGCTCTCATAACCGTTTCAATGGAGTCCGCAATAATATCCCGGGATGGAAGGGAGTATTTCATTCCCTGGGTACCCATAGAAATACCATCACTAACACCGATGGTGTTAAAAATGAAGCCGATGAGTCCCGTTTCTAAGACTCCTTTTTTAACGTATTCTGCAAAATTGTTAAGGTGCATATTACAGGGGTTCCCATCCCAGCCGATGCTTGCAATACCAACCTGGGCTTTATTCATATCTTCTGTTGATAATCCAACACCATACAACATGGCTTTGGAACCTACCTGTGATTCAACCTGTGTTAATCGTTTGCTGTATTTATTTAATTCTTCACTCATGGTATTTCGCTATTCATCAATTGATTATTTGTAAACTCGATAAAGTAATATTAAAGGATTAATTTTATTGTAATTTATGGCGCATTAAAATTTGATTTAAGCAGTTTTTCGAATAGGAATAAGCTAAACTGTATATAAATTTCTTTACGATTGATATGGTTTCTGCTTTATAATATCATTTCGTTTTTACTGGGTGTTTTATGTTAAAACTAATAAAAACGATACGATGATTATTATTTAAAACAATGATAAATTATAATTAGATCAACTTAATATCGTACAATCCGTCTAAAAATAATTATGATTTATTTTATATCATCGTAAAATTTTCCCTTTTCTACATTTGTATAAAATCCATAAATGAACCTCTGGATATATTGTTATCACCTATAAATATCTGATTAAATATTATAAAAACAATCAGATAGTGAGCTTATGGTATAATTTGAGTCGCCATCTTAGCGAGTCTCTGTATTATATAGGTACCCGAAAATAGGTCCTGTTATATTTAGATGACTGCTAATTGATGGATTACAAATTAGTTACGTCGTCCAAACTACTTAAATAGGTAGTAATATAGTACAAAACGTTATTCAATTACGCCAAGATTACTATAAAATGGATTATTATATAATACAAATACCAACGATAGAATCAATCAAAAATTAAACTTTAGGAGCTTAAAAAATATTTATTTTAGAGGAAGCAAAATATTATGTATCAATTATAATTGAAAAAGCGCTTCCATTAAAAATATTGAAAAATTTTAAATAAAAAGTATGATTTGTTCTTGACAGTATAAATCTGTTTTAATACGTTAGTACAAGTTGATAAACGATAAAGGGACATTTTGACCAATAATAAGGCAAACATATTACAACCCATACATATCAGCGATAATGTTATCGCTGAAGGTGGCAATAGCTATATTTCAGTCATTCTTTTATCAATATTATCAATTTTACTTTCCTCACTATTGCTACGACTATCGATTCTAAACCTATCCCTAGTCCTGGTAATTATTGTGGGAATTATCTCTGGCCTAATCCTAATACAAATTATCAGATAATATATCGCCAGAGGTTGTTCGACAATAATTATTAAAACTCGTAGTAACAAGATAAAATTTGAAGAACGACCTCTGGCAGGAATGCTATATTCCAAAAAAAATGAGGTCTTATGAATAATCAAGCAACACAAGTTAAAAAAGATAGCTTAGACGATAAGCATACGGAAGCATTGGTTGACGCTAAACCCCAAGAGCAGATTCTGAACGGATCTGAAATACTTGTGAAGACATTAACAGATCTTGGAGTAGATACCATTTTTGGTTACCCCGGTGGTGCTGTTTTACCGATTTACGACAAATTGTACAATAATCCCGACCTGAATCATATTCTTGTTCGTCATGAGCAGGGCGGAACTCACGCTGCTGATGGTTACGCACGAGCTACCGGTAAACCTGGTGTCGTGCTGGTAACATCAGGACCGGGTGGTACCAATACGGTGACCGGTATTGCAACAGCTGCTATCGATTCTATCCCATTAGTTGTTTTTACGGGACAAGTAGCGACGAATTTGATTGGAAATGACGCTTTTCAGGAAGCTGATATTGTGGGTATTACACGACCTATCACGAAACACAGTTATCTTGTTAAAGATGTGAATGATCTCGAATACACTATTCGAGAGGCTTTTCATATTGCCACTACCGGAAAACCGGGACCAGTTCTTATTGATCTGCCTAAAGATATGGTGATGAGTAAGGGTCATTATACCGGAAATAAAACGGTTAATAAGCGAAGTTATCGCCCGGTTACTCATGGTCACCACAGTCAGATTATGAAAGCTGCTGATTTGCTGAGTAACGCTAAAAAACCATTAATCTATGCGGGCGGTGGTGTATTATTAGGTAAAGCATGGGAAGAACTTACAAGCTTTGCTGAAAGAGTTAATGTTCCGGTAACGACAACACTTATGGGACTGGGATGTTTTCCGGAAAGTAAGTCCCAGTCATTAGGAATGCTTGGAATGCACGGTACCTATTACGCCAATATGGCGATGACCGAATGCGATGTGTTGTTAGCCGTCGGAGCCCGTTTCGACGATCGCGTTACGGGGCGTGTCGATGGTTTTTCACCAAATTCGCGTAAAATTCATATTGATATCGATCCCTCCTGTATTGCCAAAAATATCCCCGTTGAAGTACCAATCGTTGGTGATGTTAAAAATGTACTCCCACAACTGGATAATTATACGGAAAAACCGGATACCAAAGAATGG
>Ga0209921_1000589_pt1 | contig 10836 bp, 7 predicted proteins | sample SalPonF2_C_D2_MG_FD_185730 | JGI IMG/M metagenome (GOLD analysis project Ga0209921, IMG submission 185730) | Salt pond soil microbial communities from South San Francisco under conditions of wetland restoration - Salt Pond MetaG SF2_C_D2_MG... ...
TCGCACTCGATTCAGGATCCGGGCGCTACAAGTTGTCACGCATTTACCGAGGCGACAACACCATTCCCGGATATCGCGCACCACTGGCCCAACCCGGCTTGAAGGTAGCGGTGGGCGACTATGTGTTGGCTATCAACGGCCATGAGTTGAAGGCGCCGATGAATCCCTATGAGCTGCTCAACGGGACCTATGGCACCACCGTCAGTCTGCGCCTGTCGCGCCATGCCTCGGGCCGCGATGCCTGGACCATTCGCGTCAAGCCGGTCGCCAACGCGGCCAAACTGCACCTGATGGCGTGGATCCGCCACAACCGCGAGGAAGTCAACAAGCTCTCCGATGGCAAGATCGGCTATGTCTACCTGGAAGACATGGGTGCCACGGGCATGCACGAGTTCATCCGCCAGTACTACAGCCAGACCCGCAAGCAGGCGATCGTTTTCGACGATCGCTGGAATCTGGGCGGCTTCATCGACCCGTTCCTGTTCGACCGCATCGACCGGCAGCTTGCCGCGATGTTCACCAACCGCTATGGCTGGTATAACCCCACGCCGAACGCTTTCCATGGCTACATGGCGGCGCTGTTCAACCGCGGGTCGGCTTCGGACGGCGACATATTCGCCTACATGTTCAAGAAGGATCATCTGGGTCCGACCATCGGCAGCCGCACCTGGGCCGGCGTACGGGGCGAGGACGGCCCGTTCCCGCTGCTGGACGGCGTCGATCAGATCGTTTCCGACGACGGCATGTACGGACTGAATTCGAAGTGGGTCGTGGAGAACATCGGTGTCTCACCAGAAATAACTGTCCACGACAAACCCGGGCAACTGAACCGTGGCTATGATGCCCAGTTGCAGACCGCCGTGCATATCCTGATGAAAAAGATCAAGACTGCCCCGCGGCACCTGCCGCCACCACCGGCATGGACTCCGGCGTTCCCGCCGCAACCGCACTATCCCAAGTGCACGGACAGCATGAACAGCACCACCTGCGGCCACTGATCGCTTCCAGGCCGGCGGCGGTGCAACGCCGCTGCCGGCCTGGACAAGGCGTTGGACTATAAGCGTATACCGCATGTCGGGCGGCACATGTCGCCCGGGTCGGTTAAATTCAGCCCGCCCCGATCGGCAGCCTGACTGCTACCATGATCAAGCATTTCGAACGGTCCTATTCACCAGCATGACCTGCGGATGCCAAACAATCGACGACGGTTCCAGGGCGCTTGACCAGCAACGCAGTATTCTCTACATAGTGCTGGCTATCAATCTCCTGATGTTCGGCTTTGAGCTGGCAGCCGGGCTCTGGGTCGGATCCACCGCTTTACAAGCCGATTCGATCGACATGCTGGTCGACGCCATCGGTTTCGCGATCAGCCTGTTCGCCCTTTACAAAAGCACCAAGGCGCGCACACTCGCGGGATTGTCAAACGGCCTGCTCGAGGGGTTGCTCGGACTGGTCGTACTGGCCGAAGTCGGATGGCTGGCGGTCTCCCGGGCGAACCCGTCCGGCCTGGTCATGATGGGCGTTGCTGCAATTGCCCTCATCGCCAATGCCGGGTGCGGCCTTCTCCTGATGCGCTTTCGGCACGAGGACATCAATATGCGGGCCCTGTGGCTCTGCACGCGAAACGACGCGATCGGCAACGCCGGCACGATTGCAGCCGGTGCGCTGGTGCTATGGCTGCATTCGAAGTGGCCGGACCTGGCAATGGGGACGGCCATCGGGCTGCTGTTGATCTGGACCGCCACCGGCGTGGTGCGCGAAGCGTCCAGGTCTCTGCGGCGCCATGGCATCCCCCGTGGCGAGGCAACGGGATATTCCGGATGAACCCGTTCCCATAGGTTCCCCTGGTTCGCCTGACTCCTCGCTCCGCTTGGAAGTGGAAAGGGAAAGCTTGACGAAAATCAGTGCAATGCCCGTCTTCCCCGGATATAAAAATTCCAAGTAGAAGGGAATCGGCCAGGAAGTGCCTGGTGGCCTTATCGCAAGGCTGGCGGCCCCAGAGATCGCCGGTCCGATGGCCGGAACCGTTACAGGGAGAACCATTGTGATATCAACACGAGACTCGATGAAATACGGCATCGCAGTGATCGTTGCCGCTTTTGCTTTATCCGGGGTCGCCACCTCCGTAAACGCTGCCTCGCAGGACAACGGCAATCCGGAAACTGCCAGCCCGGCCAATACACAGCCCACGGCAAATGAGGCGCAGGCCCAGCCCGCTCTCCCGGTCATCACGATGAGTGTGCCGCAGACCGGAGGCTCCCCGACACCCGGCACGGAACCCAATAACGAGTTCTCGGCACAAGAACTCCTGAGCGGCTACGAACGCGGCGTCGTGGAACCCGGACTCGAGATATTGCGATCGCAATCGCAGCTCGAGGCATTGTTGCAGAAGATCTACTCCGGACAGGTACCGCCGGAAGCGCCCCAGGTCGATTTTTCACAACACGTGCTTGTGTACTATTCCTTGGGAACCAAAATGCACGGCAACGACAAAGTCTACATTCGCAGCGGAAGCCTGGATCAGGGCACCCTGCATGTCTATGTGGAGATTGCGCACTCCAGCGGAGACTGCCTCTCGACCAGCAGCATTACCGCGCCTTTCGTAATCGCGGCGCTGCCGTTCCCCGCGCGAGAGGTGCGTCAGGCAGAATACAGCATCAGCCACAAGAACTATCCCTGCACTTGAACCACGCGCAATAAGCAGAGTTCAGGCCGCTTGGGAGCGGTCCGGAGACCGGCTTTGGACCGTTAAAGTTGGGAACGCGGCTCGCGGGCCACTTAAGATATTGTCCCCCTATGAGAATTCGAGGCTCATGCCTGGACGATATCGCGCATGACCATAAAACCCCGGCAACTGTTCTCCTCGCGCACTGCCACCGTGCTCAGCCTGATCGGCGTAGCCGTGGGCCTCGGCAACGTCTGGCGCTTCCCGTACATGATGGGCCGCTACGGCGGCAGCGCCTTCCTGTTCGTCTACCTGGCCTTTACCGCGCTGTTCGCCATTCCGGCACTGACGGGAGAGATAGCCCTCGGACGGGCGACGCGGAAGGGGCCGGTCGGTGCGCTCTCGGACGCATTCGGCGCACGGGCGGGACTGCCGATCGGCCTGTTGCTGCTGGTCACGATCCTCGTGGCGGACTCCTATTACGTCGTCGTCATCGCGAACGTCGCCTACAGCTTCTGGGTAGGCGTGACGCACGGATTCAGCCCGACGGCCCAATCCGACCTGCAGGCGGGACTGGCTGACGGCACTCTCCAGTACGTGATCGCAATCGGCATACTCATCATCAGCCTGTACGTCATCTACAGCGGCCTCAAGAAGGGCATCGAGCGGATCAGCACGATCTTCGTGCCCTTCTTCTGGCTTTCCACAGTTGCGCTGATCGTCGGTGCGCTCTCGCTGCCGGGCGCATTCGCAAAAGTGGAAGCGTTCCTGCGCCCGGATTTTTCGGCCATGCGCCCGGTGGACTTCTTCGCCGCCATGGGGCAATCGATCTACTCGCTCGGTCTCGGCGGGACTTTCATGGTCGTCTATGGCGGCTATATCGCCCGGGACACCAGCATCGCGAAAACCGCCATCGGCACGGCGGCGGGCAACGCGGGGGCATCGCTGCTCAGCGCCCTGTTCATCGTGCCCACCGCGCTGGTGTTCGGCATGAACATGACCCAGGGGCCGCGACTGATCTTCGAGACGCTGCCGCACCTCTTTCACCGGCTGCCTTTCGGCGGAGTGCTCGGCGCGGCCTTCCTCGGCGGATTGATCATGGTTGCGTTCCTGTCCAACGCAGCGGCGCTGGAAGTGCTCTATGCCGGCGCGGAAGACCTGCCGGGCAAGCAGGTGTCCGGCGGCCGGCGCCTGGCGGTCATCGGGGTGATTCTGGCCGTGCTGATCGCCCCCAGCGCCTTCCATCCCTCGCTGATCGCCTACCTGGACCTGATCTTCGGCTCAGGCATGCAGGCCCTGGGCTGCGCCTTCGCGGTCATCGGCCTTGCCTGGGGGCTGGGCCGAAGCGATACACTGAGGGAACTCTTCGGCGCGGGCGCGGGCCGCTGGCAAGGAGCCTACTACCAGTGGCTGCGCTGGGCGGTACCGGGCGTACTGCTCTTGGCCCTAGCCGGCTATGTTTACCAATCCATCGCCACGGCCTGATCCGTTCACACGAGGCACAACAACCCATGAACAAGTCACGGGAAGACGGCATTCACTCGCTCAACCAGGCGTTCCGCCGTTACGAGCAAGTCGAAAAGAAACAGGTCTATGGCTTGTCCGAACAAGCCGACAGCGATCAGTTCGACGACGAGTACAAAATCCAGACCTGCGACATGGGCAAGTTCTTCCTCGGCGGCGAGGAGGGCCGGGCGGAATTCGCCCGGGAACTCGGTGAAGCGCTGGAAGGCATTGGCTTTGCCATCCTGACGAGGCACGGTATCGATCCTGCGCTCTACGAGGCAGCCGAACAACAAGTGAAACGCTTTTTCGAAACAACGCCCGAGGAAGCACGCAAACCCTACATCGCCAAACGCCAGGGCTCGGTGAACCAGGGCTACTTCCCGATCAAGGAGACCACGATCATCCATCCGGACCTGGTCGAGGGCTGGGTCTTCTGCCGCCGTGCGTTCGACATGGACGGCAAGGCCGATTTCGACGCGAAGGCTTTCTGGCCGCAACCCGGATTCGAACCTTTCTTTCGCCAAATCTGCCGGGCGCAGGAAGCACTCATCCTGCCGGTCATGCAAAGCATCCTGCGCTACCTCGGTTGCGATCCGCACCTCTACGACCGCATGCTGGACAAGACCAACTTCGGCTTCCGCCTGAACTACTATCCGCCGTTGCCCGAGGGCGGTGCGTCCGAAGGCGGGCGCATGCTCGGTCACGAGGACATCGACCTGTTCACCTTCCTGCCTGCGCCACGGGTCGGCGGCCTGCAAGTGCTCAATAGACGCAACATGAAATGGATCCGCCTGAACGCACCGCCGGGCAGCATCATCCTCAACACCGGCGACTATGCCCAGCGCATCACCAACGACCGCCTGCCCTCCACGACCCACCGGGTCAGCCGCCCGGCGTCGGACCAGACCAGCGAGCCCCGCGTGAGCTTTCCCATGGCCATCTATGTCTGGGAAGAGGAAATCCTGGAAGTACTGCCCGGATTGGGCGAGCCCAAATACGAACCGATCGAGGCGGTCAAGTTCCACACCCGCATCACCAGCAAGTACTACGGGGACGACTACGCCGTAGGCTGATTTGGCGGCCCGAAAAACAGGAATATAGGTTCAACGGCAAAGCCATTGTGGCAAATATGTGCTACGTTTAAATCAGCACAATGATCAAAAAGATCGCTCCCGAGGATAGACGTGGCTGCACCCCACTTCCTGAACGAGCTTCGCCGGCGACATGTATTCCGGGTAGCCATCGCCTATGCGGTCACCGCGTGGCTGCTGCTTCAGCTCGCCGCCATCGTGCTGCCCACGTTCGGCGCCCCGCACTGGGTGCTCAAGGTACTGATCGGCGTCTTCGTGCTCTTCTTCCCGATTGCCATAATCGTCGCCTGGGCGTTCGAGCTCACGCCCGAGGGCGTGCGCCGCACGGAGCCGGAGGCGGTGGAGGCAGCACGCCCGGCAGGCTACCGGCGCCGAGCAGGCCGAGTGCTCAACCTGGGCATCATCGTGGTGCTGGCCGCAGCAGTGGGGGTGCTGCTGTGGCAGCGGTTCGGCACGCACCCGAAGACGCAGGCGGCCCATGTTGCCGTCGCTGCCACGGCCGGGGCAGCGGCGCCTGCCACGAGTACGGCGATTCCCGCCAAATCCATCGCCGTGCTCCCATTCGAGAACCTGTCGACGGACAAGGCCAACGCCTATTTCGCCGACGGCATGCAGGACCTGATCCTGACCAAGCTGGCCGACATTGGCGAGCTGCAGGTGGTCTCGCGCACCTCGACGATGAAGTACGCCAGCCACCCGGACGACCTCAAGTCCATCGCCCGCCAGTTGGGCGTGGCCACGGTACTGGAAGGCAGCGTGCAGAAGGCCGGCAAGCAGGTGCTGATCAACGTGCAGTTGATCGATGCGCGTACCGACCGGCACCTGTGGGCACATAGCTACCAGCGCACGCTGGACAACATTTTCGGCGTCGAAGGCGAGGTCGCCGAAAAAGTCGCAACCGCGCTGCAGGCGCACCTGACGCCGCGCGAAACCTCGCAACTCGCCAAGGCCGGCACGCACAATAAGCAGGCGCTGGATGCCTCCCTTCGCGGCAACTTTTATTTCGGCGAGTTCCTGCGTACGCGGGATGTGAACGACTGGACGCGCTCTTTGGCGTTACTCAAGAAAGCGGTTCAACTGGACCCGGACTACGTGGATGCCTGGAACTCGCTCGCGCTGGCCTACGCATTTTTCCCGGAATATCACCGGCAACAACGCGAAGCGGCGCGGCGCGCCCTGCAATTGGCGCCCGACAATGCCGAAGCGCACCGGCAAATGGCCTTCGTATTGAGTACGCAGGACAAACCGGCGCAGGCGCTGGCCGAGGCCGAACGCGCGGTCGAACTTGCTCCGAATTCGAGGGACACGGTGAGCGCCCTGGCTTATGTCCAGATGATCGCAGGCAAGCTGGATGCGTCGATTGCGACCTACCGCAAGGTACTGTCGATGCCGGGAAGGCGATCTGGCGTGTTGTACTGGGCCATGCTGCCGCTGATACTCGAACGGCGTTATACGCAGGCGCGCGGCCTGATGCGCAATTACCTGGTGACGCACCCGAACGACCTGAGCGTCGCATATCAGATGGTTTATACCGAATTGGCCGGCTGGGGCGATATCGACGCCGCGCGCGCAGTTCTGCAGGCGGCAGCGACCAAGCCGGAGGAATCGGCCATCATCGCGCAAGCCTGGTTCCGTGTCGACTGGTTCGCGCGCGACTACGCGCAAGCTGGACAGATCATGCAGCGGGCACCATCGGCGTTGTTCCGGGGTCGCGATAAGCCGCGTGCGCTTTATCTGGGGTGGGCTTACCGGAAGCAGGGTGAAACAGCCAAGGCGCAGGCTGCGTTTGCGCGGGCACGCGACGAAATCCGGCATCGCTTGAAGACCATTCCCGATTATGCCGGAGCACACGCCGCATTGGCCCTGGCCCTTTCGGGCCTCGGCGAGCACGCGCAAGCCATCCACGAAGCGCAGCGCGCCATGTCGCTGACAACGGTGGCCATGAATGCCGAGCGCGGCCCGGAATACATTGCCATCGCCGCCCAGGTCGAGGCGGCAGCCGGCGATAACGACGCGGCCATCCGGAAATTGCGGCAACTACTGGACATGCCCGCCGGCTACGATGTCTCGGTGCCGCTGCTGAAACTCGACCCGACTTGGGACCCGCTGCGCAAGGACCCGCGCTTCCAGGCGTTGCTCAAGCAGTATCCGGCCACTCCGGCGACGGCAACGACGCCATGAGCGGCAAGGCCTCCTTCTTCGCCGAACTGAAGCGCCGCCACGTCTGGCGGGTGGCCATCGCCTATGCAGTCACCGCGTGGCTGCTGCTTCAGCTCGCCGCCATCGTTCTCCCCACCTTCGGCGCACCGCATTGGGTACTGAAGGTGCTGATCGGCGTCTTCGTGCTTTTCTTCCCGATTGCCATAATCGTGGCCTGGGCCTTCGAGGTCACGCCCGAGGGGGTGCGGCGTACGGAGCCGGAGGGGTCGGAGGCGGCGCGCCCGGCGCAGATCCATCGCCGCGTGGGCCACACGCTCACTATCATCACCTTCGTGGTGCTTTCCGCTGCGGTCGGCGTGCTCGCCTGGCAACTGACGGCCGCCCGTTCAGACTCGGCGGCAATGGCCGCACCTCCCGCCAAATCCATCGCCGTGCTGCCGTTCGAGAACCTGTCCACGGACAAGAGCAACGCCTATTTCGCGGCCGGTATGCAGGACTTGATCCTGACCAAGCTCGCCGACATCGGCGACCTCAAGGTCATCTCGCGCACCTCGACCTTGAGCTATGGCAGCCACCCGAAGAATCTGAAAGTTGTCGGCCGGCAACTCGGCGTGGCGACGCTGCTCGAAGGCAGTGTGCAGAAGTCTGGCGAACAGGTGCTGATCAACGTGCAGTTGATCAATGCGGCGAGCGACAGCCACATCTGGGCCCAGAGCTACACCCGCACTCTGAAGAACGTCTTCGGCGTCGAGGGCGAGGTGGCCGAGCAGATCGCCCAGGCACTCAAAGCCAGGCTCTCGCCCGCGGAAACCCAGCGTCTCGCTACCGCACTCAGCGCTGACCCGGCCGCCAACGATTTGTATCTCCACGCCGAATACTTCACCAACCAGGGTGCCATCAACTACGACACGGCAGCCTGGAAGCAGGCGATTCCGCTCTACGAGCAGGCGATAGCGAAAGTCCCGGACTTTGTCCTGGCGCGGGCGCGCCTCTCCTATGTCCAGAGTCGACTCGCCTGGTTCGGCGGCGGCGGCGAGGACGTCCAGCACCTGCGGGCCGAAGCGCGCACCCAAGCCGAGCGGGCGCTTGCGCAGGCACCGGAGCTGGCCGCGGCCCATCTCGCCATTGGCTACAGCGACTACTACGGCCGAGGCGACTACGCCGGTGCGCTCACGGCCTTTGCCGCAGCGCTCAAGCTGCGCCCCAACGATGCCGCTGCGCTCGCCGCGCGCGGCTATGTACTGCGCCGCCAGGGACGATTCGAGGCCGCCAGTGCCGCGCTTAAGCTGGCGATCGCGCACGATCCACGCAACAGCACGCTGGCCTTCGAGCTGGGCGAGACGTATATGTTGGCGAGCCGCTACCCCGAGGCCGAGGCAGCGTTCCGGCACGCTCTGGCGCTCGATCCGGACAACGTCAATGCCAAGTACCAATACTCGGTCTCCCTTCTGCTCGCCACCGGCGACGTGGCGCGCTCCCTGGCCGCCGCGCAGGGCGGCGCGCCGCAACTGCGATTATGGCGGGCGCAATTGCTGACTTCTCAGCGCAAGTACCCCGCGGCGTTCGCGCTGCTCGCGGGCATTCCCGATACGCCCGACAATTTCCCCTTTGCCTATGGTTCCAAGGCACAGCAGCAGGCCGATCTGTACCGGCTGATGGGCGACGGCGCCCGCGCCCGGGCAATGTACGAGAAGGCGTTGCCACTCGCCCGCGCCCAGATCGAGGCCCAGGCCGGCAGCGCCAGCAATGAAGGTATCGCCTGGAGCACTGTCGCCGGCGTCGAACTGGGCCTTGGACACACGGCAGCAGGGCTCGCCGCGATCGCGAAGTCTCAGGCGTTGATGGCCCGCGCCCACGATCACTACTACGGCCCCGTGGTGATGGAGTTGAACGCCGGCCGCTACGCCGAGGCCCGCCGCCCCGACCTCGCCGTCCCGCTGCTCGCCAAAGCGCTCGCCACCCCCGGCATCGGCATCGACTACTCGCCGGTTCTGCTGTGGCTTGATCCGGCCTGGAACCCGATCCGCCACGATCCGCGCTTCCAGGCCCTGCTGAAAAAATACGCCAAGTATCGCCCGGCGTCGGTTCCGCCTGCGGCAGCAAGCACTAGCGTGGCGCAATGATTCTCTCGCATGCCATCGAGCATATGACACCCTGGAACAGGATGCCGTTCCCGGATTTTGTCATCGCCGTGCTCGGCATGTTCGTCGCCCCCCAAGCCAAAATCCGGAATATGGCACGGCATGACCGGGCCGTGAATAGTCGGACCACCCCAACCCAAGGAAAACCTTATGCACTCCGTTAAGCCCCTGAAGAAACTGCTCGCCCTTGTGGTCGTGTCTGGATGCCTCCTGTCATCCGCCCTGGCCGCCGCCGACACCGCCGGCCACAAGACGGCCACGCCGGAGTTCAAACCGACTTCGGTCGTCACCGATGGCTCGGTCACGGTCGCGGGCAAGCGCATCGATTACCGCGCCGTGGCCGGGACGTTGATCGTGCACGCCAGGGGCTGGGACGACGCAGCGCCCGCGGGCGCCAGGGACGACGGCCATGTAAACCCGACCGCCGTCGCCTCGATGTTCTACACGGCCTATTTCAAGAAGGGCGCAAGGGCCGCCGACCGCCCGATCACCTTCCTGTTCAATGGCGGGCCCGGCTCCTCGACCGTGTGGCTGCGCATGGGCGCGTTCGGCCCGGTGCGGGTGCTCACCAACGGCGTCAAGCACGTGCCGCCCGCGCCCTACACCGTCGTCAACAACAACTACAGCCTGCTGGATGCCTCGGACCTGGTGTTCATCGACGCGCCGGGCACGGGCTTCAGCCGCATCGCCGGCAAGAACGCGGTCAAGTCGTTCTACGGTGTCGACCAGGACATCCACGCCTTCGCCGTCTTCATCCGCGAATTCCTGAGCAAATACGGCCGCTGGAATTCGCCGAAATACGTCTTCGGCGAAAGCTACGGCACGATGCGCGCGGCGGGCCTCGCCTATGCGCTGCAGAAGGAGAACATCGACCTCAACGGCGTCATCCTGCTATCGGACATTCTGAACTGGGACCAGATTCCCGACGATCCCGAGCTGAACCCGGGCATCGAAGAGCCCTACATCGTGTCCCTGCCATCCTACGCCGCGACCGCCTGGTATCACCACAAGCTCCCCGATCGCCCCGAACATCTGCGCCCGTTCCTGGCCAAAGTGGAAAACTTCGCGATCGGTGAATACGCCCATGCATTGTTGCTTGGCGATCGCCTGGATCCGAAGAGCCGCATGGCCATCGCACAGAAGCTCCACGCCTATACCGGCCTGACGGTGGCCTACCTGCTGAAGACCAACCTGCGCATCGAGTACGGTGCCTTCCAGAAGGAGCTCCTGAGCGACCGGGACGAGACCACCGGCACGCTGGACACGCGCTTTG
>Ga0209921_1000590_pt1 | contig 10826 bp, 9 predicted proteins | sample SalPonF2_C_D2_MG_FD_185730 | JGI IMG/M metagenome (GOLD analysis project Ga0209921, IMG submission 185730) | Salt pond soil microbial communities from South San Francisco under conditions of wetland restoration - Salt Pond MetaG SF2_C_D2_MG... ...
TTATATTTATATTTAAACCATTATGTCAAAGAAAAAGAATTTAAAAGGAATTACTTGGAATCATAGTCGTGGTTATGTTCCAATGGTCGCTTCGGCCCAGCGTTACTCAGAACTTAATCCAAATATTGAAATTGAGTGGTCTATAAGGTCTTTACAAGAATTTGCTGATAAACCAGTAGACAAATTGTCGGAAAAATTTGATTTATTAGTTATCGATCATCCATGGGTAGGACTTGTTTCAGACCATGAGGTTTTTCTAAAACTGGAGGAATATTTACCATCTGATTTTTTAAAGGATCAAACTGAAAATAGTGTTGGAAAATCATTTAAGAGTTATAAATATAATGAGAGTCAATGGGCTATCCCATTAGATGCAGCAGCACCTGTAGCCTCAAGTCGTCCGGATTTACTTGAGGAGCATGGCCATGCCTTGCCGAAAAAATTTGATGATATAGTAAAATTAGGTGAAAAAGGATTGATTGTTTTTCCTGCTATTCCTATAGATACTCTTATGCATTTTTACATGTTTTGTTCGGCCTGGGGGGAAGATCCATTTAGAATGGGAAGCGAGTTCATAAGTGAAAAAGTTGGGGTTAAGGCATTGAAGTCTTTAAGAACTTTGGCAAAAATCATTGATCCAGCCTGTTTTGATTGGAACCCTATTAAAGTTTATGAAGTAATGACACGAGAGAATAAATTTGACTATTGCCCTTTTGCTTATGGCTATGTGAATTATACTAAAAAAGGCTTTACAAAAAATCCAGTTCATTTTCATGATCTTGCATTTTTTAAAAATTCAGGACGATTGAAAACAACATTGGGTGGCACAGGACTAGCTATATCCAAGAGATGTAGAGAGCCAGAAATTGCCTGCGAGTATTTACAATTTGTGACCTCTGGAAGACTACAATCTACTATTTATTTTGATTGTGGAGGCCAGCCGGGCCATCGAGAAGCTTGGAAAAGTTTTTATACCAATGAAAGAAGCAATAATTTTTTTACTGAGACGCTGCCTGCATTAGACCGTGCTTTTTTGCGGCCTCGTTATAACGGTTATATGCATTTTCAAGATAATGCAGGCGTACCTATTCGCGATTATATGATGAATGGCGGCAACGAAAAAAATATACTTAATAAATTAAATCAATTATATAAAGAAAGTTTAACAATATGAAGCCTCTAGAAGGATTAGTTGTATTAGAGTTTTCTCAATTTATGTCTGGCCCTGTGGCGGGATTACGTTTGGCGGATTTGGGTGCCCGAGTAATAAAAATAGAGCGGCCCGACTGTGGGGAGGGGGGGCGTAATATAGATATTAAAGACTTATATATTGGAGATGACAGCCTTGTATTTCATACAATAAATAGGAATAAAGAGTCTTATACGGCGGATTTGAAGAATGCTAAAGATAAAGAAAATGTAGTTCGACTTATAAAACAGGCAGATGTCATGACTCACAACTTTCGGCCTGGCGTAATGAAAAGGTTTGATTTAGACTATAATAGTGTTAAGGAAATAAATCCCCGCATTATTTACGGTGTTATCACAGGTTTCGGAAAAAAAGGACCTTGGTCTTCTAAGCCCGGCCAGGACCTGTTGGTTCAATCAATGTCGGGCCTAACATATTTGTCGGGTGATAAAGAGGATCCACCTACACCTTTTGGGTTGGCAGCAGCAGATATTATTTGTGGGGGACAACTGGTACAGGGTATTCTAGCGGCACTTATTAGGCGATCAAAAACAAATGAAGGTGCACTTGTGGAACTGAGTCTACTAGAGTCATTACTTGATTTACAATTTGAGGTGCTGACGACCCATCTTAATGATGGAGGCAAATTGCCGGAAAGGGCGAAGCACGGTAATGCGCATGCCTATCTGCGGGCTCCTTATGGTGTTTATAAGACAAAAGATGGGTTTATAGTAATTGCTATGGAAAACATTCATAATTTAGGCGATATACTTAAATTTGATAAATTATATAAGTATGAAAAACATGAATGGTTTAGTAAAAAAGATGAAATACAAAGCGAACTAGCCTCATTATTGAAAACTAAATCAACGGATCATTGGCTATCCATGATGAAGTCAGAAGATATCTGGTGTGCAGAAGTTTTTGACTATCAAAAATTATTAGATCATAATGGATTCGAAGCATTACAGATGAGTCAAGAAGTAGAAACGACTGAAGGGGAAACTATTAAAACAACGCGATGCCCTATCCGTATTGATGGTAAGCGATTGTTTAACAGTAAAGCGGCTCCTAAGGTAGGGGAAGATAAGCGGAAAGTAACTGAAGATTTTAATCTTTAAAAGAATCTTATGCCTGAACAGACACCAGTAGAACAACATGAGGAAATTCCTGTATATGCAACAGAGGAATGGATGTATGAGGATTTTGAAATAGGTCAGAAAGATCGGTCAATTCGGCGAACACTTTCAGAAGGAGAATGTATGACATTTAACACACTCGTTTTAGATATGCATCCCTATGTGGCTGATGAAGTTTTTGCTCAAGAGAAAGGAAAATTTGGCAAGCGATTAGTTGCTGGAGCTCAAGTTTTTAGTATGGGACTCGGGCTTATGGCCCATAACAACATCCATACATTTAGTTATGGCTATGATAAATTACGATTTATTAAACCGGTATTTATTGGTGATACGATTTATACAATTAGGACACACCTCCGAAAAGAACCAAAATATGAAGAATTTGGGTTGGTGGTGGTTAGCTATGAAGTATTTAAACACCCGGGGGAATTGGTATTGTATTGTGAGCATTTGCAGACCGTTGAGTATAGAAACAAAAATTATTGGAAAGACAATAATATAGAAAATGAATAGTCCTTTAAAAGATATATTAGTAATTGACTTCAGTCAATTTCTGGCCGGACCTGTGGCTTCGTTACGACTTTCTGATTTAGGAGCACGCGTCATAAAAATCGAACGGCCCGAGAGTGGCGATTTGTGTCGTCACCTATATGTTTCTGAGGTCGTGATGAATGGCGATTCGTCAGTGTTTCATGCGATTAACCGAAACAAAGAAAGTTTTTCAGCTAATCTTAAACTAGATCAGGATCATCGTGAAGTAGAAGAGCTTGTGAAGAAAGCCGATGTATTACTTCATAATTTTCGGCCCGGTGTCATGGATCGATTGGGATTTGATTATAAATCAGTAAAGGAGATAAATCCAACTATTGTTTATGGTGAAATATCGGGTTTTGGAAAGAAAGGCCCTTGGAAAGATAAACCTGGACAGGATCTTTTAGTTCAGGCTCTATCAGGTCTTACTTGGCTAAGTGGAAAAGCAAATACAGGACCTACTCCAATGGGACTCAGCATAATAGACTATTTAACGGGGGCACAGCTAGCACAAGGCATTTTATCATGCCTTGTACGGAAAGGGGTTTCAGGAGAAGGTGGGCTTGTTCAGGTCAGCTTAATGGAAGCTGCAATCGACTTTCAGTTTGAAACCATTACCACATTTTACCAAGATGGGGGGCAACCTACTAAGCGTTCAGAGATAGCTGCTGCTCATGCCTACTTAGCTGCTCCCTATGGTATTTATGAAACAAAGAACGGCTATCTTGCATTGGCAATGGGAGCGATTCCACAACTTGGGGAGTTGTTAGGCTGTGACGAATTATTGAAATATAAAGACTCTTCGAAATGGTTTGAAAAACGTGATGAGATTAAAAAGGTTATTGCTAATTATCTTGTAAACAATACCACAGAACATTGGCTTGATATTCTTGAACCAGCAGACATTTGGTGTGCTAAAGTATATAACTGGAAGGAATTGAGGGGACACAAGGGTTTTAAAACTTTGAACATGGTTCAAAAAGTATTTATGAAAGATGGTTATAATTATAAAACAACACGTTGCCCTATAAGAATAGATGGAGAGATAATAACCTCACCGAAGGGGGCTCCCAAAATAGGAGAAGATAACGAGGAAATTTTAAAAGAAATTGTTATAAATAATAACTAAATCCTTCTCGTATGAAAAACAATAAGACACTCCGATTTGCGGTTCGAAAATTTGATCCCTTTGAAAAAGCTTTGGATAAAATTTGGAATAATTATTGTGAGGATACAGGATGTAAGCTAGATATGGAAGCGGTACCAATGGATCTGCATAAATTACACCGGGAGACTCTTGAAGATGGCGGCCTTAAAAGCGGTAACTGGGATATTGCGCATTTGAATACGGATTGGATTATGGAGGCGTATAATTCTGAGGCGGTTGAAATGCTAAATCCCTACATTGAGCAAGACCCCCCCCAGGATTTTCCAGAAGGATGGGCTCCTTCACTGAGAAAAATGCAGGAGTTTAACAATAAAATTTATGGATTGCCATTCCATGATGGCCCCGAATGCTTAATTTACAGGAAAGATCTTTTTGAAGATTCAAACGAAAAGAAAAAATATAAGGAACAATTTGGGAAAGCTTTAAAAGTACCTGAAAAATGGGGAGAATTTCAAAGAATCGCTCGCTTTTTTCAGCGTCCTGAGGAGAATCTTTATGGAAGTGTCTTTGCGGCATTTCCCGATGGTCATAATACGGTATTTGATTTTTGTTTGCAATTGTGGACACGAGGTGGAACGTTGAGAGATAGAAATGGAAGAATCAACATAGATAACGAGGCAGCAGAAAAAGGATTGACTTATTACAGACAAATTATGAATGATAAATCTGCTACTCATCCTGATTGTAGTGATTTTGATTCGGTTAAGTCAGGAGTAGCATTTGCAAACGGAGAAGTGGCTATGATGGTCAACTGGTTTGGCTTTGCATTGATGAGTGAATTTTCTGATGATTCTAAAACGAGTGGAAAAGTAGATATCGCATCCGTTCCAAGTGGAACAGATGGCGAAAAGGTATCGCTTAATACATATTGGCTTTATACTATTGGCAGTGGTTCAACGAAGAAAAAAAATGCTTATGACTTTATAAGATATGCGGTGAATGCTGCTAATGATAAATTACTGACTATCGAAGGTGGGACCGGATGCCGACTCTCAACTTGGAAAGATGAAGAAATTAATAAAATAGTTCCTTATTACCATCGACTTGAAAAGCTTCATGAAAACGCGAAGGAGCTACCGCGCCGCAACGATTGGTCTAAGATTGCCAGTGTCATTGACGAGATTGTTTTAGAAACGATTAATAGCAATAAGCCTGTTGAGCAAATCATTAAAGTAGGTCAACAAAAATTAGATAGACTATAAGTGAATTCAGAACCAATAAAATTATATTTCTATTTATTAGATGCATTAAATAATGAATCTTGCTAATTAAATTTAATTCTGAGAAATGAATATAAACTATAAACAGACATTACCAGAAAAGTCATTACCGATTATGATCATTGGTGCAGGTGGCATCGTGAGAGATGCTCATTTGCCGGCATATCGGAAGGCAGGTTTTGAGGTGTTTGGCATCATAGATAGATTAAAAGATAAAGCAATAAAATTAGCTGAGCAATATGAAATAAATCATGTATATAGTTCAGTTAAAGAATCTGTGAAAAATGCGCCTCAAAATGCAATTTATGATCTTGCCTTGCCGCCAGAACAATCATTAAAGGTTCTAAAGCAGCTTCCCAATGGCGTCCCAGTTTTAATCCAAAAACCAATGGGAATTGATTTAGAGAGTGCGAGAGCGATATATTCAATTTGTCATCAAAAAAGGCTTACGGCAGCAGTAAATTTCCAGTTACGATTTGCTCCTTTTGTAAAAGCTGCACGAGATATTATTGATTCTGAAATTATTGGAGAGATCTATGATATGGAAATAAGACTAACTACATATACGCCATGGGGGAAATTTCCCTATGTAAAGCATCAAAAACGCTTGGAAATTCCTTTTCATAGCATTCACTATATCGATCTAATTCGTTCTTTTTTAGGAGAGCCGGCAGGAGTAATGGCAAAAACGGTTGGGCATCCGCATAAAGTAGAATTATCTTCCACTCGTTCTACTGTTCTATTTGATTATGGAAAAACAACACATGCGGTGATCAATACGAATCATGATCACGAATTTGGGCCGACTAATCAGGAGAGTTTTATCAAATGGGAGGGCACCAATGGAGCAATTAAAGCAAAAATGGGATTACTTCTTAATTACCCTGATGGGGTTCCCGATAAGTTTGAATATTGTTTGCTTAATGAAAATGATAAACCGTTGTGGAAAACAAAAAAGTTAAAAGGTAGCTGGTTCCCGGATGCTTTTATTGGGACTATGTCTAGTCTTATGCAATATGTAAATGAATCAACCAAAGCATTGCCCACTCGTGTTGAAGATGCTATAAAAACCATGGCAATTGTTGAAAGCGCATATGAATCAGATAAAAATGGTGGAGCAAATGTAAGTGAACGATTAAATGAATTATAAATACAACTGATACTTTTTCAATTTTGAATTTATTTTTTTGATATGAGCTTTGAAAGTCAATTTTTTGAAGATTATAACCTTGGTGAGACTCGAACAACAATGGGTAGAACTATCACAGAAACCGATATTGTGATGCATGCTGGGCAAACGGGTGATTTTTTTCCTCACCATATGAATGCCGAATGGTGTAAAGATCAACCCTTCGAGCGTCGTATAGCACATGGAACGTTGATTTTTAGTATCGCAATTGGTCAAACGGCTACCGAGGTAAATCCAGAGGCTTTTTCTAAAGGATATAATCGATTAAGATTTATTAAGCCTGTTTTCATAGGAGATACTATATATACAGAAGTTTCCATATCTGACAAATCTGATGATAAAAATCCTAAATATGGACAAGTTACTGAACATGTTGAAGTCTTCAACCAGGATGATGAAATAGTATTGGCTTGTGATCATATTTTATTAGTAAAACAGAAAGAATACTAAAATTAAAATTGTTTTGGAAGCGATTAACAATGAACCGAGATCAGTTGATCTATTCAAATACTTATTGTGAAAAATACGATTCTCAGGCGCGTTTATATTTGAAACGAAAGTTTTTGCAAGAGTCCTCGTTCTTATTAGTTCTAGTATGTTGCCTCTTGAAAAATTAATAACACGAGTTTCTCCTCTTTCAAATATTCAGCACATATTTGATACTACAAATAAAAACCTTGTTGATATTAAATATCTTTTGGATATGAAGTATCAAAAAAGACCATTTCAGTTTGGCAAAATATTAATTAATTATACTTTATGATTCCAGATCCTATTATCGGTACAGGGTTGCATGCCGTGGGTGGCATTGCAGCGTCAACATGTTATACGCCCTTCGAGAAAATATCTAAATGGTCGTGGACGGCTTTTTGGCTCGTGCAGGCTTTTTTTGCTTGGATTGTCGTCCCACTTATTTTGGGAATTATCACGGTACCTCATTTCTTTACTATTCTTGCCCATGCCCCTACCGATGCATTATGGCAAGCTTTTCTTCTTGGCGGATTATATGGTTTCGGGGGTATGTCATTCGGTTTTGCAATAAAGCATATTGGCTATTCACTGACATATACTATTTCAATTGGTATTTCGGCTGTATTTGGAACTATTACGCCGATGATTATAAATGGTACTCTCATTAAAAACATTACCGAGCATGGCGGAAGCATTATGGTCGGTGGTATGGTCATAGCTATTTTAGGAGTAGCTATTTGCGGTTATGCAGGTTTTCGAAAAGATAATGAGGCTAAAGACATGAATTTTAATATGTTATTGGGACTAACCTTAGCTATTATTGGTGGTTTACTATCTGCTGTATTTAATCTCTCGCTGGTATCCGGAAGACCTATTGCTAATATGGCGGCTAACCAAGGAGCAAGCATTTTCCAAAAAAATGCTGAATATATAGTTTCTACCTCCGGTTGTTTTGTGGTGAATTTAATCTGGTTCTTGTTTTTAGGATTTAGGCAAAACAAGCTCAATGAGTTATTAGCTTTTCGTAAAATTGGGTTAAAGCAATTCGCTAAAAACTATGGGTTATCAGCATTAGCTGGAACCCTTTGGATGACACAATTTTTCTTCTTTGGTCTTGGTCAAGTATTTCTTGAAAAATTCAGCTACATTGGCTGGTTATTACATATGACTATGCTAGTCTTTTTTGGTTTTATTGTTGGTTTATTCGTCAAAGAGTGGCGAGAAGTTTCAAATAGAACATTTTATTATTTAATAGGGGGATTGGTTGTATTATTTATTTCCTTTGTAATTATTAGTTATGGTACTACATGAATATAAATATTTATCATAAACTTTCTGATCATGTGTAATCAATCCTATCAGATCAATTGTTATTTTTTTATTAAAAGAATTAGTGAAGTTATTGTAATTATCTTTTTTACCTTTTTTTCATTAAAGCTCGCATCAGCCCAGCAGGTTACTCATTTAAAACACGAACAATGGCACAGTTTTAAAAAAGTTAGTTTTAATTTTAACGGTAATCAGGCCTTTTATATAAAACCCAAAAACCCTTTGCCCGGGAAACCGTGGGTTTGGTGTGCTCGTTCTCTCAACAAAAATGCTTCGGTGGATAGCCTTTTATTATCAAAAGGCTTTGAAGTAGCGCACATTCATACCACTAATTTCTATGGTAGTCCCCAATCCCTGATGATCTGGGATAGATATTATCGCTATCTTACTGGTAAGCTGAAGCTTGCACCAAAGGTGGCTCTTGAAGGATTCAGTTTAGGCGGATTAAATATTTATAACTGGGCTGAACATAATCCTGATAAAGTCAGCTGTATTTATGCGGTGGCTCCTGTATGTAATATCAAAACCGTTAAAGGTTGGCAGTACAAACAAGGCATTTCTAAAGACTGGCGACGCTTAAAACAGTCATTTAATTTTACTGAAAAACAAGCGGTAAAACATTCAGGTACGCTAATTGATCATCTTAATGGATTGGCAGCTTTTAAAGTACCTATCTTGCATGTCATTGGATTGCGTGATCACCTAGTACCACCCGATGAAAATACGTTCAAGTTAGTGCAGCATTACGAGGCTCTGGGAGGACCAGCCTATGTTTACCCATTGACAAGGGAAAGACAAAGGGACCACGGCCATCAGCTTACCATTAAATATCCAGATCGGTGGGCCAATTTTGTCTACCGTAACACCTATCCCGTGCATAAACCATTGCCATACAGAAAGTTTTTTCATGCAAGAGAAGGCATTTCTAATGCGCTTGGGAAATTCAAAAACGGTAAGCAAGCCACAGTTGCTTTTCTCGGCGGCTCCATTACCCACATGCATGGGTGGCGCAATAAGGTATGCCAGTTTTTGCGGGAGCGTTTTCCTAAAACAAATTTTCATTTCATGAATGCCGGGATCCCTTCCCTGGGCAGTTTGCCGGATGCATTTCGCCTGCAACATGATGTATTAGATTCAGCGAACGTCGACCTCATGTTTGTTGAAGCCGCCGTTAATGACCAGGTTAATGGTACTGACAGCCTTACGCAACTACGTGCCCTTGAAGGGATAATCCGTCATGCCCGTAGGGTAAACCCGGATATGAATATCATTATGATGTCATTTGCTGACCCCCATAAACTCCATGATTACAGTGAAGGGAAAAAACCAGTAACGGTACAAAATCATGAGCAAGTCGCAGCGCACTACCATCTACCCTCAATTAATATCGCGCGGGAAGTATATGACAAAATAAAAGCCGGTGAGTTTTCTTGGAGATACGATTTTAAGAGTATACATCCTGCGGCCTATGGCCAGGAGTTATATTTTGAAACCATCAAGGCCCTGCTTTGGCATTGTATAGACCAGTACCACAATGGTTCTGCACCCAAGAAAGAAAAATCATATTCCCTTCCCCCACCTATTGACCCGGAGAATTTTAACCGGGGAAAATATCTCTCTATACAGCATGCCCATCTAAACGAAGGGTGGAAACTGATAAAAAACTGGCAGCCTGCTAACGACACCCCCACGAGGCCTGGTTTTGTGAATCGCCCTATGTTGGTAACTAAAAAACCTGGAGCCTCGCTTCGTCTCACTTTTTCCGGTAATGCCATCGGCTTGGCAGTAGTATCAGGTCCTAATGCCGGCACCATTAAATATCATATCGACCAGGGTCCTGCTCACCGGATAAACTTGCATACGCGGTGGAGCCACAGCCTGTATTTACCATGGTATGTACTTTTGGGCAGTGCATTATCAAAAAGTAAACATACTTTGCACCTGGAACTTGCTCAAAGCAAACATAAGCAAAATTCAAAAACGGCTTGTCATATTGTATATTTTTTAGTTAATCGTTAAAAAGTATGTAAACGACAAATTATTTAAAAGTAAAATAACTATTCTCCTCTTTTAAAAATCGTAAATTTCGATTATAACCTATTACTATCAGATACAACCAGAAATAAAATTCATGAAGAATACAACGCATAAATCAAGGTTCTCACAAACTGCGTACACTTTTATTATAAGCATTATAATGGTGGCTATGGCTGTAACGATGGCCTCAGCCCAAACAAAAAGTTCCCCAGGCGGAAATAAACAAACGGCGGCGCAATCCAGCAAACCCATTTACCGCAACACAAAGTACTCGTTTCGTGAGCGGGCGGCGGATCTGGTGTCCCGGATGACCCTCCGCGAGGAGGTCAAGCAGCTGCACACCAACAATGCCCCGGCGATCCCGCGGCTGGGGGTCCACCAGTACATCTACTGGAGCGAGGGTCAGCACGGGGTCAACGCGATGTTCGGCAACATCCACAACGGCAAAAAAAAGAAGTCCCGCGCCTACGGCTCCCCGCATGCGACGAGTTTCCCGGTTAATTTTGCCACCACGATGAGCTGGGACCCGAAGTTGATCTACCGGGAGACCCAG
>Ga0209921_1000592_pt1 | contig 10819 bp, 23 predicted proteins | sample SalPonF2_C_D2_MG_FD_185730 | JGI IMG/M metagenome (GOLD analysis project Ga0209921, IMG submission 185730) | Salt pond soil microbial communities from South San Francisco under conditions of wetland restoration - Salt Pond MetaG SF2_C_D2_MG... ...
CGGAAGTCGAATTTTGTTTCCCATCAGTCCAGCTCCACAGGGACGGCCGGGACCCGAACATTCCCGCGCTGGTCCAGAAAGGTCAGGCCCACGGCGAGCCGCGTACAAATAGCGATCCTGCGCCGGTAATCGGCCTGGATCATCAATGCACGTATGGCACGCACTACAAGCAAAGGCCGCAATATGGTCATGCGTTTTGAGACCGCTTCCATGAGGACCGAAAAACGGCAGATGCGCTAGCACCGTCGTTTCCGGACTATAATTGCAAACGCCCGCGATATTGAGCGTACACGCCTCACGTCGGGCCGAATCGCGCAGAACTTTAGAGCGGATCATGCTGGCCCCACTGCACGCGCCATCGGTTGTCGTTTTCAGTCTCACACTCAAGCACAAAGACTTTCCCATGCATGCCATCAGCAGGGTGCTGGATCGTGTCGCCTTCGTAGATCGGTTTCCCTGCATAATCAGGCCATGGGGCCTTTCTTTTCTGGTCGCTCATAATCATGTCCTCGTGGGGAGTGCCGTCTAACACGTAGGTCGAGCGGACTTCGTACCTCAGCCGCTCACCACTGGGTTATGTCTCACTCTGCTCTAGCGCAAGCACGTACTGCGCAAGCCTCTGTACGGCTATCGCGCAGTAATCGGGGTTGACCTCTAGGCCAATGAATCGCCGGCCTAGTGCCATCGCTGCCTTCGGGGTTGTGCCGCTGCCGCTGAACGGATCAAGCACAACATCGCCCGGATCGCTCCACGTTGAAACGTGGTCGCGGGCAAGATCAAACGGGAACACTGCGGGGTGGCCGTTTTTCTCGTTGCCGGTGGCATACCACCAGATGTTAGTTCTAAGACTCTCGTCGGCAACAATTCCGCCTGTATTTCCGGGCGCAAATCCAGCGTCGGCACTGTGCATATACGTTCCTGTTCGCGGCTTTCCGCCGTGGCGGCTAGATTTTTTCAAGCCATGCCACACCCTCGGCTTCCCAGCGGAAAACACGTAGCAATACTCCCACGCTTGCTCATACCTGTTGTGCGTCATCGGCGGTTTGTCGCTCGCGTAAATCATCGTGTCGTGCAGGTTCAGCCCCAGCCGTTTGAAGTGCAGCGCCTGTTCCATGCTGCTGCCTGTTTCGCTGCCGTCCTTCGTCGCATCTGCCACAACCCACACAATCACGCCGCCCGGCTTTAGCAGGCGCTTCAAGTGCCACGCCACGCCAAAGAAGTCCCATGAGTGACCGCCATATGTCCGCAGATCGTCATACGGCGGGCTGGTCACAACCAAGTCCACGGACTCTCGTGGCATCTTCGCCATGAGGTCGCAGTTGTCTCCGCAGTAAATCTTGTCTAGTTCAAGCATGGCAATCCTTAGTTCGTTGGGCACGGCATAACCAGTCATTCAACCGGAAGCCGCTTCGCGGCTCCGGTTAATTCCACCGTTATGCGTCAGTATCCCGCATGAGTACTCAGGCCGACCGGACATCGCCCGGGTCAATTGCGACGATTCGTCCGGGGTAAATACTGCTCTCCATGGAATCCCTCCTATGCGTCTGTTTCGTAGGTTTCCCGAGGCGGGGACATCAGCAGCCTCTCGATCGTCCGGTCCAGCACGTCCAGCTCGTCCACCCGGTAGATGCGCCAGAGCGTCTCGTCTCCGTGGATGCCCTGCGGGCCTTGGTGGCAGTCCCAGCAGAGCGGAATCGCGATGTACTGCCGGTGCTGGCGGATGTGGTGCGCGTAGGACGGCCCGGGGCGCCCGCAAACGCCGCACGGCAGCGCCTTGATCATAGCCAGGTGCCGGCGCTCACGGGTGGTGAGGCGGTTATTCATGCCACCGCCCTCCGCTGGTCGGCCTCGCACCGCCGCTTCGCCTCCGCCGGGTCGGTCGAGACCGCGATCAGTGTTGAGCGCATCCCCGGCGCGAGCCGCCACGCCTCGTACTTCCATCCGTCGGGCAGCTTCACGCGGGCGACGGTGTGCGTCGCGCGCCCGGCCTCGTCGAGCAGCCGGATCGCGTGCTCGCTCCGGGCGCCGCTCGGCTCACGGTAGGCGGTCCAGCGGGTCATGCGCGCCCCCGCAAAATGAACGCAGCTATATGACGCCCTGTTCCGTTTCCCGGCACGCCATCCTCTATCGCGCACCACTTCACGTCTCCGAGATTGCGGATGTCCTTGACGCCAATCGCCGAGCACATCATCAGCACCCATTTGTCGACCGGGTAGACGATCACCACCAGCTTCCCCTTTTGGCTCTCCTCAATCGCCTTTCGCATCCACGCAGTCGGACCCTTTTTTCTGGGACGCCTGTCGCCAGGCCCCTGGTGCCAAATAGAACCGAACGGCGGGTTAACGTAATTCCGACAGCCCCACTCGCAGGTGAGCCCGTCGAATCCGTCCGGCTTTGGATATGGGCACGGATCGAAGTCGAAATGAAATTCCCGGTCAAGCTCTGCATAAAGACTCGGCGGAGTTAGCCAGTAATGCCGGCCGTCCGAGCCGCTTCCGCGGTGAAATTTGTTCGCATCCGGCAAAAGCTGGCTCTGGTGGAAAGCCCTCACGCCGCCTCCCACAGATCACCCTGCGCCGGCTGTCCCGGCTCGCGCACGGCCAGCACCCCGTGGACGCGCTTGCCGGTGATCGGGCAGCGGATCAGGTGCGGCGTCTCGCGCAGGTGGTGGTCATGGATCAGCTCGTTCACCCGACCGCACACCGTCGCGATCTCCAGTCCCGTTCGCCGGGCGATCTCGCGGCGCGAAAGGGCGGTCGTGGCGTAGAGCACGCAGCGCAGCACCTGCGCGCGGCGGCTGGCAGCCTTCCCGCTTGCCTCAAGCTCGGCGAGTGCCGCGTAGCTGGTGTCTCGCATGCTCATGCCGCTTCCTCCTGTGAAATCTGATCCACAAATTGCAACCGTTCCCCGATCCACCGAACGCAGGGAACGGCCCAGGAATTGCCAAGCGCCTTGTAGCGCGGGCCGTCCGGGCATTTCTCGACGGGTTTATTGCGCCAGGGGATGCGTGTATAGCCGTCAGGGAATCCCTGCAATCGCTCGCACTCGCGCGGGGTGAGGCGGCGCACAGATGCGCCCTCCGATATGCCATGACCGTTCGCTCCGGTTTGCGCAGTTCGGATTGCCGTTGGAACAATCGGCGTACCGCGCCCGGTTCCGTCCTCGCTGGCGTCAAAGCCTCGTCCGCGCAGGGCATGGGAAACGAACAGTCCGCACCCGCGGTCAATATGTTGGTTTTCAAGCCCCTGCTTACTGCCGAAATGCGCATTCAAGGTCGGTGCCAATGGCTGCGAAATCAGCCATCCGTCCGCGCTTGTGATTCCGTTTCGGCCTCGGATTGCAACACTTCGCGCAGTTGCGGCGGTAGTTCCTTGCCCCGCTTCTCGGCTCGGCGCAGAATCCCCGCGCAGGCTTTCGGGCTCAAATAGAACCGCCGCGGCACTTCTCCAGTCTCCAAGACATCCGACAACGAACACACGGCGGCGGCGCTGGGCCAAGCCGAAGTATTGAGCGTCAAGAATTCGGTAGGCGAACCCATACCCGAGTTCTGCCAGCCCCCCGAGGAAGGTTCCAAAATCCCGTCCTTTGTTGCTTGACAGGACACCGGGGACGTTTTCCCAAACCAGCCAACGGGGCCGATAGCGGCGAGCAATCGCAAGATAGGTAAGCATGAGGTTGCCACGCGGATCATCCAGTCCTTTCCTGAGTCCTGCGACTGAGAATGACTGGAACGGGGTTCCTCCGCAGAGAACATCGAAATCTGCATCGGGCCACTCCTGAAAACGGGTCATGTCGCCCCAATTCGGGACGTTCGGGTAATGGTGCGCGAGGACGGCCGACGGAAACGGCTCGATCTCGGAGAACGCGATTGCCTGCCAGCCGAGCGGACCCCAGGCGACGCTCGCCGCCTCGATACCGGAACATACGGACAGGAACCTCACGCCACCCTCCTCAATTCACGGAATCGGGTCCGCGATTCGTTGCTCCATTCGACGCCGTGATCGCTGCCCCAGGCATAGATGACTTCGATTAGATCGCTGAACTCGGCAACGGTCATGCGGCTCGTCGATACCCCGAAAAACACCACGCCATCGCCGTCGAGCGACGGCGCATAGTCCTGTTTGCGAAGAAGCGCGGAAAAAAGGTCCTTCCACTTCGCCTCCGACAAATAGCGTCCACCCCACTTCACCTGCACCGATATGTCATGAAGCATCGGCCAAAGTTTTTTATTCTGATCCTTTGATCGGCGTGGGCGCGTGAGGGTCAGCAGCACATCGCCTCGCTCAAGCCCGCGAAGAATAAATGCCTCCGCCCATTTCAGCGCAGCGCGGATCGATGCCTCGCGCGTCGACGCATCCCCGTCGGCGCTGATGATCCTGAGCAGTTCCTCGCGCATCATGCCCCCCCGCGATTAGAGCGTCGGCCCGTGGGTCTATCCAGGCATGACCTGTCGATATATCGGAGCGCCAGCACGTAGACGTGCTGAATGCTGGAGACGCCGCGTTCCATGTCCTGCACGGTTCGCCAGTGGCAGCCGAGAAAATCAGCGAGGCCCCTCTGGGAGAGGCCCCGCTGTTTGCGCCAGTCGCGGAGTTCGTCGGGGGTCATGCTTCGTAGGCCCTGATTGCCTCGATCAGTTCCTCGCGCGTGGCAAATTCCAGCTCGTGCGACCACTCGTCGTCCATCTCGTCATGGGTGGCCCCGGTCAGCTCGATCGGCCCCCATCCGGCGATCATCTCGTCGGCGGTGGCCTCGGGCCGCTGATGCGCCGCAGCAATCTCGTCGGGGCTGTTCAGGCCGTCGGCGGTGAGGAATGCGCTCACGGCGGCGTTGATGGCCTGAGCACGTGTATCAAACGCGAGGTTGGCGACTTGGTAGGTCATGGCTGCTCTCCTGTTTGGTACCCGCGCAGGGCCACGCCTTCACGACCCAGACCCCAAGATGGCGCGGGCCCGGGAGATCGCGTCCGCGGCGCTCATGCGCGGGGCGTTCGGATCCCGAAGGGGCGGCAGGTGGATGAGCGACGCAGCCGGAGGCTCGGGGGGCGATCCGCCTCCGTCCAGGTGCCTGACCGCCTCGACGTAGGCCGCGCGCACCATGCGGTCGGCGACCTCCTCCGTGGCCCGGTCATAGGCCCAGGAATCGATATAGCTCCACAGGAGGCGCGAGAAGTCCGAGCCGTCGAACAGCAACGCCCGGGCGCGCTCGATCGATGGGACGCCTAGGCACATGCGCCGGAATGCGGGGAGCGACGGCGGGTAACGCAGGCCCGAGGACATCACGACCTCGACGCCGTGCGCGATCGCATCCGCGTCGAGGCCTCGCAGACCATGCAGCCAAACGTCCCCGTCGTCGACCACGCCGAACTGCCGGGTCCAGACCTCTCCGAACATGCCCGTCATGACCTCCCAGAGGTCGCGAATGGTATCCCTATCCGGGCCGCGCGTTTCCGCGTCGGCGCCGGTCATCGTCCGAGGCTGCTCGGACGCGAGCGACGGCAGATGGTCGGCCAGCTTGTCCATTGGTGCTCCTCCCTGGTCTGCGGTCCTGGTCTTTGGCCAGCGCCGCGTTGATGAACCGCAGTACACCGCGCCGGGTCTTTCGGCGCCTGGGATTGGCCAGACACCAGCCGCGCAGATTCCGCAGCGTCTGCATGACGTCGACGGCGGGATACAGCTCGCGCCACTCCCGCACTAGCGCTCCGGCAATCGGATAGTCGGTCCCGTCGTTAAGCGGGATCGTGATCGCCGGCGCGGGAGCCGGTTTCGGCTCCGCGCCATCGTCTCCGTTAGGAGACGGTTTGGTTAGGTTAGGCTTGGTTAGGATAGATGGGTCTCTAGAACGTTCTTCAGAGCCTTCTTCAGTCGCGTCTAAAGACAGCTCTTTCTGGGCGTCTGAAGAAGCGAAGGAAATCCCCCGTCGGGACAGCGCCGCGCGCACATACTGCGGGCAGTGCTCGGCCCAGTCGTGGATCACGACGCGATGGGTGGCCGACTCGTCGGCGTAGCCGCTGTCGATCAGCGCCTGGACAAAGGCATCCGCATCGCCTTCCCAGTAGCAGGCACCGGCGATGGCGGCGTTGCTCCACTTGCCAATGTCGCCGCGCGGAGCGTGCTGGGCCGCGAAATGCCAGAGCAGCTCGAGATGGCCGACCACCGTCGGCAGACTCGTCTGAAGAGCGCTCTTGAGGGCCAGCGTTTTGGGGTGCTGGGGCGCGTGTATTTTCATGCTCATCGCCCCCGCGCCGGCAGGAATGCCCAGGCCCTCATGCCGCCTGCTCGCCGATCCGGTAGCGGTCCGGGCGCAGGTAATGGGGGGGCAGGCCGGTCATGAGCCCGAGCGTGCGCACATGGTCCATGGGCACGCGGTGCCACTGGCGCACGGCCTGCGGGGTCACCCCGCACCAGGTTGCGACCCGGACCGGGCCGCCGGCCAGTTCCACCGCGCGGTCGCGGGCCTCTTGCAGCCGATTTTCCAGGGTCGGCTTCCCGTGCTTGGTGTCCATGGGGGCGATTTTAGCCCAAAATCGCGTCTTGTCAACTACTCCCATTACCCCTTGACATTTCAGAAAAGTCGGACCATAGTGGCTGCGTGCCCGTGAGGAGGCACGAAAAAGAGGGAGACAACCATGGACATCCTTACCCGAAACCGGCCGCCGATTCAGGTCGGCGACCGTGTGCAGATCACCAGCGACCACGCCCGATTCCAGCACTACGCAGATCGCTACGGGACCGTGACCTACGTCAGCGGCCACGATGTGCGTGTGCGGGTCGATCTGGCCGCCTGCTGTCATCATGCCTGGTTCTCCGAGTCGCAGCTCGAGCGCGACGTGCGCGCCGAGTCGATGCTGGCCGGAGGGAGGGTGCCGGCATGAAGCGTCGCAGCCTACCGAAGGAGAAGCGTCGCCCGGAGCGTGGCTACGCCGAGAAGCGTCGCAGTGGCGCGATGATGTATGGTCCTGCGCCCCGCGCCGTATGGGAGAACGGCCGAGTCGAAGTGCGTAACCCCGGCGCCGTGCGCACACTGCCAACGCGAGGAGGCAAGCCATGACCCCCGAAGAAGCAATACAGACAATCGCGTCGCTCTTTCCTGCGGGCCGCGAGGCTCTGGGAGGTGCAGCATGAACCGTGAAGAAGCAATTCAGGAAATCTCGGCCCTCTTTCCTGTGGACAGCGACTTCGCAGATACGGCGCAGAAGGGTAAAGAGCTCCTCGCTCGGGCGATAGGGCGCGAGTGGCGAGCGCTCCCGGATTCGATACTGTTCCGGTACGCCGAACTCTGCCTCGCCGAGGAACGCCGACAGGCGAATGGAGGTGCGGCGTGAGAGCCGTCACGGCTTATCACTTCGTCGGTGAACGGTTGCGCGACGGTCGCCCTGTGCCAAAGGATGGCGAATGGCTGGTGCATGAGGGCGAGTGTGAAATGTGTGCATCTGGCCTCCACGCTTCGCGCCATCCCTTTGATGCGCTCATGTATGCGCCGGGATCGACGCTCTGCCGCGTCAAATGTCGGGGCATAGAAGACGAGCATGAGGATAAGTTTGTGTGCCGGGAACGGATGATCGTCGCTCGGTTTGATGCGACGGTGATGTTGCGTGCGTTTGCCCGCAAATGCGCTCTGGATGTGATTCATCTGTGGGATGCGCCGGATGTTGTCGTGCGCTACCTGAAAACCGGCGATGAAGAATTGCGGGCCGAAGCACAGGTCGCAGCATGCGCCGCAGCATGCGCCGCAGCACGGTCCGAAGAATGGGACGCAGCATGCACCGCAGCATGCGCCGCAGAACGGTCCGAAGAATGGGCCGAAGCACCGGACGCAGCATGGGGCGCAGCAGTCAAAAAGCAGCGCACACGCTTTGCCCGCATGGTCAATTCGGAATTTAAGAGGGTAGCGGCATGAGTAAGTTTACGCCAGGGCCGTGGGAAGTCGAGACGATACAGAATGACGATGGCTGGCTCACCTATGACATTTATTCACCGGAATACGGGAATATCGCTTATGTGAGTGAGGACGCTAGGCCCGATCTCAGGATGATCCGTGCGGACACGCATTTAATCAAAGCCGCGCCTGAGATGTATGAGGCGCTGGAAAGCGTGGTCAAAAGCAAAGGTGTATTGATGCCCAATGAAGTCATGGATCTTGAGGAATTGCTGGCAAAAGCCCGAGGTGAATCATGAACATCGACACCGAGAAGATGGCGGAAGGCGTCATGGAGGCGCTAGACCAGGAGCGGCAGTCGCTCAAGGACTGCCCGCTGATCGAAAAGTTGCTGGCGCGTCTGGAATCGCTGGACGGCCCCGACGGCCTAAAAACGCAAATCCTGCGGGCGGAGCGGCAGATTACCGCAGCGATCCCCACGCGGATGGGGTGCCCCCCGCATCCGGCCAAGGTCGCGATTACGAAGGCCGCCCTGCTGATCCATGACGTAAGCCTCGACGGATTTTGCGAGAGCGTGGCGGCCGAGCGCGCGCGGGCGATCGAGGCCGCGCGCCGAGCGGATCGGCTCATGGTGCCCGATTGCGCCGATGAGGGCTGGGACATCCTGAGCGTAACCTACCGCAACAAACCCAACTAACACGGGAGGAACACGGCATGAAGCATGAACGACAAGCTCCGTACATCGGGCGCGATTGGTACGCCACGGCCCCATCGCGCCAGGCCATTCACGTCACTGAGGCGCGGCGCCGCGAGGTGCGCCGGGGAGAACGGCACCAGCTGAGCCGGCGCCTGATCGCCTTCCTGACCCAGAAGGGCGAACCGAGGTAATCCATGGCGGCGTGCGTTCCTCACCGCGGCAGCTCGGGTTCCCTCCCCGGATCCCTTCCCGATGCTCGCCGGCCGGCCAATCCGGTCACGCCGCCCCCTCTCTTATCACGAGGATTCCAATCATGACTGCACGCAAAACCGGAGCCGCTCAGGCGGCCGCCCGTAGCGACGAATCGCCCCAGGTGAAGCAGGCTATCGCTCTCGCCCTTGAAAAGCGCGGGATCAGCGATGCGCAGTGGCGCACGCTCACGCGCAGCCTGTTCCCCGGCGCCAATCCGAACAGCGTCCTGCTCGTCTGGGACTACTGCCAGGCGCGCCGGCTCGACCCGATGAAGAAGCCGTGCCACATCGTCCCGATGCGCGTGAAGGACCCGAACGGCAACTGGGAATGGCGGGACGTGATCATGCCGGGCATCTACGAGTACCGCACGACTGCCCAGCGCACCGGGGAATACCTCGGCCATTCCGAGCCCGAATACGGGCCGACGATCTCGGCATTCGGCACCGAGGCGCCGGAGTGGTGCGCGATGACGATCAAGCGGTGGAACTCCAAGTCCCATCAAATCGCCGAATTTCCCGTGCGCGTGTATTTCCGCGAGGTAGTCGCGACCCGGGTGGACAAGGAAACGCATCAGGTCATCGCCAACGAACGCTGGATGCGTGCGGGAACCCAGATGCTGACCAAGTGCACCGAGGCCGCCGGACTGCGCGAGGGGTTCCCAGACGAGCTGGGCGGCGAGATGACCTTCGAGGAGATGGTCGACCAGGAACCGATTGACATGGGCCCGGCCCGCGCGGTCGGGAAACCCGAGGTTGATCGCCCGCAGCGACGCAGCGCCAAGCGTGAGCCCAAGCCCGAGCCGGAGCCGATGCCCGAGCCGGAGCCCGAGGCTCCCGGGTACGAGGCGACCCCCGACGGCGTGCGCGAGAAAAACGCAGACGCCGGCTGGCCCGAGGACGAGATCGCCAAGGTGGTCGGGTCGTCCGATTTCGACAGCATGGACGAGGAGCAATGCGCCAAAGCCCTGCGCATCCTCGAGGAGGACCCCGATGCCTGAATATCACACCGACGGCCTGGTGATTCCGGCGCCTATCGTAGCGAGCATGGACGCCTACGTGGAACGAGGCCGAGCGACGGGCGCATTCCTGCGGGCCGTCTTTGCCAACGATCTGGTGGGGGCCTGTCTGCTGGCCGATGCCAATAATCGCGCCCTCATCCCGGCCTATGCCCGGTGGGTGTTCCATTATTGTCCTGCCATTGCGCGGGGATCCTACGACGCGGCCACAGCGCCAGCGCGGGAAGCCTACCTCGCGGCCATAGCGCCAGCGTGGGCGCGCGCCTACATCAACGACACAGGGGAAAAACCATGAGTGATGAAATCAAGCGCGGCTATTACGCCAACGGACAGCTTCAGTATGAGCATCCCTACAAGGACGGCAAGCGTCACGGCACTCATCGTGGCTGGTACGAGGATGAGCTGCTTATATATGAGAGTCACTACAAGGATGGCAAGCCTCATGGCACCTGTCGTGGTTGGTACGCGAATGGCCAGCCTATGTATGAGGATCACTACGAGCGCGGCAAGTCGCACGGCATCTGTCGAGGCTGGTACGTGAATGGCCAGCCGGCGTATGAGGATCACTACAAGGGCGGTGAGCGCCATGGCACCTGGTGTTGCTGGTACGACAATGGGCAGCCTGAGTATGATTGGAACTATCAGGATGGCAAGCGCCATGGTATCTGTCGCGGCTGGTATGCGGATGGGCAGATCGAGTACGAGCATCTCTACGAGAATGGCAAACTTGTCAAAGACTTGGCGAAGGAGCAAGATCATGAGTAAAAGCCGTCGGTTATACGCAAGCACTGTAAAAGAGAAAAAGCCGTGCGAAGAACAGTATCAACTATTTCTCAAGTATTGTGGCGACAAGGGGTATGTCACAATCACGGTAGACTGGTGCCGGAGCCATGCGAGTGAATTTGATTGGTACTGGGCCGCAAGAAACTTATTAAATAAACCAGCGTGGGAAGCCTACTACGCGACCATAGCGTCAG
>Ga0209921_1000593_pt1 | contig 10804 bp, 9 predicted proteins | sample SalPonF2_C_D2_MG_FD_185730 | JGI IMG/M metagenome (GOLD analysis project Ga0209921, IMG submission 185730) | Salt pond soil microbial communities from South San Francisco under conditions of wetland restoration - Salt Pond MetaG SF2_C_D2_MG... ...
TATGCCCGGCTATTATCGATATACGATCGATTTACTGAAAAAGGAAGCTAAAGAATTGTACGATCTGGGCGTAAAAAGTGTCCTGATTTTTGCAAAAGTGCCCGATGCGCTAAAAGATAATAAAGGCACCGAAGCCTTGAATAAAGATGGATTGATGCAACGAACCATCCGTGAATTAAAAGATGCGGTTCCCGAAATGCTAATCATGACCGATGTGGCACTCGATCCCTATTCAAGTTATGGTCATGACGGGGTTGTATTTAATGATGAAATCGTAAACGATCAGTCCGTTGAAATTTTATCCCGAATGGCCTTGAGTCATGCTGAAGCCGGAGCCGATTTTGTGGCACCATCCGATATGATGGATGGACGCATCGGAGCTATTCGTGATATTCTGGAAGAAGCGAATTTGCACAATACGGGAATTATGGCTTACAGCGCCAAATACGCATCCTGCTTCTACGGCCCATTCCGCGATGCGCTCGATTCCGCTCCCGGGTTTGGTGATAAAAAGACCTATCAAATGAATCCGCCCAATATTCGCGAAGCCGTGAAAGAAGCGCGGTTGGATGTCAACGAAGGCGCCGATATCGTCATGGTTAAACCCGGAATGCCCTATCTGGATGTACTCAAAGCAGTTAAAGATGATGTCAATGTTCCCGTTTCGGTGTACCAGGTTTCCGGCGAATATTCCATGATCAAAGCGGCAGCCACAAACGGTTGGATTGACGGTGAAGAAGCCATGATGGAATCACTGATCGGTTTCAAAAGAGCAGGAGCCGATCTCATCGCGACCTATTTCGCCAAAGAAGCCGCAAAGAAAATCAATGGATAATAAATCATCATCGTGTCGGTTTTTTGTACTGTTGAATGAAGTGACCGGCTGATGATGATTCGTCATTAAAGAATTGAAATAACGTTTTATCCGGAATTATGTTAGAAAAGAGTCAGAAATTATTTGAACGAGCACAAAAAGTAATTCCCGGCGGAGTTAATTCTCCGGCAAGGGCTTACAAATCGGTCGGTGGAACGCCGCCATTTATCGAAAGGGCGAAAGGCGCCTTACTCTACGATGCGGATGGTAAAGAATACATAGATTTTGTCGGATCGTGGGGACCGATGATTTTAGGTCATGCCCAGGAAGATGTGATCAAAGCGGTGAAAGAAGCCGCGGATAAATCGACATCATTCGGGGCCCCCACCGAAGTAGAAATCGAACTGGCTGAATTGATTACCAAAATGGTGCCTGGTATCGACAAAATCCGAATGGTAAATTCGGGTACGGAAGCCACCATGAGTGCTATTCGTGTTGCCCGTGGATATACCGGTCGTGATAAGTTCATCAAATTCGAAGGCTGCTATCACGGTCATGGTGACTCTTTTTTGATTAAAGCCGGAAGTGGAGCGTTAACGCTCGGAACGCCTAACAGTCCCGGTGTTACGGAAGGAACGGCTAAAGACACGTTGTTAGCCCGGTATAATGATCTGGGCAGTGTACAGCAGTTGCTCGAAGAAAATAAAGGAGAAGTGGCCGCGGTCATTGTGGAACCCGTGGCCGGCAATATGGGCTGTATCCCGCCGGAATCAAATTTCCTGAAAGGACTCCGGCAGCTTTGCGATGATTACGATACCGTTCTCATTTTTGATGAAGTGATGACCGGATTCCGGGTGTCGCCCGGTGGAGCACAGGAAATTTATGGTGTTCAGGCGGATTTGGTCACCTTTGGAAAGATCATTGGTGCCGGATTACCGGTCGGAGCTTATGGCGGGAAAACAGAGATTATGGATATGGTCGCTCCCGTCGGACCCGTTTATCAGGCCGGAACGTTATCCGGAAATCCACTCGCTATGCACGCCGGACTGGCGCTTCTCACAGAAATGAAGGAGAATAAGAAACATTATTTCGAGCTGGAACAGAAATCCTATCATCTGGAAGACGGACTCAGAAAAGCGTTCGACGCCTATGATATCGAATATCGTTTGAATCGGGTTGGATCGATGTTGAGCGTTTTTTTCACCAATCAGGATGTGACGGATTTCGAGTCAGCACAAACGGTGGATACGGAACAGTTCAAACTGTTTTTCCATGAAATGCTCAAAGAAGGTATTTATCTTCCTCCGTCGACATTTGAGTCATGGTTCATTTCAGATGCGCATACCTACGAAATGCTGGACACAACCATTGCGGCGGCTCATAAAATAGCTAACAGGTATTTAAGAAAGGATAAGAAAGCACAATCATGAAAAAATCGGCATTGACCACTGTCTTTTTAGTGGTATTGATAGATTTACTGGGATTTGGAATCGTTCTGCCCTTATTACCATTTTATGCCAAACAATTCAGTGCCGGTGCGATTGCCATCGGATTGCTGTATAGTATTTATTCCTTTGCACAACTCATATTTTCCCCGATCTGGGGCGGTTTGTCCGATAAAATTGGCCGGCGGCCTATTATGTTGATCTCCGTTTTTGGAGATGTCATCGCATACATCATGTTTGGTCTCGCTGGATCACTGACCGTCTTATTTTTATCCCGTTTAGTTGCTGGGGTGATGGGTGGAAATATATCCACTGCACAGGCTTATGTGGCCGATGTGACATCCCCCGAAGAGCGTTCGAAAGGAATGGGAATGATCGGCGCCGCATTTGGAATTGGTTTTGTCGTCGGACCGGCATTGGCCACCGGATTAATCAGTCATGAATTTTCTCATCTGGTAAGTTTGGCCGGATTTACGTCTCTTGCCCATTTGATCGCGCAGAATAAATACGAATTGCCGGGTTTCTTCGCCGCGTTCTTATCATTCTGTAGTTTTCTGCTGGTTATCTTCAAATTACCCGAAACGGTCGATACCAAAAAAGAAAAACCGGTGGAAAAAGATACCAAACGGATTCAGCGGAACAGTATCTTCACCAAAAAATTCTGGAAAACCATTACCGAAGAAAGTCAATTCGGGAAAAAAAGTATTTTTGTCTGGTTATTACTCTCCGTTTTCATGCTGTCCTTTGGTCAGTCGAGTATCTATAGTGCGTTTCCGCTTTTTGCCAATAAAGTATTGCATATGTCCGCCGAACAGGTTGGGATTCAATTCTTTTATATCGGGATCATCGCCGTATTCATACAGGGTGGATTGATACGGCACCTTGCCAAAAAATATGATGAAGAGAAAATCTTCCTGACCGGAAATGTGTTGATGGTTATTGGTCTCGGCTTACTCAGTCTTGCCGTTACCAAAACGTTACTCATGGTATTTTTAGGATTGATGGCCTGTGGTGTCAGCTTGAATGTGCCGGTGATGAACAGTTTGATTTCGCAACGAGCCGATCCTGATCAGGTTGGTAAGATTATGGGAACCTCCCAAAGTATTTCCGGATTCGGACGCGTTGTGGGTCCGGCATGGGGCGGAGCATTATTCGCCTTAGCCCACTATTTACCATTCGTGGCGACGGCCGTGATCATTGCCATTACGATTATCGCCGGGGTAAAACTGGTCAAGGACAAAAAAGAAATGAAAGCCCAAAAAGCCGCGGAAGTTTCCGCATAATTTATCGTGACAAAACAATTTAACGTATCAAAACGGTAGGGACGTTGCATGCAACGTCCCTACGAATATGGTAAATCGTAATATAAAAAAATCTGTTGAAGGCCGGCGATTTTTGGAACCTTTTCATCGTTTAAAAGTAATGTACCGGAATATAATTTGCCTGCGATATTTTAAATTTTTAAGCATTAGTTTCTATTCTCGAAATTAGTATATCGCCAGTTTGTAACTGGTGACTCTTTTTCAGGTTCCGCTATGTTCTATGCCTTCTGCTTCATGTTAAAAATTCACTCCTTCGTAGCTTCAAATTGCATGTAAACCCCGTTCGTCCAGCCAAAACCATCCTGTAACGCGTATTCGCCTCCACCGGCTTTTACGTACGGATCCACGACGTTGTATTTCTCCATCATTTTACCTGTTTTGTGGAAGACACGTTGATTGACATTCATCCATCGTTTACGTATTTCACGAGCGAGGGATTTAAAACCGTAATTCATCAATCCTTTATAGGCGATCCATTGCAAGGGGGCCCATCCGTTAGGCTTATCCCACTGCTGACCGGTGAAATTAGTTGTCGTTACAATTCCTCCATCCTTAAGTAAACTCAAACGAACAATATGCGCCGTTTGTTTCGCCTCGGCATCGTTTGCGATATGAAAGAACAAGGGATAAAGGCAAGCTGCAGATATCACGCCCGTCGATTTTTCCTGCTTGAAATTATAATCGGTGAACGTGTGTAATTGTGGATCCCAGCAATATTTTTGAATACCAATCTTCCGTTTTTCCGCTTTCTTTTCATATTCAGCTGCTTTATTGCTATCACCCTTCATCTTATAAGCTTTGGAGAGCGTTTTTTCATAATGATAAAGCAAACTATTCAAATCAGCCGGAACAATTTGAGTGGTGACGATTGAAGACAAGCTTTTCTTGTCTGCCAGCCATCGGCTGCTAAAATCCCATCCGGATTCTGCAGCAGCCCTCAGATTTCGATATAGATCGGTGGGATTGCGCTTCGAATGTCGTGCTAATAAAGAATCCTCTCTGAACGATTCTGGCCGTGGACGATCAGAACTATCCCAATATCGATTTAGGTACACTTCCCCATCTAACCGCACAACATTACGTTCTGCTGTGAAAGGATGAACAAGTGACCCCGAACCTTTCATCCAAAAGTCATACTCTTTCTGCATTTCGGGAAGGTATTTTACCAGGATATGTGGATTATGTTTGGCCTTAGCAAGAACCTCAACCATTAAAGGGAAAAATGGCGGTTGTGAACGGGTCAGATAATAGGTACGATTACCATTTGGAATAAATCCATAGCTGTTGATCAAGTAGGCAAAATTATTGACCATATCCTCAATTAGAGAGATTTGATGGGAATGCCATAAGCCCAGAATAGTGAAATAACTATCCCAATAATAAATTTCGCGAAAGCGTCCGCCGGGTACGACATAAGGATATGGCAAAGGAATCAGTGATGATAATTGATGAATGGAATCCGGACTACGCGTTAGCACGGGCCACAATCTGTTGATATGTTTTACCAGGGAGGATCTTTTATGACTTTTGAAATGAGTTTGTTTGGTTGCAGGGAGTTTGAAATTATTAAATACAAATTTCTTCAGGTTAAAATTAGGCTGATCTTTTTCCGCATTATATCTTTTCATGATTTCTTTGGGGGGATGCAGAGCAATCATATCGGTAAAAGTCTTGGAATCCTTAAATATTTTGGACATCTCAACTTTGTGGAATAATTGACCATATTGTTGTGATGGAAATACTTGTGCATGCGAAATAACTGGAATTATTGCAAAAAGGAGAAATGGAATCAGTAACCTAAAAGCTTTTTTCATATCAAAAGTATCTGTATTTATAAAGTATTTTTGTAAAAGCTAAAAAAATCTCCTCAGAAATAATATAAAAAATGAACACGGAACACTGGCATAAAACCACGGAATTCAGTTACTAATAGTTTAGCTATAGTGAGTTTACAGTAGACAGTTCTTAGTTCTTAGTCAGGATTTATATTAAAAAGTCTGTGAAAATCCGCGTCATCCGCGTTCTATATTATCGGCCGAAATCATCCTGAACGCGAACAATATCATCTTCATCCGAAGGATCATTCGCATCGGTATGTTGCCAGATTTCAGCGACGACTCCCCAATCATCAAGACCAACTAAACGATGGCGTTCCCCTTGCTGCAAGGTAACCTGATCGCCGGGATCATAACTTTTTAACGGTCCTTCTTCATTCGTATCACTTTTAATGATTCCAACCGGACCTTCAACCACTCTCCAGATTTCCGCACGACGATGATGATACTGCCATGAGAGACGTTTTCCCGGTTCCACAATTAAAATCTTAGGACTCAATTTCCCCGCGATTTTGAGATCATCAGTGGATATGCCATTGAAATAAGTATTGGCGAATTTTTGAGCCTGATCCTCATCAATCACAAAAAATCCACCCCAGGGGCGTTGCCGGTCCTGATCAACAATAGTGAATTCTTGAGATTGAATTGTTTTCTGCGTTTCCTCAAATAACTTCTGTTTAGTTTCTTGCGTACTCATTAGAATAAATAATGGTTAAATGGGATAATTTATTATTTGTTTAAAGGTAAAAGATTTATGAGACATATAAGAGTATGAAAAAAATATTATAAGAGATTCGCTATAGAAAAATTAAGATCATATAAATCATATACAGATGAGCAAATAGCTAATTATGATTATATAATCGCTATAAAGTATCCCACAAGTTGTTGTTAATAAAAAATCTTATTTGATTGACTCCTGATTTTGATAAGCACTTGGTATTGGCGTGAGAGAGCTTGGAAAAGGGAATAATAATTAGCTTGAAGAATAAAACATTGAAAATAATCTCAGAATTCATTCAGGTTAATTAATTCTTTGAATACTTGTCACATTCAAAAACACAGGACCACCGTCAACCGGATAGCCTTTAATCTTAATTCCCGAGATTTTGACTTTCTGGGAAGTGTACAGGCTTAGGTCGATTTTCAAACTCTTGAGCGCATACATAGGTTTCCCATTATTATCATTTAATAAAAATGAACCATATTGCCAGGTGGAAATGCTATTTTTTTGAAGAATACCGGAAGAAGATACCGTATCCGCTGAATTATTAGATGGGATGGAACTGCAACCAACAAGCAAAACTATGGATAACAGATAGGGTAATATCTTTGTCATGTTGTACCCCGAAAGATTAGATTGAAATTAATTAAACATCATAAATTATGATACATAAACAATTTTAATATATTAGTTTTTTGAATTTTAAAAATAGCTAAATAAGACACGGCATATCCCTATTCGAAGTAGATTAATTGAATAACATTATCCGTTAAATCATTTTAAATATTTAGAAAAATTTGACTAAAATTGTAGAAATGCTATCGAGCAGGGACTTGTAAATCAATTTGCCCTTCGTAAGGCGAGGGATATTTGAATTGATAGCCTAATTCTTTTTTCAATTTTTCACTACTAACTATTTTATAACTTAGTGAAGAATTCGTCGTAAATGTCGGAGGTTTCAATTCCAGTTGCAGAGCCATACGAGTGTAATAGTCTCGACGAGTCGGATGTTTATCGCTACAAGCGTTGAAAACTTCATTCCGTACATCCTGCTTTACGATTTCGGAGATAATCTCGATACAATCGTCTCGGTGAATTAAATTAACGGGTGCCAGCCCGTTTGAGAGATTTTTTCTGCTGGCAAGATAACGAACAGGATGACGATCATATCCATACAGACCTGCAAATCGAATGACGGTGGTTTCAAAATGATTATCCGGATCCGTCATCATATCTTCAACAGTTAACAAGGCATTTTCAGGTCCTCGTGTGAGTCCTTTCGTGTCCATTTCACTCACCGTTTTATTCAGATCAGGATAAACGGAAGTGGAACCAACAAAAATCACAAAGCTTACGAGGCTTTTATTTAATCGTTTTTTCAAAGAATCTATTTGTTGTATATGAAAAGATCCATCTTTATGGCGTCGTATGCCGGGTGGGATATCCACAATCATGATATCCGAGTTAAAGAATTCATCACAAAACTCACATTTCAATTCCGGATCCAAGGTGATCAAATACGGTTCAATACCAGCATTTTCAATTAATGAAAGTTTATTCCTGGATGTTGTTGATCCCTTTACAGAATAACCAATGGATTTGAGATGTTCTCCAAGTGGGAGACCCAACCAGCCGCAACCTAAAATGCTAATCGTTTTCAACATAAAACTATTAATTTGTTCGTTTCTATTAGTAACCTACGAAATATCCGTGATTGTTCCTTCTTAGATCTTATATCTACAAAAAAGGCCGTTTCTTAATCGGAAACAGCCTTTTAAAATGAAGAGTTAATGGTTAACGGGACATTGGATTCAATCCAATACCGAGGTTAATCGTAAAGACACTATGTTGTGCGTCTATATTTTTAAATACGTCGGTAAGTCCCCACTGATAACGACCTTCAAGCATTAAGCGTCCCATTTGCAGACCGGCGCCGAAGTTCAGGTCAAACAATGAATCATTGGTTTTGATCCCTAATTCATTTATGTCGCCTTTCTGATTGCTATTCGCTCCATCATATTTATATTTATCACTAATACGATAAGAGAACGATGGTCCGGCAATGACATAAGGTGTCAATCCATTTTGAAGTTGATATTTACCTTTGGCAAATACGGGAACCTGAATATATGCTAAGCGGTATTTTAACTTACCACCTGTCGGGATTTTTGCCTGTGCACCCCGGAATGAAACCAAAGCTTCGGGTTGAACAGCAAAATAATCACCGAAATTTATAGCGGCGAAGATACCACCATTTCCGGTAAGTCTTGATTCGGTATTTGAAACACCATTACCTGCAAAGTCTGCAAAGTTAAGACCACCGATAATACCGTAATTTATTTTTGTGGTTGCTTGTCCGTTTCTTTGACGAAACATTTGGGCATTTGTTGTTTCATACATACCAAACAGAAATACTGCAATAAATGATATAAATAAGATCTTTTTCATAGCTCAGGATATTATGGGTTATTGTATTTTAGTGAGCCATTGTTGATTTCGAGTTAACCACATCAGAATATGTAGCTGTGATTATATACGTTCCTTTCTTTTATGTGTGATAAGCCTTTTTCACTATTTACATATTAAGCAGATCGGTAATGCTTAAATAAGGGGGATTCCTATGTGTAATTAGGAAGGAAATCGGATTTGGGATGTAGGTCACGTACCTACGAAATTACTATTATTATTTGTTTTATATGAATAGCAATGTATTGCTGAAAGAAGTAAACCCGGTCTGACTTATATACATCTTTAAATCAGATCGGGCTAAGGAAGAATGAAGAAAAAGAAGGGATATGACACACGTTATTTTAGATAAATCAACATATTATAATCGGACTTGATCAATTTTCTGAATAATAGCATCGTGTGCCTCCTTTATGGAATCAAAGGATGATTCAACTGTGTGATTGGTACCACCCTGAATTTTTTCCAAATAAATATATTCTTTAAAATGATGATTCGTACCAATTGCTTTAACAGTTATGTTTTTATCCTTTTTGTTTTCGTATTGGGAAAAGATCAATAAATAATTTTTATACTCGTCTATTTCAATCGGATTTGGATTCATTGTTTTTTTAATGTATAGCATTGCGTCTCTCTCCAATTATGTTGTTAAATGATAAGCACTTATAATGTATATAATCAATAAAATATTGGCAAATAATTATTTAGTAATCATTGAAAGATTTGGTGGGAATACCGGGAAGTCTGATTATGGATTCATAATCTATTCTTTCTGGGGGAAATATATGAATCAGGTGCGTATGTATTTAACGTGAGGTTCGTTTAAGCTTATAATCTATCAACTTAATAAAAGTAGCTGTTAAATGAGATTATTCTATGACCACCGACCACAGACCACCGACGACAGAGAAATGCTCTGATAGTAATTAAACATTATTTATTCTGAAAAACCGTACAATCAACGTGAGTTCGGTATCGGAATCATGCTTTAGGCATCAAAACAGCTCTGTGTCGTCGATGGTCTGTCGTCCGTCGTCAAGATATGTGTTATATTTTCACAGGTCGTATTCTCAATGTAATTATTACAACTCTGCAATTCTTATCCAAACCACACGTTATTTATTATTAATCTTGATTAAATTCGTATATGGGAAAATGGAATGCGGAATAGGAAGATTCCAAAGTTTTACACCTTTTCTCCTCAGTTGATTCTTTTTTCAAAGAATATCGGCTGTTATAAATTTTATTATATTGATTTGCCTTAAATAATAAAAAAACAATAGGAATTGATATTGATGAGTGGGGAGTCTGAGCTCGTATTATATGTGACAGTAGCGATTTCTTTCGGAATCCTACACTTTTTCCTTTGGTTATTTTCGCCGGATTCTAAAAAAAATCTGCTTTTTTCGATATATGCACTTTCCTTCTCGTTGGTGATCTTTACTGATTTCAGAAGCGGTATAGCTCCAGCTCAAAGTACTCAGGCTATTAATTTATACTTACATTTAAATCGTTTAATCGTCCCTTTCCTGGTTATCTCACTCCTTTTATTATTGCTGTCAACATTCAATAGAAAAATTCCCAAATGGTTCTGGCCGTTTGCCGTTAGCTTTATACTTTTCTGTGTCTGGATCAGCTTTAAACCAAGAGTACGATATAATTACTTCTATATCGTATTGCTTTTTCTTGATATCGAAATGGGACGTATCCTCTACACGGAATACAAAAAAAAGAAATCCGGTACATGGATTATAATACTCGGCTTTCTCTTGTTTTTGATATTTCCGTTATATGATTTAGTCACCGATATGAAAATCATTCCGTACATCGGTCAAATTAAGAATGGTTATCCAATAGGATTTTTGGGATTGACCGCATGTTTCTCTGTGTATCTCGCAAGAGATTTTTCCATGCGTAATAAGCGAATTATAAGAGAAAAAAGCCGGACGAACGAGTTGGAATTTCAAAAAAAGTTAGTGGAAGAGTCTGAAAAACGAAAGACGGAGGAGTTGGAACAGGCCCGTAATTTACAACTGGCGATGTTGCCGGATGCACATAATCCCGATAAGCATTTTGATGTTGTATTTCGCATGTTCACAGCTACAGAAGTGGGAGGTGATTATTATGATTTCAGAAAAGATAATGGCGGTATCATCATCGCTATAGGTGATGCATTGGGTCATGGAATGAGAGCTGGT
>Ga0209921_1000596_pt1 | contig 10762 bp, 8 predicted proteins | sample SalPonF2_C_D2_MG_FD_185730 | JGI IMG/M metagenome (GOLD analysis project Ga0209921, IMG submission 185730) | Salt pond soil microbial communities from South San Francisco under conditions of wetland restoration - Salt Pond MetaG SF2_C_D2_MG... ...
CCACACCCCAAATAATATGCTTCGAATCAAAGTAATACCCGCGTGCACGATGCCCGCCCGTCCGCGTCTCTCGCGTGCACGCGCGCCCCTCCATTACTCTGATCTGTCTCTCTCGATGCGACACACCCGAGGTGACGGCCAGTGACCACACTGACCGACACCACCCGCGCGGACGCCCCGGACGAGATTCGCGCCCAGGCAACGGACCTCTGCGAGATTCACGACCACATCACCCGCATCATCGCCAACCTCGACATCGATCCCGACTGGTTCGACGGCTACGACGAACCTGCACGCGCGAAATTCGACCTCGAACCAATGGTCCGGACCTTCCTCTACATGTACGCTCTCGATCTCGGGCAGTCCGAAGTCGAACGCCGCCTCCAGGGAGCCGCCTACATCTATCTCCGCTTCGGACTCCCCAAACCGATCAGCCAGCCAGTCATCAGTCACACCAAGCGCGCTCGCTTCACGCTCGCCGACCGAAGCCTCCTCACCGATCTCGCGGACGAGATTAGCGATGTCTGCGTCGAACACGACATCATCGAGGACGAAGCCCCCTCGCTCGACCCCGAAGACGTTCAGGGGACGGGAGTGAGTGAGGAGCTCATCATGGATGCCGTCCGCGAGGCAACCCAGCTCGGCTTCCAGGATTTCACCGCGGACCGTGCGAGTAACGCGAAGTACGCCCTCAACGCGTATTTCGAACGACAGGGCTACCTGAACATGGCGAACGCGGGTGCGACCTCCGAGCGCCGACGTTTTGCTCGGCTGAGCGAGCGCGAAGAAGTCCCACACGGCTCCTCGCACAATCGAACGATGCAGAAGGTCGCCACGCCCGAGAGCCAGCTCACGTTCGACGAATTCACGGCTGGAACGCCGATGCCGGCGTGGCAGCGGATTCGAGACCACGTCTTAGAGCCCTTCCACGCGGGCGTCGAGAAGATTCTAGCGGAGCTCACGGACGATAGGCGAGCGAACGCGGGCTTCCGCGAGCCCGTTCACGCTGCCATCGATATCACGCACTGGCCGTTCTGGGTCTCTCCGTTCAAATCCGAGGCCGACGCCGCCCCCGACGAAGAGCCCGTGACGTACACGGACAGTAAGGGGCGAGAGCACACCGTGTATCTCGCGGATGAGTATCCGGAACTCGCCTCGGGCGTCAAGAACCGTGACGAATACGGCTATAAGTTCGCCACGATCACGATTGTCGCAGCGAACACGCCCATCGTGCTCGGAATCGAGCCGGTGCGGGACGGCCGGAAATGGGAGAAGGGCGAGCCGGAGACGACGTCGCGCGGTGATATCGTAGAGCGGTTAGTCGAGCAGGCGTCACGACACGTGGAGATCCACAAGCTCTTCGTGGACCGCGGGTTCGACAGCGCTCAGGTTCGGAACGCCATCGACGACGAGGAGATTACGTACGTGCTGGGGAAGCGGAAGAACGCGAAGATCGACGAGGACACGATCACGGAGGTGAAGGAGGACCCCGTGTATGATAGCACGATCAAGTGGGGGACGGTCGAGTACGAGGGTCGCGTGCACGATGTGAGTTACGTGTACACGCCGAATCCGGATTCTGACGGGGAGGAGTATGCGTTGTGGACGATCAACGAGCACGTCGATGGTGACCGTGCCCAGGCGTTGATCGGGCAGTACAGCCAGCGGATGGAGATCGAGGGCCAGTACAAGACGATCAAGAAGCACTTCCTCCCGACGACGAGCACGAAGGACTACCGGAAGCGCTTCCTCTACTTCGTGATCGGCGTCGTGATGTACAATGTCTGGCGGCTCACGAACTTCGTGATTCGGGACGAAGTGACGGTCGATGTTGGCGAGCACCCACCAGTGGCGGCAGGCGAGATCATCGAGCTGATCGGGTTCTGCCTGTTCGACCCGGGCGGCTAATCCACGAACACTTTTCTGCCACCCATCCCTCGCTACTCCCGAGTGTCAACTCTATCCTGCGGCCGTTAATTACGCCTCCTCTGTGAGCCAATACGAACGATACTAGTCGAGATACGGTCAGGTACTCCTCGACGGGAGAATCGTTCCTCGACAGACTCCGACTCATCCTCAGAATCACCCTATCTCGTTTGTAGAACTCTCAAACAGCCAAGTTGGGCCCCAATCCGAAATGGACCTCTAGAATCCGCCCTCGACGGGAACTCCCTGGCAGCGAAGATGTGGAGTGAAACTGCCACTAACCTGATTCTACAGGTGTCTGAGGCGATTTATGGCTCTATTGTGATCCACCATTCAGTACACTTACTCCAATAATCAGGGGTACAGGGTTCCCCAAGATCGTCCGTCTGGGCAACCCATCCCAGTCCCCAGTACCGTGTCCGGAAGCCAGCTGTAGTGCCCTTTCACTCCACTAATCCACCAAGACGTCTGTAACGACCATCTGTAACAAGCCTCTGTGAACGTGCAATCCCGATCGGTGGCCATGCACACCGGCAACAGATTAGTAGTACAGTCATCTATCACAGAGAACTGCTACAGTTGTCTGTAACAGAAATGTAAATCACACGACTCAATAGTGATTTACTCTCTCAAAACTCAGCCGTGTATGCTGCCCCATATATCTGTTATAGTTGTCTGTAACACACATCTGTAATTCCCGCATGTTGCAGCCGCCGTCACCAGACAAACGAGTCGCGCGGTATTGCGGCCCGGATAGCACTAACCGACTGAATTACAGATAGCTATTCCGGACCTCCGTAACAGACGTCTGCCCCAAGTGTCTGACACAGATTTATGTTCCAGCCAGTCAAAACCCCATTTCATATGATAACTGCCGTGGTCTATTCGGAATCGGGTGGGACGTACAAGACGACTATCACGGCCAACCTGGCGGTGGCACTCGAGAGAATGGGGCTGAACACACTCGTTCTGGACCTCGATCCGCAAGAAGGGAACCTCACGAGTCTCTTCGATGTCGGCGAAAACCGGAACGACCCGGAGGCCGACAACCTCGTCAAGCATATCCTCGAGATGCCAGACGGAGATTTCGCGGACCTCATCGAGACAGCGAACGAGGGTATCGACATCGTCCCGAGTCACGACATGCTCGGGGATTTCACGTCGAATCTCGAACAGAAGATTTCCTACGAGACAGGGATGAAAAACATGAGCCGAGAAGAGTATCCGCGCTTCGAACTCCTCTACGAACTGCTCTGGAACAAACAGAAGCTCCACGAGCAGTACGATGCGATCCTCATCGACCCTAACGCACGAGCGGAAGACCTGTTATACAACGCTATCTACGCACTCCGGACGCTCGTGGCTCCAGTCAAACCAGCTGGAAAAGGAAACCTCAGCCTCGACGGACTTGAGGAACTCGTCGGAAACATGGAACAGCAGCTCGATATCGAAATCGGGCTCTCCTGCGTCGTTCCCTCTGGTGTGGGGCAGACGAACGCCCACCAACAGTACAAACGTCAGTTCGAAAACACGGATGCGTTCGCGACCCCAGTCGCCATCGGCAACCGCGAAAGTCTCATGGATGCAATGTGGGAGGCCAGAGGCTCGGCATTCAAGGTAATTGAGGAGCGATGGAAAACATTCGAGCGCGATGGCGAAATGGTGAGCGAACCTGGACAACGACGGGTGCGCGAAAGAGAAATCGAGACGCTCCGAAAGTTGTACGGATTAGCTCGGTTCATCGCGGTGGATACGTTTGACACGGACGTCGACCCTGTCCTGACGCTAGATATCCAAGACCACGACCAGATCGTGATTGACCTGCGCGACGACGCGAAAACGGGAGTGACGACCGCATGAGCAACTTCAAATCCGGTTCCGGGAATCTTGACTTCGGTGGCGGTAGCGATGAGGAAACGTCGGAACAAGAGTCGAGTGAAAAGCCATCCCAATCGACGACGGAAAGGTCTGCTGACGTATCCACGACATCGACGGACACCACAGATGCGGGAGGATCACCGGACGACTCTTCATCCAGTAGTCAGTCTACGAAGTCTGATTCGCCAGCAGAGATGTATCCGTATTTTGTCCGCCGGAGCAACGTAGGCGACGAGCGCGACACACGACTCGAGATCCATGTCCGAGACAAGGTCGCCGAGCAGGAGGGTAAGTTCCGGAGCGAACTAGCCGAGCAGCTCGGATCGAATGAGATATCGAAAACAGATGCGAGAGAGTTTGCCCTCCTGGCCGCGTTCCAAAATCCAGAACAGGTCGCCGAACTAATGCGAGAGGAGGGATACGGCGCCCTCGACTAGCGGCACCGTCTAATTTAGCAGTACCGTCATCATAGGTTCACCGAACATGGGGCTAGTTGATAAGTACGTCTTATGGGGATCGGGAAGGGTTCGTCAAGCAAGGTTCAGTACATCGTATGCTCCTGCAACTTGAAGCAGATGAGGATTTCAACAGAGCCGACAGCCCTATTTTCCCGGCGGGGTGCTATACAAATACTCGGTTATCGGTGATATATAGAGAGGAGATGGCCTGATGATGGAATCACCACTAATATTATCGGGGAGGTTCTATCATTGAAAGTCGGCACTAGTCACGTCGACACGAGGGGTGGTGTTAGCCCGTTATCATGGTCGGTATCTGGCTACTCCATCTCATTGGTGTAATACACCACCCCAGCCTTTACATACTGGGTTGCATTATACTGCAAACGTGGAGTGGTTCAATCTCGCAAACCGGCTGGCCGAACAGACAGCACTGTCCACAAGAGAAGCGCAGATCATCGTGTTAGACAGTAAAGGCAATTCCAATCAAGAAATACACAACGCCATAAAAAACGTAGAAGGAGAAGCACCAAGCCCAAATTCCATACCATCGATACGTACTCGTGTAAAAAACAGATGGCGTGATGCACTCCTCACGAGCCAAGTCGCAAACCCGACCTATTCAAGCATTACACCCATCCCCAGACTACCAGGGGAGACTGAAAATCCAGACCCTACTCTTCACGTGTACCTCGGCGATATCGGGACTGGAAAATCAGTTACCTCGGGCTCACACATACAGAGATTGTCCTCCAAGGAAATCATAGACCACGCCATCGTCGTAGACCCATTAGAAGACAGGCCCAGTTCAGCAATTGCAGAAATCCAGCACGGTCACAGAATCACAACGGACGACGTCGAAGAATGCACAACCCAGTTAGAATCACACCTGGATGGGCTCCCCAACGACGATTTCGTCGTCATCCTATTCGACCATTTCCAGCATTTCCTACGAGAAGCCCCAACACTCCTTGAAGAACTATTAGAACGAGAACAGAACCTCTCACTACGGGTCGTGACCTCAAGCATCCATATCATCCCAGACACAGTTAAACCCGATATATATCATATTCACCACCTCAAGTCTGAGGAAGCCACTACTAGAGTCTGGAATGAGCTCACTGAAAATTCCCCCTACGACACAAAGGTCCACGCAGTAAATACACTCGACCCACGAACAATAGCTCCCATACTAAATTCTGCTATAAACGATAGACCCCCAGAAATATTGCAGGTGGTTCCCCAGACACTCGAAGTAGACCTCTCTCTTAACCTACTCTCAAACGTTGAGAAAGAAGCGCTAACTAAGTAACTCAAAACGGAGATAATTCCAGTTGCCTCGATCCACCCAATATGTCCTGAATATCCTCCCGACTCCACCCGACAGGCGACAATACGCTCTCCACAGCTCGCACTAACTCCGTACCATAGTACCCCGAATCGTAGGTCGACGGCAACTCATGAGCGAGACGGACGCGATCCCGAGACGCCTTCTCATCCGCCACGACGACATACTCGACGTCCTGGCCGGGGTACACAGTGAAGTCCTGGTCGCGGGCGCGTTCGAGAGCGGCCACATTCTGCGTGTACTGCGAGTACGCCTCCAGTGGCTTCGAGACACGATTTCTCTCCACTAACCGGTCCACGGCCACCTCCCCCGCCTCGAGTTCCTCGACAGCCTGCTCCAGCCTCCTCACCACTGCTTCCGGTGACTGCGTCTCCCCGAGAATCCGAATACAGTCCAACTGGACATCAGCGATGAATCCCGGAGTCGACCGCTGGCGAGCCTCAATACCCCGAATCTTGAAGTCATCCGCACCGGCGACCTTCCCGAAGTACTTCGTCAGAGCACCCGCATCACTCTCCCGCTGCGGGACGAACGCCACCCACTCGTACTCAGCTTCGTATTCGAGGCGAATCCCGACCTCATCCGTAATCCGCTCCGCCAGTACCCCGAGGTCTACACGAGCGTCCTCAGTCACATCGGGATCAGGCGTTACCCAGACGGAGTCAACGATCCCATGGAGGACCCGCCACCCGCCCGCCTCAAGGCGGTCCTTCGCCGTCAAGAGGATTTCCCGAGCGAACGCGTTAATGGCCTCATGGCACTCGATTCGACCGAACTTCGCATTCGAGAAGCCCTGATAGCCGAAGCACGCGACGAGTATCCATTTCAGCGCCGCTGACCGGCCCTCCAAGTCGGCCAAGAGTTCCTCGTCGGGAGACTCACGAGTATTCTCTCGACGAATCTCAGACTTGATGTCGTCACGAGCATCAACGAGTGGCTGGAGGACGTCCACGAGAAACCCCTGTTCGTCGCAGAGAGAGTACCCGAGGCCAGGGACGTCGTCGCGGTCGCGATGGCACTCACATCGTATCGCGTCCGGGGAGACGTTCCGCGTGCAGATGATATTCGGATACAGCGAGGAGAAGTCGAGTTCGTGAACCTCCTCGTGGAGGCCAACCGTGGGTGCGAAGATGAAGCCACCGCGATCCGCGTCATGCAGCGTCCCCATCGGCTTGAAGAATTCGTGCCGCCACGAGTGCCACGGCGTGAGGACGTCGCGACGGTCTGCCTCACAAATCTGGATCGCCGTCAAGACGTTCCCGATACTCGCCCAGGCGAGTTCCTGAACGGGCTTCCGCGACCGCGACACTAAGTCAATGACGCCCTCGAGGTTTGTCTCTCCGTAGAAGAACGTATTCGACTCGTCGATAATCGCCCGCCCGGGCACATTGTAGCGAGCCGGCGAGTGACCGACTCGTCCGTAACTCGAGTACGTCGAGCGGCCAGCGAGTTGCTGGTAGTCGACGTCAGGCCACCGACTCAGCGTGAAGTCGAGATCGACGGTCTCCGCCATCGCGTAGAGTGTCGGAATGAGCTCGCTCGTCGAACAGACCAGGACGTCCGGGTCGCGGGTATCAACGGCTTCCTGCACAGCCTCCAGGATGTCTCGTGGACTCCCGTGGACCGTCTCACCATCAACCGATACCTGGGTGTAGGCGTCGCGGCCAGCCGCTGTTTGCGGAATACTCAGCTGGAGCGTGGATAGGTCTCCAGCAGGCGTGGGTGTGATGTGGTTCTCAAGACAGTAGCGGAACTCACGCGAGAAGTCCACGTTGAAGAACGCGAGGTCGCCCATCGGATACTCTGGAAGCCGTTGCGCCTGGTGGGCCAGCCGGGTGATCGACTCGACACGCTCGACATCGACGGCGAGGACGGGCTCGTAGTCACGCCGGAATCCCGGTCGACGCTCAACGATCGTGGTCGCGACGACGTGCGGGTGGTGCTCGTAGTAGGTGCGGAGGCGCGAGAAATCAACCGTCTCCTCAGGGCTGCGAGCGCCCACGTAGAAGCGGGGAGTGTACTCGGAGTCCACTGTCACCTCGGGACCGTCAGGTGTCGACTCCCACGCTAAGACTCGTCCATCGTCAAGGAAATCGAAGGTGAACGCCATGCGGACTACCGGACTCGGCTTGACGGCGGCTGGTCGCTCGCCCGACTCACTCCCTCACGCTCACGGAGGTCTTCGATGGTGGCCTCTAATTCCTCCAGCCGCTCCTCGTAGTCATCGAGGCGTGACTCCTGCTCCAAGTCGATGCTGATGAGCGTCGGCCAGAGTGGGTGCTCGTGGTTGAGAATCCCAGCCGCGTCTGCGTGCTGGCGGGCATACGTGAACAGTTGGTCGAAGCGGGGCTTGTCCCGTCGCCGGAGCCCCCGCCGGTAGTCCTGCCAGCGGTCTTCGATCACGCGGAGCGCATCACGGAACGTCGGATTCGTCCGCCCCATCACGACCACCCCCGACCGTCCCCCGACCACACATCCAGCAGCGGGTCCGCGGTCAACGGCGCCGTCGACCCATCCGCCAGCAGGCCCTCTCCAATACTCCCGGCCGTCGACCGCGACGACGACGACGCAGTCGGCTGGACGCCTGCCTGAACGGCGCGCGCGCCGAGGACCTGCCGCCAATACGCGAACGTCGTCTGAAGGTACGCACCGTCACCGACGGGGTAGACGAGTGTCTCGAAGTCCCCACCCGAGAACCGCGGGCCCAGAGATGTCTGTTCACACCGAAGCTGGTTGTCGGCTAGTGTCTCGATCGCGTCCGTGAACGCATCGACTTGCGAGCGCGTCACGAGCACGGGACAGTCGTAGCCCTCAGCGTACCGACCGAGACGGGCGAGAACGCGCGCTTGAAGCGTCTCCGCAACTTCGCTCCCGAGAGAATCATCACGGTACTGCGCGTCGAGCGCTGGGACGACGATAACTGACGGCGTCAGCTCATCACTCGAGGCGTCATCCACGCGCCCTCGACACCGCCCGTCACCCCGAGTCGCCTCCCGAATGGCCTGCCGGACAGATCCCGGCAGGTCAGTCACAGCGCCGAAATGCTGGTAGGGCGTGAATCCCCGCGCCACGTGAATCCGGTCGAGGAGGCGCTGACTCGGCGACAATCGAGACAGTGTCGTGGTCGTCGCGAAGCCGTGAGCGTCCACCCAGAAGGCCGGACCATCGTTAAGGAGGAGGTGGTCAAGAACGAGCGAGTGAACGACTGGGACTCCTCGCCCGCCTTCGACATCCAAGAGAGTGACCCCGTCTTCCAATGAGGGAAGGAGGACGTCCCCCTCGGAGGCGTTACGGTCACCCAGCTCGCGCTGGTTTCGATTCGCATCCCGCACCGGCTGTTGGACCGCGAGCGGCGAACTCGGACCGGGGTGATTCGTCATATGAATCTAGTCGAACACGACCAGGATAAGCCGTGGCGTGTCGATTCCAGATTTCCAAGAAGGACCCCGGACTCCCGAAGATCGAACGCCCGAACCGAGTTCTCCCACCCAACAGGATGGTTTCCGGAATCGTTTCAGGAAACACTCTAGCAGCCCGTCGCGCCATAGGTTCATGCGGCCACCCGCCGATGAAGGACGTATGTGTGGCCGCACAGCACTCTTCGCTCCGCAAGCCGACCTCGAAGCCGGCTTCGGAGCAACCATTGTCACAGATGGCGGCTACCGGCCTCGGTATAATATCACGCCCGGCGACCCCCTCGAGGTCATCACGGCGGACGCCGTCGACGAGGTCGACCAGTACCACTGGGGTATCATCCCCGCCTGGAAAGACAACCCCGGCGAAGGCCTCATCAATGCCCGCTCGGAGACCGCCAGCGAGAAGCGGACCTTCCGTGACGCCTGGGAATCCCGGCCGTGTGTCGTCCTCTCCTCAGGATTCTACGAGTGGCAGACCCAGCCGAGTGGGCCGAAACGACCGTACCGAATCTACCGCGAGGACGCTCCCGCGTTCGCGATAGCCGGCCTCTGGGACGTCTGGGAAGACGACGGTCAAGAACTCCCCTGCGTAACCATCCTGACCACGGAACCGAACGACCTCATGCAGCCGATACACGACCGGATGCCAGTCGTTCTTCCATCTGGCCACGAACACGATTGGCTTACCGCAAATCCGAGCGCTCGCAAGGAGATGTGCCAGGCCTACCCGGACGACGACCTCGCAGCGTACGAGATTTCGACACGCGTGAACAACCCGAAGAACGACGACCCCTCGATCATCGAGCCGGTAGGCCACGAACAATCCGGCCTCGGCGACTACGGCTCCGACTGACCGGCAATTCTACTCGGGGGACGAGGACGCGACGCCCGCCTCAACAACGGAGTATTCTCGGTCGCGACTCGTCCCCTCCGCCTCGAGGAGATTGTATTGGGTCATCTTCGAGAGATAGGTCCGAACAGTCCGCTTTGTCCGGGCGTCATCAACACGCTCTACGTAGTGCTTGAATATCTCACTCGGTCCGCATGGTCCATACTCGCTGACGACCTCGTAGACGGCCCGCTGGTGTGGGGTGAGCGAGTCGATATTCGTCTGCTTGAGCTCGGCACGAGCATCGCTCGCCGCCGCCAGGAGGCTGTCGTCCGTGATGCGTTCGCGGTTATCTCGCTCAGTACGACTCGCAGCTATCCGGAGAATCCCAATCGCTAATCGTGCGTCACCCGCTGCCGCGTCTGCAATCCGCCGCAGTTGTGCATCCGTAATCGAATCGGGGTCAAGCCCCCATTTCGCCCGTGCCGCCAGAATATCGTAGAGTTGCTCGTCGTGGTACCGATCCATGTGAACGTGCTCGCTCGCCCGTAGTCGGCTCACTAATCGCTCATCCACCTGGGCGAACAATTCCTCCTCCTTGTTCGCAATACAGATCACCGCGAACTGGTCGAGGCTATGGAGGTCGTAGATAACGTCAGGCGCCTCGAGTTGGTCGGCCTCGTCGAGTATCACGACCGTCCGCGGGCCATCGTACTGTTGGAGGCGGTCGACGAGTTCATCATGTGGGGTCGACTGTCGGTGGATGTCGATCGTCTCCCCGAGGTCGTCGAGGATCTGGTAGAGCGTCCGGAAGCGCGTGTAGTTCCGCCAGCAATTCACGTAGGACGTCTCCAGGTCGAGGACTTCCTCGCGGAGGCGTTCCGTGACGAACTTCGAGATGCAGGTC